>Ga0123338_10000217_pt1 | contig 59131 bp, 57 predicted proteins | sample grotaG_FD_89793 | JGI IMG/M metagenome (GOLD analysis project Ga0123338, IMG submission 89793) | Glacier valley bacterial and archeal communities from Borup Fiord, Nunavut, Canada, to study Microbial Dark Matter (Phase II) -... | ecosystem: Environmental > Aquatic > Freshwater > Ice > Glacier ... | reverse complement strand
GCCATTCGGGAGTCCGGCGCGGGTCAGACAGGCATCAGGGCGGTGGCAGGCGCGAGACGCTCAGTCGAACGCGTGGATCTTCGCAACCAGTTCATCGGCATTGACCGGCTTGACGATGTAGTCGCGCGCACCCTGGCGCATGCCCCAGACCTTGTCGGTCTCCTGGTTCTTGCTCGTGCACATGATCACCGGCACATCGGCGAAGCGCGGGTCGCGGGTGATGGCGCGGGTCAGCTGAAACCCGTTCTGCCCGGGCATCACGACGTCCATCAGGATGAGGTCGGGTTTGTCTTCGCCGAGCCGGCGCATGGCCTCTTCGCCGTTCTCGGCGGTGCGCACGGTGTAGCCGCGCTTGCCGAGCAGGTCGGACAGGTAGTGAAGCTCCGTCTTGGAGTCATCCACCAGCAGGATTTTCTGGATCGCCATGGTTTCGTCCTCTGTCGTCACCGGTCACGTCGATGCGCGGCTGCGCCAGGCTCGTGGCCCGGCGCAGATCACACTGCGCGCCGGTGTTTTTCAACTGCCTGCAGCAGCTGGTCTTTGGTGAATGGTTTGGTCAGGTAGGCCTCGGAGCCCACCATGCGGCCGCGGGCCTTGTCGAACAAGCCGTCCTTGCTGGACAGCATGATCACGGGCACCCCGGCGAACTTGGCATTGCGCTTGATGATGGCGCAGGTCTGGTAGCCATCGAGCCGGGGCATCAGGATGTCGCAAAAGATCAGGTCGGGGTCGTGGTCGTTGACCTTGGACAACGCATCGAAGCCGTCTTCGGCCAGCAGAACCTCGTGGCCGCCCTGCTTCAGAAAGATCTCCGCACTGCGACGGATCGTGTTGCTGTCATCGATGACCAGCACTTTCACGCCCACGCTATCGGCTGTGGCCGGATTGCTCAACAATCATTCTCCTCAATCGGGGTTGTCATCGGCCGGACGCGTGTGGCCTCGGCGGTTGTCGGCAGCGGCTTTGACAGAGCTGATTCTTCAGATCTGGACCATCTCGAAATCTTCCTTGCGGGCACCGCATTCAGGGCATGTCCAGTTCATCGGCACGGCGGCCCAGGCGGTGCCGGGTGGGATGTCATGCTCTGGGTCGCCAGCGGCCTCGTCGTATATCCATCCGCAGATGAGGCACATCCAGGTTTTGGGGTCGCTCACGTTTGATCTTCGCTCAATGGCGACTCGTTGGTTCACTACAATGGAGACAGATTGTAGCCATCGCATTTGCGGAAAATTCAAGTCTTTGTAGGTACATACGCAACATTCTTCACGTTTGGCTAGAGGTTTGATCCGGCCCGTGAAACGCTGCAGACCGCCCCCTCAAACCCCCGCTTCGGGCCCCTCCAATGACTGCCGAAATCCTCTCCCCCGACGCTGAAGAAGCGCAGCTCCAAGAGCAGCCGGCGCCGGCGTGCGTGATGACCTTCAACTCCAGCGACCCGAGCGGTGCCGGCGGCATTGCCGGTGACGTGGCCACCATCGCCGCGATGGGCGCGCACGCCTTGCCGGTCGTGTGCAGCATCGTGATGCGCGACACCGCCGAAGTGTTCGACCACCACCCGATCGACGCCGACGTGATCGCCGAGCAGGCCCGCAGCATCCTCGAAGACGTGACCATCGCGGCCTGGAAGGTCGGCTTCCTCGGCTCGACCGAGGGTGTGAGCACGGTCGCCGAGATCCTGTCCGACTACCCCGACGTGCCGCTCGTGGCCTACATGCCCAACCTGTCGTGGGTCGAGGAAGACGCGCAGCAGGCCTACCTCGACGCGTTCCGCGAGCTGGTGCTGCCGCAGACCGAGGTGCTGGTGGGCAGCCACCAGACGCTCACCGACTTCTTGCTGCCCGACTGGGACGGCGAGCGCCCGGCCTCGCCGCGTGAACTGGCCGTGGCGGCCGGCGAGCACGGCACGCGCTTCGTGCTGGTGACGAGCGTGCTGATCCAGAGCAGCAAGACGCCCGACCAGTACATGGACAACGTGCTCGCCTCGCCGCAGGGCGCCATCACCGGCGAGAAGTTCGAGCGCTTCGACGTGAGCTTCGTCGGCGCCGGCGACACGCTGGCGGCCGCACTCGCGTCGCTGCTCGCATCGGGCGCCGAGTTGCACGCGGCAGTGGGCGAAGCGCTGGCCTTCCTCGACCAGGCGCTCGACGCGGGCTTTCGCCCGGGCATGGGCAACGTCGTGCCCGACCGCTTCTTCTGGGCCCAGCCGCCCGGCGAGGAAGAAAACGAAGACGGCGCACCCGACGACGCCGCCGACGCCGGCACGCCGCCGAAGACCCCGCGCCATATTCACTGATCTGCAACCTGAGAGTCCATGAACAACCACGAGCTCTTCGAGCGCGCCCGCAAGGTCATCCCCGGCGGCGTGAATTCACCGGTGCGCGCATTCCGTGCCGTTGGCGGCACGCCGCGCTTCATTGCACGTGCCGAAGGCCCGTACATTTTCGACGCGGAAGGCACACGCTACATCGACTACATCGGCTCGTGGGGCCCGATGATCCTGGGCCACGGCCACCCGGCCGTGCTCGCTGCGGTCCAGAAGGCCGCACTCGACGGCTTCTCGTTCGGCGCGCCGACCGAGCGCGAAGTCGAACTCGCCGAAGAGATCCTGAGCCTCGTGCCCAGCATGGAACAGGTGCGGCTCGTCAGCTCCGGCACCGAGGCCGCCATGAGCGCGTTGCGCCTGGCGCGCGGCGCCACCGGCCGCAGCAAGTTCATCAAGTTCGAAGGCTGCTACCACGGTCACGCCGATGCGCTGCTCGTGAAGGCCGGTTCCGGCCTCGCAACCTTCGGCCACCCGACCAGCGCCGGCGTGCCGGCCGAGGTGGTGCAGCACACGCTGGTGCTCGAGTACAACAACATCGCCCAACTCGATGAAGCATTTGCACTGCACGGCTTTGAGCTGGCCTGCGTGATGATCGAGCCGATCTGCGGCAACATGAACTTTGTGCGCGCATCGGTGCCTTTCATGACGCGGCTGCGCGAGCTGTGCACCCAGTACGGCGCGCTGCTGGTGTTCGACGAGGTGATGACCGGCTTTCGCGTGGCGCTGGGCAGCGCACAGTCGATCTACGCGACGCTGATTCCCGGCTTCGCGCCCGACATCAGCGTGTTCGGCAAGGTCATCGGCGGCGGCATGCCGCTGGCGGCATTCGGCGGCTCGCGCGCGGTCATGGAGCAACTGGCCCCGCTCGGGCCGGTCTATCAGGCCGGCACCTTGTCCGGCAACCCGGTCGCCACCGCCTGCGGCCTGGCCACGCTGCGCGAGATCCGGCGGCCCGGCTTCTTCGAGGCCTTGTCGGCGAGCACGCGCACACTGGTCGACGGGCTGGTCGGTGCCGCCGCCGAGGCCGGCGTGCCCATGGTGGGCGACTCCGAAGGCGGCATGTTCGGCTTCTTCTTCGCCCGCTCTTTCGATGACGGCCTGCCGCAGAACTACGGCCAGGTCATGGCCACCGACAAGGAGCGCTTCAACCGCTTCTTCCACGCCATGCTCGACCGCGGGGTGTATCTGGCGCCGGCCATGTACGAGGCGGGCTTCGTGAGTTCGGCGCATTCCGCCGCCGACCTGCAAGCGACCATCACGGCCGCGGCACAGAGCTTGCGGAGCTGAGCGGGCGACACTGAGCTGGTGCCGTCCGGCGCTGCCAAGTTCCTGCGCAGGCCTCTTCTGGATCCCCCCGATGCACATCCACATCCTCGGCATCTGCGGCACCTTCATGGGTGGCGTGGCCGCACTGGCGCGCGAAAGCGGCCACACCGTGACCGGCTGCGATGCCAACGTCTACCCGCCGATGAGCGACCAGCTCCGCGCCCTCGGCATCGAACTGATCGACGGCTTCAGCGCCGATCAGATGGCGATCCAACCCGACCTGTTCGTGGTCGGCAACGTGGTCACGCGCGGCAACCCGCTGATGGAGGCCGTGCTCGATGCCGGCGCGCCCTACACCAGCGGCCCGCAGTGGCTGGCCGACAACGTGCTGCAAGGCCGCCACGTGCTGGCCGTGGCCGGCACGCACGGCAAGACCAGCACCACCTCGATGCTCGCCTGGGTGCTCGACCAGGCCGACCTGAAACCCGGCTTCCTCGTCGGTGGCGTGCCGCTCAACTTCGGCGTGAGTGCAAGGCTCGGCTCTTCGAGCCAAGGTGCACGACTCGGCAGCCCGACGGCTCCCTTCGTCATCGAGGCCGATGAATACGACAGCGCCTTCTTCGACAAGCGCAGCAAGTTCGTGCACTACCGGCCGCGCACCGCGATCTTGAACAACCTGGAGTTCGACCACGCCGACATCTTCGACGACCTGGCCGCCATCGAGCGCCAGTTCCACCACCTCGTGCGCACCGTGCCCGCGCACGGCAGGCTGGTCGTGAACGCGCGCGAAGAAAGCCTGCAGCGCGTGCTCGCGATGGGCTGCTGGAGCGAAGTCACGCGCTTCGGCGCACGCAAGGAAGAGCCCGGCGCCCTGCGCGCGCGCGGTGAGCCGCATGCCTTCGACGTGCTGCGCGGCAGCCTGAAGATTGCCCGCGTCGACTGGGCGCTGCTCGGCGAGCACAACCAGCTGAATGCGCTGGCCACCATCGCCGCCGCCGAACATGTTGGCGTGGCGCCTGACGCCGCCGGCCGCGCGCTGGCCACGTTCCAGAACGTGCGCCGCCGGCTCGAGCTGCGCGGCGAGGCGCGTGGGATCAAGGTCTACGACGACTTCGCCCACCACCCGACCGCCATGCGCACCACCGTCAACGGCCTGCGCCGCAAGGTCGGGCTACAGCGCATCCTGGCCGTGTTCGAGCCACGCTCGAACACCATGAAGCTCGGCGCCATGAAGGCACAGCTGCCCTGGTCGCTCGAAGAGGCCGACCTCGCCTTCTGCCACAGCGGCGGCCTCGGCTGGGACGCGGTGCAGGCACTCGCACCAATGGGCAAACAGGCCGTGGTCAGCGCCACCATCGACGACCTGGTCAATCAGGTCGCGGCCGCTGCGTGCCCCGGTGATCACATTTTGTGCATGAGCAACGGCGGCTTCGGCGGCATCCACGCGAAGCTGCTGGACGCGCTGGCCCGGCCGTGACACCTGTGCCGAACAGGCAGCCCGTGACGCGGGTGCTCTACCTGCACGGCTTCCGCTCGTCGCCGCAGTCGATGAAGGCGCGGATGTTTGCCGCGTGGATGCAGACGCACCAACCAAGCGTCGAGTGGATCTGCCCGCAACTGCCGCCCTCACCAAACGAAGCGATGGCGCTGGTGCGCAGCGCCGCCGGCGATGCGCCCACCGAGCAACTCGCCGTGATCGGCAGCTCGCTCGGCGGCTTCTACGCCACCGTGCTGGCCGAAGTGCGCGGCTGCCGCGCCGTGCTGCTGAACCCCGCCATCGACCCGGCCCGCGACCTCGCCCGCCACATTGGTGAGACGACCGCGTGGCACAGCGACGAGCCGTTCTACTTCCGCGCCGAGTTCGTGGGCGAGTTGCGCGCCATGACACCCGCAGCCGTGACCCAACCGGAGCGCTACTTCACCGTCATCGCCAAAGGCGACGAGGTGCTCGACTGGCACGAGATGAGCGCGCGGTACAAAGCATGCCCGGGCAAGCTGCTCGAAGGCGGCGACCATGCGCTCAGCGACTTCGACGTGCACCTGCCCGACGTGCTGCGCTTCATCGGGCTGGGGGATTGAAGCGTCGGCCGGTCACCAGTGGATGATCGTCAAGATCACCCGGCCCCAGACTTCGACGTTGAACCACACCAGGCAGGCCAGGTAGGTACCGCGCCGGAAGGTGCGTGCGCGCTCCAGCCAGACCTTGATGTCGAAGGCCATGAACAGCACGAAGCTGAGCGCCGAGCCGACCGCCATCAACCCGGCGATCACACCGATGACCCAGCGGAAAATCGTCATCCGGCGGCTTTCAAATGATCTTCACCATGGTCTCGAGGATCAGCACAGCGAAGAACGCCAGCCCGGCGATCACCGTCCACTTGACGATGCGGATGCCCAGCACCCGATAGCGTTGCTGGCCGGTGCCGATGAACATCGCGAAGCACAGCAGGCCGGCCACCAGCAGCAGCAGGACGATCCAGCGAAAGATCAGCATCGGTCGCGCTCGCCTCTACCAGGCCGGGGCCAACTCGGCCATGCCGGCCGGGGCCTGGCTGGCGTCGTCGAAGGTGACGATCTCGAACGCCGCCTTGTCGGCGAGCAGCGCGCGCAGCAACTTGTTGTTGAGCGCATGGCCCGACTTGAAGGCGCTGTAGGCGGCCAGCAGCGGGTGGCCGGCGAGGTAGAGGTCGCCGATGGCGTCGAGCATCTTGTGCTTCACGAACTCGTCGCCGTAGCGCAGGCCGTCGCTGTTGAGCACCTTGTGCTCGTCGAGCACGATCACGTTGTCCATGCTGCCGCCGCGGCCCAGGCCGCGCGAGCGCATCAGCTCCACGTCTCTCGTGAAGCCGAAGGTGCGGGCGCGCGCGATCTGCTGCTTGTACTGGCCCGAGCCCATGTCGAACACCGCGCGCTGGCCGGTCTGGTTGAGCGCCGGGTGATCGAACTCGATCTCGAAGCTCAGGCGGTAGCCCTCGAACGGGTCGAGCCGCGCCCACTTCAGCGTTGCGCCCTCGCCTTCGCGCACCTCCACCGGCTTGACCACGCGCATGAACCGCTTCGGCGCGTCCTGCAGTTCGATGCCCGCGCTTTGCAGCAGGAACACGAACGACGCCGCCGAGCCGTCGAGGATGGGCACCTCTTCGGCGGTGATGTCGATGACGAGGTTGTCGAGCCCGAGGCCGCTGCACGCCGACAGCAGGTGCTCGATGGTCGCGACCTTCGGGCCACCTGGGTCGCCGCCGGCCGAGATGGTGGTCGCCATGCGTGTGTCGCACACCGACGCGGCGGTGGCCTGAATGTCCACCGAGCGCGGCAAGTCGACGCGCCGGAACACGATGCCGCTGTCGGCCGGCGCCGGCCGCAGCGTCAGCTCGACGCGCTCGCCGCCATGCACGCCCACGCCGACGGCGCGGGTGATGGACTTGAGGGTGCGTTGCTGGATCATCGGCCTGATTGTCCGCGATCCGGCGCAGGCAGCGGGGCCCACAAGGGCACCGCCATCAGACGTGTATGCAGTTGCGCCTCGACCTCGAAATTCCCGCATGAATAGCGGGAATTTCGAGGTGCTTGGGAAACATCAATCAGCTTGCTTGCGGAGGAAGGCGGGTATCTCGAACTCGTCCATCCCGTTGCTCGCCAGTGCGTCCACCTTCGCGGCCGCGCTGCGGCCGTTGCGCCACACGCTCGGCGTGGTCAGCGCGCTGTAGTCGTGCGCTTGCGACACGGCTTGCACCGGCTGCGTGAGGATCGGCAGGTCGTGCGTGCCGGTGCGCTGCATCGGCACGCTGTGGACCACGCTGATCGGCGTCTGTGCGCGCTTGGCCGGCGACAAACCCGTGGCGATCACGGTCACGCGCAGCTGGTCGCCCAGGCCCTCGTCGTACGCCGTGCCGTAGATCACGTGGGCGTCGTCGGCGGCGTAGCGGCGGATCGTGTTCATCGCGTTGCGGCTCTCGGCGAGCTTGAAGGTGTTGCGGTTCGCCGCGATCAGCACCAGCACGCCGCGCGCGCCCGACAGGTCGATGCCTTCCAGCAGCGGGCAGGCCACGGCGGCTTCAGCCGCCTTGGTCGCGCGGTCCGGGCCTTGCGCTTGCGCGGTGCCCATCATCGCCTTGCCGGGCTCGCTCATCACGGTCTTCACGTCTTCGAAGTCGACGTTCACGAGGCCGGGCATGTGGATGATGTCGCTGATGCCGCCGACCGCGTTCTTCAGCACGTCGTTGGCGTGCGCGAACGCCTGGTCTTGCGTGATGTCGTCGCCCAGCACGTCGAGCAGCTTGTCGTTCAGGATCACGATCAGCGAATCGACGTTCGCTTCCAGTTCGGCCAGGCCCGAGTCGGCCGCCTTCATGCGGCGGTTGCCCTCGAACTCGAACGGCTTGGTCACGACGCCGACCGTCAGGATGCCCATTTCCTTTGCGATGCGCGCGATCACCGGCGCGGCGCCGGTGCCGGTGCCGCCGCCCATGCCGGCGGTGATGAACAGCATGTGCGCGCCGTCGATGGCCTGGCGGATGCGGTCCACCGCTTCTTCGGCGGCGGCCTTGCCGGCCTCCGGTTTCGCGCCGGCGCCGAGGCCGGTGCTGCCGAGCTGGATCAGCTCGTGCGCGGCCGAGCGGTTGAGCGCCTGTGCGTCGGTGTTGGCGCAGACGAACTGCACGCCTTGCACGCCTTGCGCGATCATGTGGTCGACCGCGTTACCGCCGCCGCCGCCGACGCCGATCACCTTGATCTGCGTGCCCATGCTGAACTCTTCAATCATTTCGATGGCCATTTGAATCTCTCCAGTTTGCTGTTGCAGTTGCCGTTGTTTGCCTAGACCTTGTTCCCGCTTGTTCTTCTTCGTCGCTTGCTTCTTGTGCCGCCTGGTGGGTCGTGGGTGCGGGACATGAATTCATTCATCGCGTTCACTCCCTCAGAAGTTGCCCAGAAACCAATCTTTCGCGCGCCCGAACAGCGTGCGCACCGAGCCCGCCTGCTGCGCGGCGCGCATGCCGCGCGAGCGGGCGTGGCGGGCTTCTTCGAGCAGGCCCATGACCGTTGCCGAACGCGGGTTCGCGACCATGTCGTACAGCGCACCGTGGTACAGCGGCACGCCCTTGCGCACGGGCTTCAGGAAGATGTCTTCGCCCAGCTCCACCATGCCCGGCATCACGGCTGCGCCGCCGGTGATGACGATGCCGCTGGACAGCAACTCTTCGTAGCCGCTCTCGCGGATCACCTGGTGCACGAGCGAATAGATCTCTTCGATGCGCGGCTCGATCACGCCGGCCAGGGCCTGGCGGCTCAGGCGGCGCGGGGCGCGGTCGCCCAGGCCCGGCACATCGAGTTCATCACTCGGGTCGGCCAGCAACTGCTTGGCCACGCCGAACTGGACCTTGATCTCTTCCGCGTCCTTCGTCGGCGTGCGCAGCGCCATCGCGATGTCGCTGGTGATCAGGTCGCCGGCAATCGGAATGACCGCCGTGTGGCGGATCGCTCCGTCGGTGAAGATCGCCACATCGGTCGTGCCGGCGCCGATGTCGACCAGCGCCACGCCCAGGTCCTTCTCGTCGTCGGTCAGCACCGCGTAGCTGCTGGCACTCGGGTTCAGCACCAGCTGGTCCACCTCCAACCCGCAGCGCCGCACGCACTTCACGATGTTCTCGGCCGCGCTCTGCGCGCCGGTGACGATGTGCACCTTCACCTCCAGGCGCCCGCCGCTCATGCCGATGGGCTCCTTCACCTCGTGGCCGTCGATCACGAACTCCTGCGGCTCCACCAGCAGCAAGCGCTGGTCGTTCGGGATGTTGATGGCCTTGGCGGTTTCGACCACGCGCGCCACGTCGATGGGCGTCACTTCCTTGTCGCGCACGATCACCATGCCGGTGCTGTTCTGGCCGCGAATGTGGCTGCCGGTGATGCCGGTGTAGACATGCGTGATCTTGCAGTCGGCCATCATCTCGGCCTCTTTCAGCGCCTGCTGGATGCTCTGCACCGTGGCGTCGATGTTCACCACCACGCCACGCTTGAGCCCGTGCGACGCGGCACTGCCCAGGCCGGCGATGCGCAGTTCGCCGTCGGGCAGCACCTCGGCCACCACCACCATCACCTTCGCGGTGCCGATGTCCAGGCCGACCACCAGATCCTTGTATTCCTTGGCCATCTCGTTCCTTATCTTGCTGCGGGCGCGGCCGCTGTGGGGCGCGCGTCGGTCGAGGTGGTGATGCCCTTTAGGCGCACGGCGTAGCCATCGGTGTGGCGCAGGTCGGCAGACTCCATCGGGCGCTTGTACTTCTGGGTGACCTGCGTGACGCTGCCGATGAAGGCCTGCGTGCGCGCGAGCACCTCGTCGTCGGTGCCACGCCCGAGTTCGACTTCGGCGCCGCTGTCGAGCTCGGCGCGCCACGAGCCCCGGCCCGAGAGTTCGAGCGTGTCGATGTGCAGGTCGAGCCGGCTGAAGAGCGGCTGCAGGCGGCCGAGCATCGCCAGCATCGCCACCGCACTGCCGTCGGGGCCGCGCAGTAGCGGCAGGTTGTCGTCTTCCACATCCCCGAGGTTGGCCTCGAAGACCTCGCCGTAGCTGTTGACGAGCCGGTCGCTGCTGTCGCCGGTGCTGCCCGCCCAGAGTGCCGTGGCGCGGTGTTCTTCGAGCCGCACGGACAAGTGGTTCGGCCAGACGCGGTTGACCACCGCATGGCGCACCCACGGCACGGACTCGAACGCGCGGCGGCCTGCCGCCAGGTCCATCGTGAAGAAGTTGCCGGCCAGACGCGGCGCGGCATTGGCGCGGATCGTGAGCACGCTGTTGTGCGCCAGGTCGCCTTCGACGCGGATGCTCTTGACCGCGAACATCGGCTGGCGCAGCACCCACATCAACGCGATGCCGGCCAGTGCAAGCGCGCCGATGGCGGCCAGCAGCAGCGCGGTCGCGTTCATCAGGCGAACGTCGGCCGGCAGCGGGTGGGAAGCGTAGGCGGTGGCCATGGTTCGAGGTTCGGCGTGAGTCAGGCCTTGGCAGGTGCTGCGTCGAGCGCCGCCCCTTGCAGGATGCGCACGCACAGCGCTTCGTAGCTGATGCCCGCGGCCTTGGCCGAAATCGGTACCAGCGAGTGCGTCGTCATGCCGGGCGACGTGTTCATTTCCAGCAGGAAGGGCTTGCGGTCGCTCGCGCGGATCATCAGGTCGGCCCGCCCCCAGCCGCGGCAGCCGAGCGTGCGGTAGGCCTGCACCACGATGCGCTGGATCTCGCGTTCCTCGGCCTCGGCCAGGCCGCTCGGGCACTGGTACTTGACCACGTCGGTGAAGTACTTGTTCTCGTAGTCGTACGCGCCTTCGGGCGCGTCGATGCGCACCACCGGCAGGGCCAGCGCAGCCTCGCCCGCGCCGAGCACCGGGCAGGTCACTTCGATGCCGTCGATGAACTCTTCGCACAGCACGTCGGGGTCGTACTGCGCGGCGAGATCCACCGCCGCCTGCATCTCCGAATAGCCGGTCACCTTGGTGATGCCGATGGACGAGCCCTCGCGCGGCGGCTTCACGATCAGCGGCAGGCCGATGTCGTCCGGCACCGCGCGGACGCGTTCGCGGGTGCGGCTTTCAGGCGCGAGCCGCACATAGCGCGGCGTGGGCAGGCCTTCGGCGATCCACACGCGCTTGGTCATGACCTTGTCCATCGCGATGGCCGAGGCCAGCACGCCCGAGCCCGTGTAGCACATGCCGAGCAGTTCGAGCGCACCCTGCACGCTGCCGTCTTCGCCGTGGCGACCGTGCAGCGCGATGAAGCAACGGGCAAAGCCGTCGCGCTTCAACTCGAACAGTTCGCGCTCGGCCGGGTCGAAGGCATGCGCATCGATGCCTTGCGCCTGCAACGCGGCCAGCACGCCGGAGCCCGACATCAACGAGATCTTCCGCTCGGCCGAGGTCCCGCCCATCAACACCGCCACCTTGCCAAGAGCGATCGCGTCATGCGTCATGGCACCTCCTTCATCATCTCGATCACCCGCGCCGGCACCGCGCCGATGGAGCCCGCACCCATGCCGATCACTACATCGCCGGCGCGCACCTGCTCGGTGATGGTTTGCGGCATTGCGGCGATGTCGTCCACGAACACCGGGTCGACCTTGCCGGCCACCCGCAGCGCACGTGCCAGCGCCCGGCCGTCGGCCGCGACGATGGGCGCTTCGCCAGCCGCGTACACCTCGGCCAGCAGCACCAGATCGGCGGTGCCGATGACCTTGACGAAGTCTTCGAAGCAGTCGCGCGTGCGGGTGTAGCGGTGCGGCTGGAACGCCAGCACCAGGCGCCGGCCAGGGAACGCGCCGCGTGCGGCGGCGAGCGTGGCCGCCATCTCGACCGGGTGGTGGCCATAGTCGTCGATCAAGGTGAACATTCCCCCGCCACGGGCCGCGCCCACCGGCACTTCGCCATAGCGCTGGAAGCGCCGGCCCACGCCGTTGAACTCGGCCAGGCCCTTGACGACCGGCGCATCGGGAAGCTCCAGTTCGGTGGCCACGGCGATGGCCGCCAGCGCGTTCAGCACGTTGTGGTCGCCGGGCAGGTTCAGCGTGACGCGCAGGTCGGGCATCTGCACGCCGTTGCGGCGCTGCACCGTGAACTGCATGGTGCCGCCATCGGCCACCACGTCGACGGCACGCACCATCGCCTCATTGCCGAAGCCGTAGGTCACGACCGGGCGCGAAATCATCGGCATGATCGAGCGCACGCCGGCGTCATCACTGCACAGGATGGCCGCGCCGTAAAACGGCATGCGGTGGATGAACTCGACGAAGGCCGCCTTCAGCTTCGCGAAGTCGTGGCCGTAGGTGTCCATGTGGTCGGCGTCGATGTTCGTCACCACCGCCATCACCGGCAGCAGGTTCAGGAACGACGCGTCCGATTCATCGGCCTCGACCACGATGTAGTCGCCCGAGCCAAGCCGCGAGTTTGCGCCCGCCGCGTTGAGCCGCCCGCCGATCACGAAGGTCGGGTCGACGCCGGCCTCGGCGAGCACGCTGGTGACGAGGCTGGTGGTGGTCGTCTTGCCGTGCGTGCCGGCAATGGCGATGCCTTGCTTGAGCCGCATCAGCTCGGCCAGCATCACGGCGCGTGGCACCACGGGCACGCGTTTGGCGCGGGCGGCGAGCACCTCGGGGTTGTCGCCCTGCACGGCCGTGGACGTGACGACCGCTTCGGCGCCAGCGATGTTCGCCGCGTCGTGCCCGACGTGAATGCGAATGCCCAGCGAGGCCAGGCGGCGTGTCGTCACGCTGTCGCTCTGGTCGGAGCCCGATACCTCATAGCCCAGGTTGTGCAGGATCTCGGCGATGCCGCTCATGCCGGCGCCGCCCACCCCGACGAAGTGGATGTGCTTGACAGCGTGTTTCATGCGCCGTGCCTCCGAGCCGCTCGGTCCTTCGGCGGGACACGTGGCCCATCGACAAAATGGATGTGCTTGACGGCGTGTTTCATGCGGCCACCAACTGTTCGATCTGGTCGGCCACCCGCGCGGCCGCCTTCGGCTTGGCCAACGCGCGCGCCCGCATCGCCATGACCAGCAGCGCATCGCGCGTCAGCCCCGCCAGCAGGTCGGCCAGCGTGCGAGGCGTGAGTTCGCTTTGCGGCAGGTGGATGCCCGCACCCTGCCCCGCCAGCCACTTCGCGTTGTCGCGCTGGTGCGAGGTGGTGCTCACGATCAAGGGCACGAGCACCGCCGCCACACCGGCCGCGCACAGCTCGCTCACCGTCACCGCGCCGGCGCGACACACGATCACGTCGCACGCGGCCAGTTGCTGCGCCATGTCGTCGATGAACGGCAGCACCTCGGCCTGCACTTGCGAGCGCGCATAGTTGGCCTCGACGGCGGCGAAGTTGGCCTGCCCGGCCTGGTGCGTAACCTGCGGGCGCTCGGCCTCGAGCATCAGTGCAAGCGCCTGCGGCACGCAGTCGTTCAGCGCCTTCGCGCCCAGGCTGCCGCCCACCACCAGCACGCGCAGCTTGCCGTGGCGTGAAGCGAACCGCTGCTGCGGCACGGGCAAGGCCTCGATCTCGGCGCGCACCGGGTTGCCGGTGACGACCGCCCCCTTGGTGCGCTGCGCCGCATCGCCATCGAAGCCGAAGGCCACCCGGTCGGCGACCGGCAGCAGCGCCTTGTTGCTCAGCAGGAGCGAGGCGTCGGCGTTCACCAGCACCAGCGGGCGGCCGAGCAGCGCGGCCATCACCCCGCCCGGAAAGCACACGTAGCCGCCCATGCCCAGCACTGCGCTCGCGCGGCGGCTGCGGATGATCTGCAGGCAGCGCCAGAACGCGCCGAGCAGGCGCAAGCCGCCGGTCAGCGTGTGCAACAGCCCCTTGCCACGCAGGCCGGTGAAGGCCACGGCGTCGAGCGCGATACCGCTCGGCGGCACGAGCCGGTTCTCGATGCCCGCTGGCGTGCCGAGCCAGCTCACCGACCAGCCCCGCGACTGCATCTCGCGCGCCACGGCCAGGCCGGGGATCACGTGGCCGCCGGTGCCCGCCGCCATGACGATCAAGTGGCGCGCGATCATGCCCGCCCTCCCCGCATCATCTGGCGATTCTGGCTGCGACCCGCGCACTGCGTGCGCTTCACGTCGCTGCGCGACATGAGCCTGCGCCGGAATCGACCACACGCGCCGCGCGCGTGCGCCCTGGCTGCGCTGCGCTTCGCCACGACGCTCATGCGCGGCCTCCGCGCATGAGTTGTCGATTCTCGACATCGATGCGCACGACGATGGCCAGCGCCACCATGTTCATCACGATGGCCGAGCCGCCGTAGCTCATCAGCGGCAGCGTCAGGCCCTTGGTCGGCAGCACGCCCAGGTTCACGCCCATGTTGATGAAGGCCTGCCCGCCCATCCAGATGCCGATGCCTTGCGCGTACAAGCCGGCAAACACGCGGTCGAGTGCGATGGCTTGCCGCCCGATATGGAACAGGCGCCGCGCGATCCAGAAGAACGCCACGATCACGCAGGCCACGCCGACGAAGCCCAGCTCTTCGCCGATCACCGCGAGCAGGAAGTCGGTGTGCGCCTCGGGCAGGTAATGCAGCTTCTCGACGCTTGCTCCCAGGCCCTGGCCGAACAGCTCGCCACGGCCGAGCGCGATCAGTGAGTGGGTGAGTTGGTAGCCCTTGCCCTGCGCGTACAACGGGTCCCAGGGTTTCAGGAACGCGAGGATGCGCTCGGCCCGCCATGGGCTGCTGGCGATCATCAGCACGAACGCACCGACGAGCACCGCGATGCTGAGGAAGAACATGCGCCCGTTCACGCCGCCCAGGAACAGGATGCCCATGGCGATGACCGCGATCACCATGAACGCGCCCATGTCGGGCTCGGCCAGCAGCAAGAGGCCGATCACGCCGAGCGCCACCGCCATCGGTGCCACCGCGCGGATGAACTTCTCCTTGATGTCCATCTTGCGCACCATGTAGCTGGCGGCATACATGGCGATGGCGAGCTTGGCGAGTTCGGACGGCTGGAAGTTCAGCAGCAGCAACGGAATCCAGCGCTTCGCACCGTTCACGCCCTTGCCGATGCCGGGGATCAGCACCAGCACCAGCAACAGCAGCGAGGCGACGAAGATCCACGGCGACGCCTTCTCCCAGAACGCCACCGGCACCTGCACCGTGACCAGCGCGGCAATGAACGAGACAGCCACGAACAGCAACTGCCGCGTCATGAAGTAGGTGGGCGTGTAGCGCGCGAACTTCGGGCTTTCGGGCAGGGCCACGGTCGCGCTGTAGACCATCACCACGCCGAGTGCTAGCAGTGCGATGACCACGCACACGAGCGCCTGGTCGAAGCCGAGCAGGCGCGCCGGCGTGCCCTTGGTGCCAACGTCGATCCAGTCGCGCACGGGAATGCCGGCCGCCTTGCCCGCAGACGCGGCTTCGGCTCGGCGCTGCGGCAGCATCGCGACGAGGCGGTCGCGCAAACCGACGATGTTCACGGCACTCATGCGGCCACCCCGCCCGCGTCGGCCGCGATGGCATGCACCTCGGCCACGAAAACCTCGGCGCGGTGGCCGTAATTGCGGAACATGTCCAGGCTCGCGCAGGCCGGGCTCAGCAGCACCGCGTCGCCCGGGTGGGCGCGCTCGAAGCACCAGCGCGTGGCGGCTTGCAGCGAGTCATGGCGTTGCAGCGTGACGCCCGTGGCCGCCAGCGCCTGCTCGATGCGCTCGGCGTCGCGGCCGAGGGTCGCCACCGCGCGCACGTGGCGGCGCACGCCGTCGGCCAGCGGTGTGAAGTCCTGCCCCTTGCCGTCGCCACCGAGGATCACGACAAGCTTCGCCGGCGCCTTGTCGGCGCCCAGGCCATTCAGTGCCGCCACGGTCGCGCCGACGTTCGTGCCCTTGCTGTCGTCGAACGCGTCGACGGCATTGATCGTCGCGATGAACTGCACGCGGTGCGGCTCGCCGGTGTATTCGCGCAGGCCGTGCAGCATGGGTGCGAGCGGGCAGTCGATGGCAGTGGCAAGTGCGAGCGCCGCGAGCGCATTGGCCGCGTTGTGGCGGCCGCGAACACGCAGCGCATCGGCCGGCATGAGGCGCTGCAGGAAGATCTCGTCCGGCTCGGCCACCGCGCCCTTCGCGAGGCGTGGGCGCTTGATGGTCTCGTCGACCTCGGTGGCGCGCACCAGCCAGGCCATGCCGTTTTCCTCATGGATGCCGAAGTCGCCCGGCCGCTGCGGTGCACCGGTGCCGAAGCGCACGACCTTGCGTTCGGTGGCGGTGCTGCGCTGGCCTTTCACGCCCTTCACCACTTCCGGCGCGGGCACGAGCTTCTCGACGAGCGCATCGTCGCGATTCACGACCATCACCGCCTGCTTGCCGAAGACGCGCGCCTTGGCCGCGATGTAGGCGGCCATCGAACCATGCCAGTCGAGGTGGTCCTGCGTGATGTTCAGCACCGTCGCCGCACTGGGCTCGAAGCCCTTGACGTCATCGAGCTGGAAGCTGGAGAGCTCGAGCACCCAGACCTCGGGCAGGTTCGCGAAGGTGGGGGCTTTGGCAGGTGGAAAAGGGTCGGAGTCAGGGGTCACCTCGACCGCCGATGGCTCCGGCGGCACCGGCACCAACGGCTCCAGCACCAGCGCATCCGCCAGCGTCTGCAGCATCGTCGGCCCAATGTTGCCCGCCATCGCCACGCGCTTGCCGGTGCGGGCCACCAGCATCGCCGTCATGGCCGTGGTCGTGGTCTTGCCGTTCGTGCCGGTGATGGCCAGCAGCTTCGGCACATAGCCTCGATCCAGCTTCAAATCGGCCAGCGCACGGGCAAACAGGTCGAGTTCGCCTTGCACCAGCACGCCCATGTCGGCGGCCCGCGCCAGTGGCGCGGCAATGCGCGCGTCGAGCGGCGACAAGCCGGGGCTCTTCAGCACCAGCTTCACGCCGGCGAACGCGGCGTCGGTGAGTGCACCGCGTAGCAGTTCCGCAGCCGGCACAAGCTCAGCCAGGGCCAGCGCGTTCGGCGCATCTTCGCGCGAGTCCCACACCCGCACCTGCGCGCCGCAGCCAGCGCACCAGCGCGCCATGGCCAGGCCCGATTCGCCCAGGCCGAGCACCAGCACTTGAAGATCGTTCAAGTAGTTCATCAGCGCAGCTTCAGGCTCGCCAGGCCGACAAGGCACAGCAGCATCGTGATGATCCAGAAGCGCACCACGACCTGCGTTTCCTTCCAGCCCGACTTCTCGAAGTGGTGGTGCAGCGGCGCCATCTTCAGCACGCGCCGGCCTTGGCCGTAGCGCTTCTTGGTGTACTTGAACCAGCCCACCTGCACCATCACCGACAGCGCCTCAGCCACGAACACGCCGCCCATGATGCCGAGCAGGATCTCCTGCCGCGTGATGACCGCGATGGTGCCCAACGCCCCACCCAGTGACAACGCGCCCACGTCGCCCATGAACACCTGCGCCGGGTGAGCGTTGAACCACAGGAACGCGAGTCCTGCGCCGGCCATGGCGGCGCAGAAGATCAGCAACTCGCCGGCACCCGGGATGTACGGGATGAGCAGGTACTTGCTGAACACCGAGTTGCCAGTGACGTAGGCGAACACGCCCAGCGCAGAGCCCACCATCACCACCGGCATGATGGCCAGGCCGTCCAGCCCATCGGTCAGGTTGACTGCGTTGCTGGCGCCCACGATCACGAAGTAGGTCAGCGCGATGAAGCCGAACACCCCGAGCGGGTAGCTGATGGTCTTGAAGAACGGCACGATCAGGTCGGCCTTCGGTGGCAGGTCGTTCGAGAAGCCGCTCTGCACCCAGCGAATGAACAGTTCGAGCACGCGCAGGTTCGATGTCTCGCTGACGCTGAACGCCAGGTACAGGGCCGCCACCAGGCCGATCACCGACTGCCAGAAGTACTTCTCGCCCGAGGGCATGCCTTCGGGGTTCTTCTGCACCACCTTGCGCCAGTCGTCGACCCAGCCGATGGCGCCGAAGCCCAGCGTCACGACCAGCACGATCCACACGAAGCGGTTGCTCCAGTCGAACCACAGCAGCGTGGAGATGCCGATGCCGATCAGGATCAGCACGCCGCCCATCGTCGGCGTGCCGCTCTTCACCGCATGCGACTCGACGCCGTAGCTGCGCACGGGCTGGCCGATCTTGAGTGCAGTCAGCCGGCGGATCACCCACGGCCCGAACGCCAGGCCGATCAAGAGCGAGGTGAGCGCCGCCATGACCGCGCGGAAGGTGATGTACTGGAACACGCGAAAGAAGCCGAACTCCGGCGACTGCGCCTGCAACCACGTCGCCAGGCTAAGCAGCATGGGCCACTCCTTGCGCGAGCAGCGCTGCGACGACCTGCTCCATCTTCATGAAGCGCGAGCCTTTGACGACCACCGCCGCGCAGTCGGGCGCCTGGCCGAGTGCCGCGAGCAGGCTGGGCACCGCATCGAAATGGCGCGCGCCGGCGAAGGCGATGGCCGCGTCGGCACTGGCGTGGCCGACTGTCCAGAGGGCCTGGATGCCGCGCGCCTTCGCATAGGCGCCGACCTCGCGGTGGAAGGCCGGGCCGTGGTCGCCGACCTCACCCATGTCGCCCAGCACCAGCCAGCGCGGGCCGGGCAATGCAGCGAGCACGTCGATGGCGGCACGCACCGAGTCGGGGTTGGCGTTGTAGCTGTCGTCGATGAGCGTGCAGCTCCGGCCATGGTGCACGAAAGCCTTGAACTGCGAGCGGCCCTTCACCGGCTCGAAGGCTTCGAGCCCACGGGCGATGGCGTCGAGCGGGCACCCCGCAGCCAGCGCGCAGGCCGCCGCGCCGAGCGCATTCTTCACGTTGTGCCAGCCGGCCACGTGCAACGTGACCGTGATCGCGCCCGCCGGTGTTTGCAGCAGCACTGCCCAGTGGTCGCCGGCCCACTCGGCATGGCAGGTCACGTCGGCCGCGCCCGTGAGCGCGAAGGTCAGCATCGGCCGTGTGCCGGCCAGCCGGTGCCACACCGGTGCATGGTCGTCATCGGCCGGGAACACCGCCACGCCCGACGCGCCGAGCGCGCTGATGGCGGCGCCGTTCTCGAGCGCCACCGCTTCGACCGTGGCCATGAATTCCTGGTGTTCGCGCTGCGCGTTGTTCACCAGCGCCACGGTGGGCGCGGTGATGGCCGCGAGCTCGGCGATCTCGCCCGGGTGGTTCATGCCGAGTTCGACCACGCCGGCGCGGTGATGCAGCGCGTCGTCTTGCCGCAGGCGCAGCAGCGTCAGCGGCACGCCGATGTGGTTGTTCAGGTTGCCGACTGTCGCGAATGCGGCGTCCGCCAGCCAGGCGCGCAGGATGCTCGCGATCATCTGCGTGACCGTCGTCTTGCCGTTGCTGCCGGCCACTGCGATCAGCGGCAGGTGCATGCGCTGGCGCCACGCGCGGGCCAGCGTGGTGAGCGCGAATTGCGTGTCTTCGACAAGCAGGCCGGCCATGCCCGCCTCCACCAAGCCACGCTCGGCGATGGCTGCGGCGGCGCCGCTGTGGCCGGCCTGCGCGAGGTAGTCGTGCGCATCGAAACGCTCGCCCTTGAGTGCCACGAACAGGTCGCCCGTCTGCAGGCTGCGCGTGTCGGTGTGAACGCGTTGCAGCGGCGTCGCGCCATCGCCGATCAAGGTCGAGCCGGGCAGCAGCGCGTGGGCTTGCGCCAAGGTCATCATGATCGTCACGACGCCACCCCGCCACGCTGCTGCAACGCCGCCTGCGCGTGCAGCGCGTCGGAGAACGGGCGTTTCACGCCGCCGGCGTCCTGGTAGTCCTCATGGCCCTTGCCGGCGATCAGGATCACGTCGCGGGCGTCGGCGTTGCGCACCGCATGCGCAATGGCCTTGGCGCGGTCTTCGATCACCTTGACGCGCTCCTGGTTGCCCGCGAGGCCCGCCACGATCTGCAGCAGGATGAACGTCGGCGCCTCCAGACGCGGGTTGTCGCTGGTGATGACCACGTGCTGCGCCAGGCGCTGCGCCAGCGCGCCCATCAGCGGGCGCTTGCCGGCGTCGCGGTTGCCCCCACAGCCGAACACGCACCAGAGCGCGCCACCGCGCTGCGCGGCGAACGGTTGCAGCGCGCGCAGCGCCTTCTCGAGCGCGTCGGGCGTGTGGGCGTAGTCGACGACCACGTCGGGGCCGACGTGCGCGACGACCACGTCGGGGCCGGCGGCGCCGAACGGCACGCGTTGCATGCGGCCGGGCACGGGCGTGAGTTCGCGGCACGCCCGCGCGGCGTCGGCCAGCGGGATGCCGAGTGCCCGCAGGCCGCCGATCACCGCGAGCAGGTTGCTCACGTTGTAGTCGCCGATCAGTTGCGTGGCCACCGGCTGTGCGTCGGCGCCTTCGACCACGTCGAAGTGCAGACCGTTGGCGGTGTAGCCCCCGTCGCGGGCTCGCAGGCGGGCGTCGCTTCGAGTCGAATAAGTCCACAGGTCGAGCGTGCCGGGGGCGAGTTCATCGGCCAATGCAGCGCCGTGCTCGTCGTCGAGGTTGACCACCGCCGCGCGCAGCCCCGGCCACGCGAACAGCTGCCGCTTGGCCTGCCAATACGCCGCCATCGAGCCATGAAAGTCGAGGTGGTCCTGCGTGAAGTTGCTGAACAGCGCGACCGCGATGCGCGTACCCGCGAGCCGGTGCTCGACCAGGCCGATGGACGAGGCCTCGATGGCGCAGGCCGTGAAGCCCGAATCGACGAAGCGGCGGAACGCGGCGTGCAGCAGCACCGGGTCGGGCGTGGTCAGGCCGGTCGGCTCGACCTTGAACTCGACAACGGATTCAGCACGCGCCGCGCTCGGCGGCTCGCCCACGCCGAGCGTGCCGATCACGCCGCAGCGTTGGCCGAGCACGGCCAGCGCCTGTGCCGCCCACCACGCCATCGAGGTCTTGCCGTTAGTGCCGGTGCAGGCGATCACATCGAGCGCGGCGCTGGGCTCGCCCATGAAGCGGCTGGCGAGCGGGCCGGTCGCGGCCTTCAGGCCATCGACCTGGGCAATGCGCTCGCTCGCCGGCAGCGCGAATGCATCGACACCTTCAGCTTCGACGAGGCACGCATTCGCGCCGGCAACCAGTGCCTGCGCCACATAGGCGCGGCCATCGACCGCATGGCCGGGCCACGCGATGAACGCGTCGCCGGCGCGCACGCTGCGGCTGTCGAGCGTGAGCGCACGCACGCCGCGCTCGGCAAGCCAGCCGAGTGCGGCATCGGTCGAAGCCAGCTCGCGCAAAGCCATCAAAAACTCTCCTCCTCGGCCGGCATGTCGCGCGTGACGATCTGCGTCTTGACTTCGAGGTCGGGCGCCACGCCCATGGTGCGCAGCGTCTGCTGCACGACCTGGCTGAACACCGGCGCGGCCACGTCGCCGCCGAACCACTTGCCGTTGCGCGGCTCGTCGACCATCACCGCGACGATGATGCGCGGGTGGCCGACGGGTGCCAGGCCGACGAACCACGAGCGGTACTTCTTCGTCGCGTAACCCTTGCCTTCTTGCTTGTAAGCCGTACCGGACTTTCCCCCGACGCTGTAGCCCATGGTCATGGCCTTGGGGCCGGTGCCACCGGGGCCGGCGGCCATTTGCAGCATCTCGCGCACGGCTTGCGCCGTCTTGGCCGAGATCACGCGCTGGCCGCTGACCTTGCCATCGACCACGCCCGCCGGTTGGCCGAGCGTGACGGGAATCAGCTCGCCGTCATGCGCGAACACGGTGTACGCATGCGCGATCTGCAGCAGCGAGGCCGACAGGCCGTAACCGTAGCTCATGGTCGCCTGCTCGATCGGCCGCCAGGTCTTGTAAGGGCGCAGGCGCCCGGTCGCGGCGCCGGGGAAACCGATCTGCGGCTTCTGCCCGAAGCCGACCTGCGCGTACAGCTCCCACATTTCACGCGGCGTGAACTGCATGGCCATGCGCACCGCGCCGACGTTGCTTGACTTCTGGATCACCTGCGCCACCGTCAGGTCGCCGTGCGGGTGCGCGTCGGTGATGGTGGAGCCGGTGAGCTGCATCCGGCCGGGCGACGTTTGAATGACGGTGTTCGGCGTGACGCGGCCGCTTTCCATCGCCCAGGCGGCGATGAACGGCTTCATCGTGGAGCCCGGTTCGAACGTGTCGGTCAGGGCGCGGTTGCGCAGTTGCTCGCCGCTCAGGTGGCGGCGGTCGCCGGGGTTGTAGCTGGGCCAGTTGGCCAGCGCCAGCAGCTCGCCGGTCTGCGCGTCGAGCACGACCACGCTGCCGGCCTTGGCGTTGTTCTCGGCCGCCGCATCGCGGATGCGCTGGTAGGCGAAGAACTGGATCTTCGAGTCGATCGACAAGGTGATGTCGGCGCCGTCGACCGGCGCCACGCTGTCGCCGATGTCTTCGACGACGCGGCCGAGCCGGTCCTTGATGACGCGCCGCGACCCGTTGCGGCCGGCGAGCTGCTCGCGGAACGCCAGCTCCATGCCGTCCTGCCCCTTGTCGTCCGCGTCGGTGAAGCCGACCACGTGCGTGGCGGCCTCGCCCTCGGGGTACTTGCGCTTGTACTCGCGCACCTGGTGCACGCCTTTCAGGCCGAGCGCGAACACGTCTTTCGCGACCTGGTCATCGACGAGGCGGCGCAGCCACACGAAATTCTGGTTGTCGTCGAGCCGGCCTTCGAGTTCCTTGGCCGTCATGCCGAGCAGCCGTGCGAGTTGCCCGCGTTTGCCTGGGTCGGTGTCCAGGTCCTTCGGGATCGCCCACAGCGACGGCGTCGGAATGCTCGACGCGAGGATCTGCGCATTGCGGTCGAGGATGCGGCCGCGGCTGGCCGGCAGGGTGATGGTGCGCGCATAGCGGATCTCGCCCTGGCGCTGGAAGAACTCGGTGCCGATCACCTGCACGTAGAGCGCACGGCCGAGCAGAACGCAAAACGCGAGGCCCACGAGTGCGACCAGCAACTTCGAGCGCCACGGCGGCGTCTTGGATGCGAGCAGCGGGCTCGTCGAGTAGCTGACGCTGCGCACGTTGACCGCGCCGGCGCGCGGCTTGGCGGCCTTCTGCGCGCCCGGCTTCTGGATGAAACTCATCGTGGTGCTCCCGGCGGCGCGGGCACGGCTGAGCCGGCTCGCGCCACTGTCACGTACTCGGTCACCGCCGGGGAGGCCGGCACCATCTTCAGCCGCTCGCGCGCCGCCTTTTCCACGCGCAGCGGCGTCGCCTGCGACTGCTTCTCGGAGCGCAGGCGCTCGAACTCGCTGTCGAGCAAACGCTCTTCGCCCTGCGCCTTGTCGAGGTCGGCGAACAAGGTGCGCGACTCGTGCGAGACGCGCACGAGGTACACGCTGCTGAACAGCAGCGCGATGAGCAGCAGCAGGTTCAGGCGCGTCATGCCGGCACCCCTACATCCACATCGGTTCGCTCGGCCACACGCATCACCGCCGAACGCGCGCGCGGGTTCGCGCGCAGCTCGGTCTCGCTCGGCTTGATGCGCGCGATGGCGCGCAGACGGTGCGGCTTCTCGGGCGCGAACGGCGCGCGGCGGTCGACCTCGGTCTTGCTCTCGCGCGCGATGAACTGCTTCACGATGCGGTCTTCGAGAGAGTGGAAGCTGATCACCACGAGCCGCCCGCCGGGGGCGAGCAGATCGAGCGCGGCCTTCAGGCCTTGTTCGAGCTCCTCAAGCTCGGCGTTGACGAAAATCCGAAGAGCTTGAAATGTGCGCGTTGCAGGGTTCTGGCCCGCTTCGCGGGTCTTGACCGCACGAGCCACGAGGTCGGAAAGCTCCCCTGTGGTTCGAACAGGGTTCCCGCCTTCGCGCCGAGCAACAAGCGCCTTTGCAACCTGTAGAGCAAACCGTTCTTCCCCATAGTCACGAATCACCTCCGTCAGTTGGCGCTCGTCGGCGCGGGCCAGGAAATCAGTAGCGCTCTCGCCGCGTGTGGTGTCCATGCGCATGTCCAGCGGGCCGTCGAAACGGAAGCTGAAGCCGCGCTCTGGGTCGTCGATCTGCGGCGACGACACGCCCAGGTCGAGAAGCAGCCCATCGACACGCTGCACACCGGCTTCGGCCAATGCATCGGCCATGTGCGCAAAGCTGGTGTGGTGAATTGAAAAACGCGGGTCGGTGACCCGCGTTTCGCCGGAGGTTGCGGCCTGCACAGCCTGCACATCCCGGTCGATGGCCACCAGCCTTCCGGTGGGCAAAAGCCGCTCCAGCAGCAGCCGCGAATGACCACCCCGGCCGTAGGTGCCGTCGAGGTAGGTGCCGCCCGGTGCGGTCACGAGCGAATCGATCGCTTCCGTGAGCAGGACGGTCGTATGCTGCAACGCGGTGGGGGGAGCCATGGTCGGAACGCGGGAAGGGATTCGAGCAGAGAGTCGGGCAGAGAGTCGGGCAGCGATGCAGGCAGCGATGCAGGCGGAGATTTGGGCAGGCAAAGGCAGCTCAGAAGCTGAAGCTCTTGAGCGATTCCGGCATCGCCGACAACATCACGCGCGCTTCGTAGGCGGCGTGCGCGCCAGCGTCCCACAACTCGAAGTGGCTGCCCATGCCGAGCAGCATCACGTCCCGCTCCAGCCCGGCCGACTTGCGCAGCTCGGGCGGCACCAATACGCGCGACGAGGCGTCGATTTCCACGTCCATCGCGTTGCCGAGGAACACGCGCTTCCAGCCGATGCTGTCCATCGGCAACGCGGCCACGCGGGCGCGGAATGGCTCCCAGGCCGGGCGCGGGAAAATCATCAGCGCGCCTTCCGGGTGTTTGGTGATCGTGAGCTGGTTGACCCCGGCGGCGCTCAACAGCTCGCGGTGACGCGCCGGCATGGCGATGCGCCCCTTGCCGTCCATCGTCAGCCCCGCAGGCCCTTGAAACACCAGATCTGCCACAAAATCCCAATAAAGTGCACCTTTCGCCACTTTATAGGATCGTGCACCCCGGGTCAATTGCCGTTCATACAAAATTCAATGGAATCAAAGACTTAGCGACGAATTAAAACGTCTTGCAAAGGCCGACAGGAAGTCGTTCAAAAATAAGGACTTGCGAAGGGCTGTGAATGTATTGCGTGAGGGTCGGAGGACCACATGGCGCGGCGCCGATCGCAACGAACTGAGCTGAGAGAACGGGCGATGACCCTCCCGACGGCCGCTTCAGATCGAATGCTGGTTCACCCGCTTTGACAACTCCTCTGCGCTCTCCCGCCGCTCGCTGTAGCGGTCGACCAGGTACGGCGCCACGTCGCGCGTCAGCAGCGTGAACTTGACCAGTTCTTCCATCACGTCGATGACGCGTTCGTAGTAGGCCGAGGGCTTCATGCGCCCGGCGTCGTCGAACTCCAGGAAGGCCTTGGCAACCGACGACTGGTTCGGGATCGTGATCATGCGCATCCAGCGCCCCAGCACACGCAGCTGGTTCACCGCGTTGAACGACTGCGAACCGCCCGACACTTCCATCACTGCCAAGGTCTTGCCCTGCGTCGGCCGCACCGCCCCGATGCTGAGCGGGATCCAGTCGATCTGCGCTTTCATGATGCCGGTCATCGCACCGTGGCGCTCCGGCGAAGTCCAGACCATGCCCTCGGCCCAGGCCGCGGCCTCGCGCATCTCCTGCACCTTGGGGTGGGTCTCCGGTGCGGCATCGGGCAGGGGCATGCCGGCCGGGTCGAACACCCGCACTTCGCCGCCCATCGCGGTCAGCAGCCGCGCTGCTTCTAGTGTCAGCAGCTTGCTGTACGAGCGCTCGCGCAATGAGCCGTAGAGCAACAGGAAGCGCGGTGCGTGTGTCGAGGTTCCGGCGCTTGCGAAGCGTGCGCCGGTGGGCCGGTCGAACAGCGCGCCGTCGACGTTGGGCAGGCTCAGGTCAACGAGCGACACGGCGAGCCTTTGCGTCGAACCCGGCTTCGTACCAGCCCTTGCTGTCGTTGACGATTCTGACGACCAGCAGCATCACCGGCACCTCGATCAGCACGCCGACCACGGTGGCCAGCGCGGCGCCCGACTCGAAGCCGAACAGGCTGATGGCAGCCGCCACGGCCAGCTCGAAGAAGTTGCTCGCGCCGATCAAGGCCGACGGGCAAGCCACGCTGTGCGATTCGCCGAGGCGCCGGTTCAGCCAGTAGGCCAGGCCTGAGTTGAAGAGCACCTGGATCAGGATCGGGATCGCGAGCATCGCAATCACGAGCGGCTGGTCGAGGATGGCCTTGCCCTGGTAGGCGAAGAGCAGCACCAGCATCGCGAGCAAAGCGGCGATCGACCAGGGACCGATCTTTGCCAGCGCAGCGTCGAAGGCGGCTTGCCTGCGCCCGAGCAGCACCTTGCGACAGAGCTGCGCGATCACGACCGGGGTCACGATGTACAGCACCACCGACGTGATCAACGTGCCCCACGGAACAATGATCGAAGACAAGCCGAGCAGCAAGGCCACGATGGGTGCGAAGGCGAACACCATGATCGTGTCGTTCAGCGCGACCTGCGAGAGCGTGAACAGCGGGTGTCCGCCAGTGAGTCGGCTCCAGACGAACACCATCGCCGTGCAAGGTGCTGCAGCGAGCAGGATCAGGCCGGCGATGTAGCTGTCGGCTTGCCCGGCAGGCAGGTACGGCGCGAACACGTGCCGGATGAAGATCCAGCCGAGCAGCGCCATCGAGAATGGCTTGACGGCCCAGTTCACGAACAGCGTGACACCGATGCCGCGCCAGTGCTGCTTGACTTGCGACAGGGACGCGAAGTCGACCTTCAGCAGCATCGGAATGATCATCACCCAGATCAGCACGCCGACCGGCAGGTTGACCTTCGCGATCTCCATGCGGCCGATCGCCTGGACCGGCCCCGGCAGCATCTGACCGAGCGCAATGCCGACGACGATGCACAGGAACACCCAGACGGTGAGGTAGCGCTCGAAGACGCTCATCGGCGTTGGCGCTGTGGTGGGTAAGGGAAGGACCGTGGTATTCATCTGCGCGTTCTGAGCGCGGCCATTAGCTGCGGCCGATCTCGACCAGGGCAGCGTGCAGCGCAACGCGGTCCATCGACTTCAAGGGCAGCGACAGCAGCTGCAGCATCCGGTAGCCAATGGCCTGTCGCGTCAGCTCGAAGGCGCGGCGCTTGCCCTCGTCCCCGCCTTCGGCATGGGACGGGTCAGGGTAGCCCCAGTGCACCTTGACCGGCTGGCCATCGGTGCCGCCGAAGAAAACGGGGCAAGCTTCGGCAGCAGCGCTGTCGCACACGGTGATGGCAAGAGACAGCTGCGGCGCGCCGTCGGTGCTGAATTCATCCCAACTCTTGCTGCGGCAGGCCCTGGTATCGACGCCCGCACGCTTGAGCGCTTCCAGCGCGAACGGATTGATGCGCCCGCTCGGCGCACTGCCGGCGCTGTACGCCTTCACATCGACGCTGAGCTTCGTGGCCAGATCATTCAGCATGCCCTCGGCAAGAATGCTGCGCGCGGAGTTGTGGGTACAGAGAATGAGAACGTGAGCGGTCATGGGTTGCGCTTCAGGGTGATCCTGGCGTCAGCAGGTGGTGCAGCCGGGCGCTGAAACGACCTCGCAGGCCGCGCCTTGGCAACAGTGCGCCGTGAGGTAGGCGAGCAGGTCGTTCATCTGCTCGATGGAAGGGCGGTAGATGAGGTTGCGACCCTCGCGCTCCTGCGTCACGAGGCCAGCGTGCATCAGTTCTTTCAGGTGGAAGGACAGCGTCGAGCCGGGCACGTCCAGCGTGGCGGACAACTCCCCGGGCGTCATGCCCTGAGGAGCGGCGCCGATCAGAACGCGATAGATGCGAAGGCGCATGCCCTGCGCCAGGGCAGCGAGTGACGCGACGGCGGCTTTTTCTTCCATCTTTCTATTCTGTTGGAATCGTAGATTTACGTCAAGCGACGTGGCCGACGGGCACAGCGCCGTTGCGGCCAAAATAGTGGCTAGTTTTCACTCCCACGGAACCTTGCCCCATGGCCGCCTATGAAATCGAGCGCGTGACCAGTGTTCACCACTGGAACGAATCGCTCTTCACCTTCACCTGCACGCGCGGTGCGAGCCTGCGCTTCGAGAGCGGGCACTTCGTGATGGTCGGCCTGATGGTGAACGACAAGCCGCTGCTGCGCGCTTACAGCATTGCGAGCGCCCACTACGCCGAGGAACTGGAGTTCTTCAGCATCAAGGTCGAAGACGGCCCGCTCACGTCGCGCCTGCAGCACCTGAAGGTCGGCGACGAGGTGCTGGTTGGCCGCAAGCCCACCGGCACGCTGGTGTTGTCGGACCTGCTGCCCGGCAAGCACCTTTACCTGTTCGCCACCGGCACGGGCCTCGCGCCGTTCATGAGCATCATTCGCGACCCGGACACCTACGACCGTTTCGACAAGGTGGTGCTGGTGCACGGCGTGCGCATCGGCAGCGAATTGGCCTACGCCAAGTTCATCGAGGCCGAGTTGCCGCACGACGACTTCCTGGGCGAGCAGGTGCGCCAGAAGCTCATCTACTACCCGACCGTCACGCGCGAGGCCTTCCGCAACACCGGGCGGCTGACCACCTTGATCGAGAACGGCAAGATCTGCGCCGACATCGGCCTGCCCCCGCTCGACCCGACTGTCGACCGCGCGATGATCTGCGGCGGCCCGGCAATGCTGAAAGACCTGCGCGCGGTGCTCGACACGAAGGGTTTCGCGATCTCCGCCGGCATCGGCCAGGCAGGGGACTATGTGATCGAGCGGGCGTTCGTCGAGAAGTAGGCCGGCGCCTTCGGCGCAAAGTGGAGCGGCGCCTTCGACGTCTTGGGCGGTTTCACCCGCCGCCTGCCAGCACCGCGCCGCGTGCCGACCACAATTCGGCCATGACACTCTCGAAGCGCGCCGCCACCGGCGCCTGTGCTGCGTGCTCATGGCCGGCCACGACGAAGCGGCCGGCCACCATCACGTCGCGCCAGGGCAGGCCGGGGCTGGCGAACACCAGCGCATCGAGCAGGTGGGTGGTTGGAATGCCGAGCAGGCTGGCGTCGCCGGCATCGGCCACCAGCAGGTCGGCGCGGGCGCCGGCCTGCAAGCCCCACAGCGGCTGCGCGGCCGCTGCCGCACCACCGGCCAGCGTGCGCTGCCACAGGCGCTGCGCCGTCGCCATCACGGGCGTGCCCGGCCCGGCGCCGGCACCGGCGGCCACATTGCGGCGCCGCAGGCCGAGGCGCTGTCCGTACTCGAGCCAGCGCAGTTCTTCGCGCCAGTCGCGCGTGACGTTGCTGTCGGAGCCGATCGACAAAGCCACCGCGCCTTGGCGCGCCGCCAGCCAGCCCGGCAGGTCGGTCAGGCCATCGCCGAGGTTGGCTTCGGTCGTCGGGCACAGCACCACGCCGGCGCCGGCGCGCGCCACGGCATCGATCTCACCTGGCGTGACGTGCGTGGCGTGCACGAGCTGCCAGCGGGCGTCGAGCAGGCGTTCGCGCGCCAGCCATTCGACCGGGCGCATGCCTGTCGCTTGCAGACAATCATCGACCTCTTTCAGCTGCTCGGCCACGTGAATGTGGATCGGCCCGCCAAAGCCCTGCGCCAGCCCGCGCAGCCGGTGGATCGACCGCACCGCAGCCGCGCGCAGCGAGTGGATCGCCAGCCCCGCGTCCAGGTTCGGGCGGCGCGCCGCGTTGACGCGCTCGCAGGCCGCCCACACCGCGTCGGCCCCCATCGCGAAGCGGCGCTGTTCGACGCGCAACGCCGCCTGCCCGAAGCCGGCCCGTTCATACAGCACCGGCAACACGGTCAGGCCGATGCCGGCGTCTTCGGCCGCATCGGCGAGCGCCCAGCTCAGGCCGAGCGGGTCGTCGTACGGCGCGCCGTCCTCGCGGTGCTGCAGGTAGTGGAACTCGCACACGTGCGTGTAGCCGCCGCGCAGCAGCTCGATGTAGAGCTGCGACGCGATGGCGCGCAGCTGCTCGGGCGTGATGCGATGCGCGACGCGGTACATGCGGTCGCGCCAGCTCCAGAAGTCGTCGTCGTCCTGGCCTTCGCCGCGCTCGGCCAGGCCGGCGAATGCGCGCTGGAAGGCGTGGCTGTGGCCGTCGACGAGCCCCGGCAGCGCGGGGCCTTGCAGCACCGTGCACTCCTCCGGCGGCCGCGCCACGCCAGCCGCCACGTGCGCCCAGCGGCCGTCAGTGCCGATGCGAAGCAGCACCTGGGTTTGCCAGCCATCGGGCAGCCAGGCGTGCGGCGCCCAGAGAAGGTTCGGGTCGGTCATGTTCGATCGCGAGCGTGAATCGACCGATGCTATCGGCCACAAGCGGCTGCCACAACTGGTCTAGTCCACTTGAGGATTTCCGGTTGTGCAAAGTGGTCTAGACCAGTAGAGTCACTCAACCATATTCACCCGAGGCCCGCCATGACCGACCTGTCGCCCGTTCACCGAATGGCCCAACCCCGCCCGGTGCGTTCGCCACACGGCAGCACCTTGCACTGCAAGAACTGGCTCATCGAGGGCGCGTGGCGCATGCTGCAGAACAACCTCGACCCCGAGGTGGCCGAGAACCCCGACGCGCTGGTGGTTTACGGCGGCATCGGCAAGGCCGCCCGCAACTGGGCCTCCTTCGAGGCCATCCTCGCGAGCCTGGAAGCGCTGAACGAAGACGAGACGCTGCTGGTGCAATCGGGCAAGCCGGTAGGGGTGTTCCGCACGCACGTTGACGCGCCGCGCGTGCTCATCGCCAACTCGAATTTGGTGCCCAAGTGGGCGACGTGGGAGCACTTCGACGAGCTCGACCGCAAGGGCCTGATGATGTATGGGCAGATGACGGCCGGCTCGTGGATCTACATCGGCAGCCAGGGCATCGTGCAAGGCACGTACGAGACCTTCGTCGAAGCCGGCCGCCAACACTTCGGCGGTGACCTGGCGGGCAAGTGGTTCCTCACCGCTGGCCTGGGCGGCATGGGCGGCGCGCAGCCGCTGGCGGCCAGCTTCGCGGGGGCATCGTCGTTGAACATCGAGTGCCAGCAAAGCCGCATCGACTTCCGCCTGCGCTCGCGCTACCTCGACGAGCAGGCTACCGACCTCGACGACGCGCTGGCGCGCCTGGCCAGGTACACCCGCGAGAAGAAGGCCGTGTCCATCGGCCTGCTGGGCAACGCGGCCGAGCTGGTGCCGGCGTTGCTCGAGCGTGTGAAGAACGGCGCGATCAAACCCGACCTCGTCACCGACCAGACCTCAGCCCACGACCTCGTGAACGGCTACCTGCCGGCGGGCTGGAGCGTCGAACGTTGGCGCGCCGCGCAAGCCAACCCGACCCAGCACGCCGCCCTGCGCGAAGCCGCCGCGAAGAGTTGCGCCGCGCACGTGCAGGCGCTGCTCGGCTTCCAGGCGCTGGGCATCCCGACGGTGGACTACGGCAACAACATCCGTCAGGTCGCGTTCGATGCCGGCGTCGAGAACGCGTTCGACTTCCCCGGCTTCGTGCCGGCCTACATCCGCCCGCTGTTCTGCCGGGGCAAGGGCCCGTTCCGCTGGGTCGCGCTGAGCGGTGACCCCGAAGACATCCGCAAGACCGACGCGAAGATGAAGGAGCTGTTCCCGGACGATGCGCACCTGCACCGCTGGCTCGACATGGCCGGCGAGCGCATCGCGTTCCAGGGCCTGCCGGCGCGCATCTGCTGGATCGGCCTGGGCGAGCGCCACCGCGCCGGCCTGGCCTTCAACGCGATGGTCGCGAGCGGCGAGTTGAAAGCGCCCATCGTGATCGGCCGCGACCACCTCGATTCAGGCTCCGTCGCCAGCCCGAACCGCGAGACCGAAGCCATGCAGGACGGCAGCGACGCGGTCAGCGACTGGCCGCTGCTGAACGCGCTGCTCAACACCGCCGGCGGCGCCACGTGGGTGAGCCTGCACCACGGCGGCGGCGTCGGCATGGGCTATTCGCAGCACAGCGGCGTGGTGATCGTGTGCGACGGCACCGAGGCAGCCGCCAGGCGCATCGAGCGCGTGCTCTGGAACGACCCGGCCACGGGGGTGATGAGGCATGCGGATGCGGGATACAAAGAGGCACAGGCCTGTGCGCGCGAGCAAGGGTTGAAACTGCCGATGCTTGGCGCGTGATGGACATAGAGGACACCACTGCGGGTAGCGCGACGGGCATCACGATGAACACACTGACCCTGCAGCCGGGGCAGCTCGACCTCGACACGCTGCAGCGCATCCACCGCGGCGGCGCGCCCATTGGCATCGCGGCCGGGGCGCGTGCCGGCATCATTGCAAGCGCCGCCGTCGTGCAGGCCGCAGCGCGTGGCAACGCACCTGTCTACGGCGTGAACACCGGCTTCGGCAAGCTCGCTAACCGCGCCATCAGCACGAGCCAGCTCAACACGTTGCAGCTCAACCTGATCCGCTCGCACAGCGTGGGTGTGGGCGAGCCGCTGGCGCCGGAGGTGGTGCGGTTACTGCTGGCGCTGAAGGCCGCGAGCCTGGCGCGCGGCCACTCCGGCGTGCGGCTGGTCGTGATCGACACGCTCGTGGCAGTACACAACGCCGGGCTCGTGCCGTATGTGCCGTCGCAGGGCTCGGTCGGTGCGTCGGGCGACCTGGCGCCGCTGGCGCACATGACGCTGGCGCTGCTCGGCGAAGGCGAAATGCTCGTCGATGGCCGGCGCTGCCCGGCCGCACCGCTGCTGCACGCGGCGGGCATCACGCCGCTCAGGCTCGCGGCCAAGGAGGGCCTGGCGCTCATCAACGGCACGCAGGTGTCGACCGCGCTCGCGCTGCACGCCCTGCTCGCGTTCGAGCCGGTGCTCGAAGCCGCGCTCGTGATCGGCGCGCTCACCGTCGATGCCGCGCGCGGCAGCGACGGCCCGTTCGACCCGCGGATCCACGCGGTGCGCGGCCAGCCGGGGCAGATCGACGTGGCGCGTTACTACCGCGCGCTGCTCGCCGGCAGCCAGATCCGCCAATCGCACATTCGCGGCGACGAAGATCCGGAAGACCGCGTGCAAGACCCGTACTGCCTGCGCTGCCAGCCGCAGGTGGTGGGCGCCTGCCTCGACAGCCTGCGCCATGCCGCGCTGGTGCTGGTGCGCGAGGCGAATGCGGTGACCGACAACCCGCTCGTCTTCGTCGAGGACGATGGCAGCGGCGGCACGACTGCCGCCATGGTCTCGGGCGGCAACTTCCACGCCGAGCCGGTGGCGCTGGCCGCCGATGCGATGGCACTGGCCATCGCCGAAGTGGGCGCCATTGCCGAGCGCCGCATCGCGATGCTGATCGACGCCAGCGTGTCGCGCCTGCCGCCGTTCCTGACCGCCGATGCCGGCCTGAACTCGGGCTTCATGATCGCGCACGCGACGGCGGCCGCACTGGCGAGCGAAAACAAGTCGCTCGCGCACCCGGCCAGCGTGGACAGCCTGCCCACATCGGCCAACCAGGAAGACCACGTCTCGATGGCCACCTTCGCGGCACGCAGGCTGCAGCCGATGATCCGCAACACCGCGCACATCCTCGGCATCGAGTTGCTGGCGGCGGCACAAGGGGTGGAGTTCCTGCGGCCGCTGCGCAGTTCGGCGGCGCTGGAGGCGCTGCATGCACGCCTGCGCGAGCAGTGCGCGGCGATGCCGGTGGATCGGTACCTGGCGCCGGACATCGAGCGCGCCACCGCCATGGTCACGGGCGGGTTGGCGGCCAGTGCGCTGCGAACGCTCGAGGGCTTGCCGGCGTTGTGGGTGCCGGCGTAGCCCTGTTCACGGTGCTCATCGAACGTGCGTTACAGGCCGATGCGTGCGACAAGACTCGCTGCACCGCAGCCTCACCCCAGCCCGATCTCCCGCATCAGCGTCTGCAACGTCCCCGCATTGCGCTGCCCCTGGTCTTCCATGTTGTTGTTGAACACCGCATGCGCGGTGCCGACCTTGGATGAAAGCTGGGCCAGCTTCCCCGCCACTTCGCGCAATTCCAAATCGGCGTAGTCGTAGTTGAAGCGGTCCGACGCCACGGTCGCGCCCTTGATGTTCCAGGTTGCCGTGTTGCGGCCGTGCAGGCGGAGCAGCGCGTAGTCGGGGTGCGTGGCCTCCCAGATCGCGGGCACGCTGTTGCTGAAGCCTTGCGGCCCGTCGACCACGGTGTGCACCACGCCCAGCTCGCGCTCGAACGCCAGCGTGTGCGGCGCGCGCTCGCCCGCGAACCAGCTCTGGTGGCGGAACTCGACGCTCAGCACGTGGCCGGCCATGCGCTCGACGCAGTGCCGCACGTGCGCATGCCCAGCCTCACTGCACACCACCCACGGCGGGAACTGGAAGTGCACCAGGCCGAGCCGGCCCGACGCACGCAGCGGCGCCAACGCCTCGATGAAGCGGCGCCACAACTCGTCGCGCAATTCGGCGGGCAAGTCCTTGTAGTAAACGGTCGCCTTGTTCGGGTCGGGTAGCGCCGCGCGAATGTCCTTGTGCAGGACCGTCGGCGAAGTCTGGTGCCCGGTGAACAGACGGAACGACTTGACGTTCATCGTGAACCCCGGCGACGTGCGCTCGGCCCACAACTGCGCGGTGCTCGGCGACGGCATCGCGTAGTAGCTCGAATCGACCTCGACCAGCGGGAACTGCGACGCATAGAAGCGCAATCGCGCCTCGGCCGTGGTGCAGCCCGTCGGGTAGAAGCGGCCGCAGTCGATCAGCGTCTTGTCGGTCCACGACGCGGTGCCGACGCGCACGGTCATCGTCAAGCCCGGCGTGGCGTCAAACCAGCGTCAAGCGCACCGCGTCACAGCGGCGGCGCGAACCCGTCGCGCCCGGCGAGCACGCGGGTGGCGGTGGGCACGCCACTGCGCAGCTCGGCCGTCACGATGACCTTGCCGCCGACCACCAGCAGCGAGCGGTCGCCGGGCCTGAACGACACCACCGGCGTGGTATCAGTCACGTTGACCGTCTTCTCGCCGTCCTTGTAGCGCAGGGTGAGCTTGCGACCGGTGGGCGCGGCCACCAGGTCGGCCACGGTCGCGTTCGTCATCGTGCTGCCGGGTTGCAGGTCATAGGGCCGGTGGCCTTCGCCGTTGCCGCGTGCGGCCTCGGGCAGCACCAGCACTTCGAGCGCGTCGAGCGTGCCGTCGGCGCGTGGCATGGCCGCAGTGCCGATGAACGAGCCGGGCTGGATCGCCGCGAGCGCGATGGGGAACACCTCGTTCACGTTCAGGTTGTCGGCGAGCACGAGGGTGATGACCTCGCCGCTGCGCTCCTTCACGGTCATCGAGTTTCCCTCGATCTTCTCGATGGTGGCGCGCAGCCGCAGCGGCGGCGCGGCGGGGGGCGGGGTCTGTGCGCTGGCGAGCGTGCAGCACAGCGCGATGAGGGCGATCAGCAGTCTGTTCATCGCTTCATGCTACGGCGAAATCGCAGCCGACACACGGACCACGACGGCAACACCTTGCGCGCTCTTCGCCACCGAAAGCGCGCCCGTGGTCACTGGATACAACTACAGTCCGACCATGCCACCCCGCACCGACCCATTTGCAGCCCTGAACGCCGCCCAACGCGCCGCCGTCGAACACGGCATCGGCGGCGGCGGCGTGGCCAGCGGCCCGCTGCTCGTGATCGCCGGCGCGGGCTCGGGCAAGACGCTGACGCTCGCGTCGCGCGTGGCCCGGCTGGTGCTGGCCGGGGCCGACCCGAACCGCGTGCTGCTGCTGACCTTCTCGCGCCGTGCGGCGGCCGAGATGGCGCTGCGCGTGGGCCGCGTACTGCACGGCGCGCTTGGGCTTGCGGCCACGCAGCGCCCGCCGAGCCTGCCGTGGGCGGGCACCTTTCACGGCATCGGCGCACGGCTCCTGCGTGAGCTTGGCGCCCGCATCGGCCTGGCTGACAACTTCACGATCCAGGACCGTGGCGACTCGGAAGACCTGATGGGCCTGACCCGCCATGAACTGCAGTTCGCGCAGACGCACAAGCGCTTCCCGCTGAAGGCAACGTGCCTGGCGATCTACTCGCGCGTGCTCAACAGCCAGGCGCCCTTGGCCGACGTGCTGAGCACCGCCTACCCGTGGTGCCGCGACTGGGAGGCCGAGCTGAAACAACTGTTCCGCGCGTATGTGGCCGAGAAGCAGAACCAGCAGGTGCTCGACTATGACGACCTGTTGCTGTACTGGTCGCAGGCGATGCTCGATGCAACCATCGCGCAGCAGTTGTCGGCCCGCTTCGACCACGTGCTGGTCGATGAATACCAGGACACGAACCGCCTGCAGGCCATGATTCTTCGCGGCCTCAAACCCGATGGCTGCGGCCTCACCGTGGTGGGCGACGACGCGCAGGCCATCTATGCCTTCCGCGCCGCCGAGGTGCGCAACATCCTCGACTTCCCGGCGCAGTTCGCACCGCCTGCAACCGTCATCACGCTGGAGCGAAACTACCGCTCGACGCGGCCGATCCTCGACGCGTCGAACGCAGTGATCGCGCAGGCGGCAGAACGTTTCGCGAAGCGTTTGTGGAGCGATGCGATCTCGAGCGAGCAGCCCGGCCTCGTCACCGTGGCCGACGAGTCGGCGCAGGCGCAGTGGGTGGCCGACCGCGTGCTCGCGCACCGCGAGAGTGGCCTGGCGCTGAAGAGCCAGGCGGTGCTGTTCCGCACCTCGCACCACAGCGGCGCGCTCGAGCTGGAACTCGCGCGCCGCAACGTGCCCTTCGTCAAGTTCGGCGGCCTCAAGTTCCTGGAGGCCGCGCATGTGAAAGACGTGCTGTCGGTGCTGCGCTGGGCCGAGAACCCGCGCAGCCGCATGGCCGGCCTGCGCGTGGCGCAGCTCGTGCCGGGCATCGGCACCGCGAGCGCGAAACGCCTGCTCGCGCTGATGGCGCAGGCGCCCGACCCGGTGGCTGCCCTGCGCGCGTTCAAGCCACCGGCGGCTGCGGCGCAAGAGTGGCAGGGCTTCGTCACCGTGTTCGATGCGCTGCACTGCGCTGGCACCTGGCCGGCCGACATCGAAGCCGCCACGCGCTGGTACCTGCCCCAGTTGCGCCGCCTGCACGAAGACGCGGCGGTGCGCGAAGGCGACCTGTCGCAGCTCGCGCGCATGGCCGGCGCGTACACCACGCGCGAGCGCTTTCTGACCGAGCTGACGCTCGACCCGCCCGAGGCGACGAGCAACGAGTCGGGCGAGCCGCTGCGCGACGAGGACTACCTGATCCTGTCGACCATCCACTCGGCCAAGGGGCAGGAATGGGCGGCGGTGTTCGTGCTCAACGTGGTCGATGGCTGCATCCCGTCCGACATGGCGACCGGCCATGCGGCCGAGATCGATGAAGAGCGCCGGCTGCTCTACGTGGCCATGACGCGCGCCAAGCGCCACCTGCACCTGATGGTGCCGCAGCGCTTCTATGTGACGCAGCAAGCCGAGTTCGGCGACCGGCACCTGTACGGCTCGCTGACGCGCTTCATTCCGGCGGAAGTGGCGTTGCACTTCGAGCGGCTCGGGCCGGGTTGTTTCAATGACGAGTGCGCCGCCGGTGAACCGGTGCGGCCTGCGCTTGATGCAGCGCCGTGCACCGATGTCGCGGCGCAGGTGCGGTCGATGTGGGGGTGAGCGGCGAACTCAGCGCAGCGCGAACACCGACACGTTCAGCGCAGCGCAAACACCGAAACCTCCGCCGCATGCCCCTTGACCTTCGCGGCGGGCAAGGCTTCGAGCCCTGCCGTCGATGACAGCATCGCGACCGTGGCCGCGCTGACCAGCACTTCGGTGCCGACCCCCTTGTTGAGCGACTGGATGCGCGACGCAACGTTGACCGCATCACCCACCAGCGCATACGACAGCCGTTCGCCGCTGCCGATGTTGCCCGCGATCACCGTGCCGGTGTGAATGCCGATGCCGTGGCGCAGCTCGCGCCTGCCTGCCGCCCGTTGCGCCGCGTTCCACACCACCAGGCGCTCGCACATCGCGCGCGCGGTGGCCACGGCGGCGTCGGCATGGCGCGGGTTGGGCTGCGGCGCGCCGAAGACCGCCTCGATCTCGTCGCCGATGAACTGCAGCACCAGGCCACCGTGCGCGCGGATGGCGGCGTCCATTTCGCCGAAGTAGGCGTTCAGGTCGGCCACCACCTCGGCTGCGGGGCGGCTTTCGACCCAGGGCGTGAAGTCGCGCAGGACGGCGAACAGGATGGTCACCTCGCGCAGCGCACCGGCGGTGGCGGCGCGGCCGGTCAGGATCTCGTCGCGCACCTCGGGGCTCACGTACTTGCCGAAGGTCTCGCGAATGCGCTCGCGCTCGCGCAGGCCTTCGACCATGCCGTTGAAGCCTTCCGTGACCGAGCCGATCTCGTCGTTCGACGCGACGCTGCAGCGCACGTCGAGCGTGCCGTCGCGCACCTTTGCCATCGCACGCTGCAGGTCGCGCAGCGGCGCGGCCACGCTGTCGGCCACCAGCGTGGCCAGGCCCACGCCGACCAGCACGCCGCCGGCCGCGATCACGACCACCACCGCGATCAGGTTGCGGATGATCGCGGCGGCGGTGGCCACGTCGGCCCCGAGCAAGGCATTGGCGCGGGTGACTGCGGCCATCGCGAGCACCGCCAGCGGCAGCAGGCCGACCAGCAACAGCACCGCCAGCATGCGGGTTCGCACCCGCAGGCGTGGTGCGCGTGCGGCGCTCAGGTCACCCTTCGGGAAGAAGCGCGCCAGCTCGGCGCGCCAGATGCGCTCGGCGCCGAGGAAGATGATCACGGCCACGAAGCTGCCGCCGATGAAGGTGATGCCGAAGGCCACACGCAACCCTTCACCCACGTCGAAGCTGCGCGTCACGACCGGCAGCAGCGTACCCCACAGCAGGCCGGCACCGGCCCAGCCGGCCCATGACGTGGCCGCGATGAAGGCCGGCACCAGCAGCGCGCGCCGGCGCGCCACGTCGCCCGGCGCGCCGGCAGGCGGCGCGCCCACCGTGGTGGTCACCGGGCGCATCCAGCGCCGGCTGGTAACGCGGCCGACCGCGAAGATCAGCACGAAGACGACCATGAACACGCCGAGTTCCGAGCCGCGCACCGGCGGCACGCCGCTGGTGGCGGCAGGGTCGATGGTGCGAAAGTAGGCGAAGCTCAACAGCCCGCCCGCGAAGTTGCACAGCACCGAGAAGATCAGCAGGCGCAGGCGGACGGGCACTTTCGTGGGCGCGGGGGTTGGCATGGCGGGCATTGTCCGGCAGGGCCTTGGCACAGATGCTGCTCAGCCGCACCAACCCTCTTGCATACAAGATGGCATGCACAACCTCAGGGCATGTTCGATGGCGATCCGCTCAATCCGCTCATTCCGTTCCCTCAGCTTCGACGCACTGCGCGCCAGCCTGGCGGGTGGCACTGCTTCGGTGCGGAGCGTCGTGGCCAGCGTCCTGCGCGACGCGCAAGACTGCGCGGCGCCGGTGTGGATCAGCCTTGTGCCGGCCGAGCGCCTGCTGGCGCAGGCCGATGCACTGGACGCCCGCATCCGCGCTGACGGCGCTGCCGCGTTCGAGGCGCTGCCCCTGCTCGGCCTGCCCTTCGCCGTCAAAGACAACATCGACGTCGAAGGCCTGCTCACCACGGCCGGCTGCCCCGGCTTCGCGGCTGCGCCGGCCACGCAACACGCGACCGTGGTGCAACGCCTGCTGGATGCCGGCGCCATCGCCATCGGCAAGACCAACCTCGACCAGTTCGCCACCGGCCTGGTCGGCACCCGTTCGCCGTATGGTGCGGTGCCCAACCCGTTCAGCGTAGCGCACGTGAGCGGCGGCTCCAGCGCGGGCTCGGCCTACGCGGTCAGCACCGGCCAGGTCGCGTTCGCGCTCGGGACCGACACCGCCGGCTCGGGCCGCGTGCCAGCGGGCTTCTGCAACATCACCGGCTTGAAGCCCACCAAGGGCTGGTTCTCGGCCCAGGGCGTGCTGCCGGCCTGCCGCAGCCTGGACTGCGTGTCGGTGTTCGCACTCTCGCCCGAAGACGCGTGGCAGGTGGCGCTCGTTGCGGCCGGGCCCGATCCGCGCGATGCGTTCAGCCGCACGGCTGTGCCGGCGCGGCTGCGTGTCGATGCGCTCGGCGCGCTGCGCATCGGCGTGCCGCAGCCGCTGGAGTTTCATGGCGATGCGCTTGCGGAACAGGCCTTCGCCGAAGCGCTGGCGAAGGTCGAGCAACTCGGCTGCCGCATCACGCGGGTGCCCTTCGAGCCGCTCGCGCGTGCCGCGCAACTGCTGTACCAAGGGCCGTGGGTGGCCGAGCGCTATGCGGCTGTCGGCGCCTACCTGGCCCAACACCCGGCAGGGGCCGACCCGACCGTGAGCCAGATCGTGCTCGGAGGGGCCACACCGCTGGCGCACGAGCTGTTCGCGGCCGAGTACGAACTGCGCGCCTTGCAGGCCCAGGCCGATGTGATGTGGGCGAGCATGGACGTGCTGCTCGTGCCCACCGCGCCCACGCACCCCACGTTGGCCGCCCTGGCCGCCGACCCGTTCACGCCGAACCGGCAACTCGGCCACTACACCAACTTCGTGAACCTTCTGGACATGGCAGCGCATGCGCTGCCCGGGCCGTTCCGCGCCGACGGCCTGCCGGCCGGCGTGACGCTCATCGGCCCGGCGTTCAGCGACTTCGCACTCGCGCAACTGGCCGCCGTGCTGGTGCGCACGCTGCAACCTACCGCCGGCGTGATGCGCACGCCGCTCGGCCCGGCGCCGGTGCTCACGGCGTTGCCGACCGCTGCGCCGGTGCGCATCGTCGCGGTCGGCGCGCACATGAGCGGCCTGGCGTTCAACTGGCAGCTGCAGGAGCGCGCCGCGCGGCTGGTGCGCCGCACCCACACGGCGCCGGTGTACCGGCTGTATTCGCTGACCGGCCAGAAGCCCACGCGCCCGGGCCTGATGCACGTGGGCGCGGCCGAGGGCGCGGCCATCGAGGTCGAGGTCTGGGAGATGGACAGCGCCCACGTCGGCAGCTTCATGGCCCATGTGGCCGCGCCGCTGGCCATCGGCACGGTCGAGCTGGCTGACGGCACGAGCGAGCGCGGTTTCGTGTGCGAGCCGCGCGGCGTAGCCCCCGGCACGCCGGCCATCGACATCACCCGCTTCGGCGGCTGGCGCGGGTTCCTGGCCTCGTTGCCGCGCACGGCTTGAGGGGTCTGTTCGAGCATGACTGCAGCCACCGACACCGACGACACGGCCGACTACGTGCGCAGCGCCGCGCGCTTCCTCGACCTGCCGCTCACCGAGGCACAAGCGCAACGTGTGGCCGGGCACTTGACCCGAACCAAGGCCATGGTGTCGCTGCTGCGCAATGCGCCGCTGGCCGACGATCTGGAACCTGCCGAGGTCTACTGCCCTGCGCCCTTCCCTGACGCTGATCCGGAGGCAAACGCGCCATGAGGTCCGGCCTGTCCATCGCGCGCGCCGTGCGCGTCGGCGAGCTGCGCGCCGCCGACGCGCTGGAGCATTGCATCAATCGGATCGCTGCCACCGACCGGCGCGTCAACGCCTTCACCGACCTGACGCTCGAGCGCGCCCGCCGCGAGGCCGACGCGATCGACGCGCAGCGCGCACGCGGCGCGCCGCTGCCGCCGCTGGCCGGCCTGCCCTATGCGGTCAAGAACCTGTTCGACATCGAAGGCCTGACCACCCGCGCCGGCAGCAAGGTGCGCCTGGGTGAGCCTGCTGCCACGGCCGATGCCGTGCTGGTGCAGCGCCTGCGCGATGCGGGCGCCGTGCTGCTCGGCGCGCTCAACATGGACGAGTTCGCGTACGGCTTCACGACCGAGAACAGCCATGTCGGCCCGTGCCGCAACCCGCACGACCTGACGCGCGTGGCCGGCGGCTCATCGGGCGGCTCGGCCGCCGCCGTGGCGGCCGGGCAAGTGCCGCTCACGCTCGGGTCCGACACCAACGGCTCGATCCGCGTGCCGGCATCACTCTGCGGCGTGTTCGGCATGAAGCCCACGTTCGGCCGCCTGACGCGGCGCGGCAGTTTCCCGTTCGTTGCGAGCATCGACCACCTCGGCCCGTTCGCCAGCACCGTCGAAGACCTGGCGGCGAGCTACGACGTGATGCAGGGCGCCGACGCGCTCGACCCCGGCTGCCACGCCACGCGCGTGCAGCCGGTGCTGGCACACACCGAACGTGGCGCAGACGGTTTGCGAGGCCTGCGCATCGGCATGCTCGGCGGCTACTTCGACGAGCACGCCGGCCCCGTGGCCCGCGCGGCGGTGCGCATGGCAGCCACCGCGCTCGGCGCCACGCCCGATGTCGTCTGGCCCGATGCCGCACTGGCCCGCGCTGCCGCGTTCGTGACCACCGCCAGCGAAGGCGGCGCCTTGCACCTGGCGCGGCTGCGCACGCGCGCGGCCGAGTTCGAGCCCTTGTCGGTGGACCGTTTCATCGCCGGCGCCTTGCAACCAGCCGAGTGGTACGTGCGCGCGCAGCGCTTCCGGCGCCTGTACCGCGAGCACGTGCAAGCGCTATTCACCGAGTGGGACGTGCTGCTCGCGCCCGCCACGCCGGTGCAAGCCACGCCCATCGGCGCCGAGCAGTTCGAGCTGAACGGGGTCATGGTGCCGGCGCGGCCGTCGCTCGGCCTGCTGTCGCAGCCGATCTCGTTCGCGGGCTGCCCTGTCGTCACCGTGCCGCTGTGGCCAATGGGCTTGCACGCCCTGCCCATCGGCGTGCAGGTGATCGCCGCACCCTGGCGCGAAGACCTGGCGCTGCGCGTGGCGCGCACGCTGGAAGCCGTTGGTGTGGCACGCGCGCCGACCGCCGTTCTCTAGCTGACCAGGGACACCCCCGTGGACATCAACCGCCCCGACGTGCTGGCCGAAGTGACCACCGCGTTCGCGCGGTACGAAGCCGCGCTCGTCGCCAACGACGTGGCCACGCTCGACGAACTGTTCTGGGACAGCCCGCACACGCTGCGCTACGGCGCGGCCGAGAACCTCTACGGCATCGACGCCATTCGCGCCTTCCGTATTGCACGCCCCGCCACCGGCCTGGCGCGCGCCATCCTGCGCGCGCAGATCACGACCTATGGCGACAGTTGCGCCACAACGCACGTCGAGTTTCAGCGCATCGGCAGCGAGCGCATCGGCCGCCAGACGCAGACGTGGGTCAAGCTGCCGCAGGGCTGGCGGGTCGTGTCGGCGCACGTCAGCTTGATGGTGTGAGCGGGTGAACGTGACCCGGCTCATGCGTTGCCTGTTCGCATAAGCTGCGCCCATGAAACTCCGCGCCAAAGCGCCGCCAAAGCCGTTGCAAAGCACCTCGCGCGAGACCACGCGCGCCGAGAGCGCCTACCGGCGCATCAAGGCTGCGATCTTCGACTTCGTGCTGCTGCCCGGCCAGGGCTTCACCGAAACAGCCATCGCTGCGCAGCTCGCCATGTCACGCACGCCGGTGCGCGAGGCGCTGTTCCGGCTGGAGCTCGAAGGCTATGTGCAAGTCGCGTTCCGCAGCGGCTGGAGCGTGTCGCCGTTCGACTTCAAGAAGCTGGAAGAGCTGTACGACCTGCGCATCGTGCTCGAGTGCACAGCGGTCGACCGCTTGTGCGCGGCCGAGCCCATGCCCGACCTCGGTATGTTGAAGGCCGTGTGGCTCGTGCCCGAGAAGGAGCGCCGCTCGGACACGGCCGAAGTGGCCGGGCTCGACGAAGCGTTTCATGCCACGCTGGTGTCGGCCGCCGGCAACCACGAGATGGCCCGAGTGCATGCCGACGTGACCGACGGCATCCGCATCGTGCGCCGGCTCGACTTCACCCAGCCACCGCGCATCACCGCCACCTACGACGAGCACGCGAAGGTCCTGCGCGCCGTGCTCGCCCGGCGCGCCGATGCGGCGAAGCTGATGCTGCGCACCCACATCGAAGCCAGCAAGGCCGAGGTGCGCAAGATCACGATCCACAAGTTGCACAGTGCGCGTCCTGTGGCGGGGGCGTTGTGATGGCTGTCAGTGGAGAGCACAGGCTCCGACCATCACGTTGGTGACACGCCGCGCAGTAGACTCATCCGTAGCAAGGAGCTAACGATGAAATCGCCTCGCGTCATTTCGCACCCCGACATCGTCGGGGGCACCCCTGTTTTCATAGGGACGCGAGTGCCGGTACGCATCCTCTTCGAACACTTGGAAGCGGGCGACCCCCTGGACGTGTTCCTCGAGGACTTTCCATCCGTCAGCCGCGAGTTGGCGATTCAAGTGCTCGAAGACGCCAAGGCCGCGCTTGTCATCGATGCGCATCCTGCTTGACGAATCGGTACCGGGCAGGCTGGGTAAGCTGCTGATCGGTCACTCTGCGACCACTGTCCAACAAAGAGGTTGGGCAAGCATCAAGAATGGCAAGCTCCTTGCTCTGGCTGCAGGTGAATTCGACGTTCTGATAACCGCCGACAAGGGCATGGAGTACAAGCAGAACCTGGTCACGCTCCCGGTCTCCATTCTTGTCGTGTTGGCTCGAAGCAATCGCATCGAAGACTTGGCGCTTACCGTGCCGGCCATCCTGGCGGCGCTCGCAAACACGCCGCCCCGAACACTACGCAAGATTGCTGCCTCTCAGGTAACTCCTCCCGAGTAGTCGAGACTCAGGTTGCGCGCGAGCACGGCTCTCCTCAGTGGCCAGAAAGCCTGCAGCTCGAATCAACGGATCGGCGACACGCCGATCAGCCAGCGGTGCACCCACAGCACGAACACGACGTACACCAGCAGCCCCGCGCCCAGCGCGATCCAGTCGTTCATCGGCTTGCGTGATGCGGCCGGCGCGGCCTGCCCGGGCCGGCGCTTGACCGAGATGCGGTCGGCCACGGCCCAGGCGAGGAAGGCGCCGAACAGGATCACGTCGACCAGCGTGCCGTTGGCGATCAGGTGCGCGGTGGCCCAAAACTTCACCGCCAGCAGCATGGGGTGCTTGGCGGCCGCGCTGATGCGCCCGGGCAGGTAGGCGGCGAACAGCAGCGGAAAGACCGGCAGCATCAGCAGCAGCGCGATGTGGCGCGTGAAGGTGGGCGGCGAATACAACACCACCGGGTTCTGGCGCGCCAGGCCGTAGCCGTAGATCAGCAGCACGAAGCCGACCAGCGAGACGACCGAGTAGATGCCCTTCCACGCGCCCTCGCCGCGCTGCGCGAGTTGCGCATCACGCCAGGGGCGGGCCACGATCGAGACGCTGTGGATGCCGAGGAACAGCACCAGGCCGATGAGGAAAACCACCATGACGAACGCTCCCGCTGAGTTGGCTGCGGCGCAGTCTAGCGGTGTTGCTGGCGCGGCGGTTGTTGGTGCGGGCCGGAACGGCAGCGCATCACGCGCCAGTCACGCGCCAGTCACGCGCCGGTCAGTGCGGCAAGCGGCGCCGTCCAGCCGACGATGCCGCCCTGCGCGCGCACCATCGCCAAGGCCTGTTCCTTGAACTCGGGGAAGTACGAGCCCGTGGCTTCTTCGACCAGCAGGCATTCGTAGCCGCGGTCGTTGGCTTCGCGCATGCTGGTCTGCACGCAGACCTCGGTGGTCACACCGCCGAAGATCAGGTGCGTAATGCCCTTGCCTTGGAGCACGGCTGATAGCGGCGTGGCATAGAACGCGCCTTTGCCCGGCTTCTTGATGACCACGTCGCCGACTTGCGGCGCGAGCTGCGGCACGAAGTCGGCGCCGGGTTCACCGTCGATCAGGATGCGGCCCATCGCCCCCATGTCGCCGATGCGCAGGCTGGGCAGGCCACGCAGCCGCTTGGCGGGCGGGCAGTCGGACAGGTCGGGGCGGTGGCACTCCTTCGTGTGCACGACGAGGATGCCTTGCGTGCGAGCCCACGCCACCAAGGCGGCCGCCGCTGCGACGACCGGCAGCAACAGCGACACATCGTTGCCCAGCGTCGCACCGAAGCCACCGGGCTCGATGAAGTCGCGCTGCATGTCGATCATCACCAGCGCAGTGTGCGCGGGCTCGAATGTGAACGCAGTGGGCTGGGCGGCGACTGTGGTCATGGCGTTGGCTTTCGGCTCAATGCCCGCTCCCGCCCATGAACGCGCCCAGCGCATTCCGGTCGGCGCTGCGCGCGTCGACCTGGTGCACGATGCGGCCTTCGCTCATCACAGTGATGCGGTCCGACAGGGCGAGCAGCTCGTCGAGGTCTTCGCTGATCAGCAGCACCGCGCCGCCCCGGTTGCGCACGTCCATCAGGCGTTGGTGAATCTCGGCCACGGCCGCGAAGTCGAGGCCGAAGACGGGGTTGGCGACGATCATCACGTCGGCCGCGTCGCTGAGTTCGCGGGCCAGCACGGCGCGCTGCACGTTGCCGCCCGAGAGCGCGCGAATCGGCGCGAGCTCGCCGCGCGTCTTCACGCCGAAGGCCTGGATCAGCGCGCGTGCGCGTTCGCGCAGCACGGCGCCGCGCATCCAGCCGAAGCTCGACGCCGGTGCCACGTCGAAGCTGCGCATGCCCATGTTGTCGGACACGCTCAAGTCGGCCACGCACGCGTTGCGCAGCGGTTCTTCGGGGAGGCTGCGCACCTTCAGGCGCCGGTTCTGGCCGCGCGTGGCGGTGAACGACTCACCGGCCACGGTGACACGCCCCGACACACGCGCACGTTGGCCGACCAGCGCTTCGAGCAGCTCGCGCTGGCCGTTGCCGGCCACACCGGCGATGCCCACGATCTCGCCGCCGCGCACGTCGAGGCTCAGGTTGTCGACCGCCGTCTGCCCCCGGTCGCCGTCGACGACGAGGCCTTGCACGCTCAGGCGCACCGCACCCGGGGCGCGCAGCGCGCGTTCGGGGGCGGCGAACTCGCGCTTCGCGTCGTCGGCGCCGCCGACCATGTCGGTCGCGAGCATGCTCGGCGTGGTGTCTTTCACCGCATGCGCGGCCACGAGCCGGCCGCGCCGCAGCACGCTCACGTCGTCGGCGTAGGCCGTGACCTCGCGAAACTTGTGGGTGATGAGAACGATGCTGCACTCGCCCGCGTGGGCGCGGTCGCGCAGCAGGCCCAGCACCTCGTCGGCCTCTTGCGGGGTGAGCACCGAGGTCGGTTCGTCGAGGATCAACAGGCGTGGCTTCAGCAGCAGCTGCTTCAGGATCTCGAGCTTCTGCTTCTGCCCGGCCGACAGTTGCTGCGGCGTGGCGTCGAGGTCGAGCTTGAACGGCGTGGTGGCGAGAAAGGCGTTCAACTCCTTGCGCACGGCAGGCCAGTCGATCACCGCCGGCAGGTGGCCGCGCGCGAGCAGCAGGTTCTCGGCGACCGTCATGCCGGGCACGAGCGTGAAGTGCTGGTAGACCATGCCGATGCCGAGGTCGCGCGCGACCACGGGGGTGGCGATGTCGTGTTCGCGGCCGTCGATCAGCACGCTGCCAACCTCGGCACGCTGGTAGCCGACCACGCACTTCACCAGCGTGCTCTTGCCCGCGCCGTTCTCGCCGAGCAAGGCGTGCACGGTGCCGGGGGCCACCTTGAGCGAGCAGTCGTCGAGCGCGGTGAACGCGCCGAAGCGCTTGGTGAGGTGCAGCGTATCGAGCGCGAGCGCGCCGGTCTTCGGCGAGATGCCGCCGGGCAGGTGGGGTTCGTTCACGGCGCCGCCCCTGGTGTGTCGATGAATGCGTCGATCAACGCCGCGCTCGTGGCCACCGCGCCGAACACGCCGCCCTGCATCGTGACCATCTTCAGCGCAGCGGCATGGTTGCCGGCATCGGTGGCGGCGGTGCAGTCGGAGACGATCACGCACTCGTAGCCGCGGTCGTTCGCGTCACGCATCGTCGTGTGCACGCACACGTCGGTGGTGATACCGGTGAGCACGAGGTTGCGGATGCCACGCGTGTGCAGGATCAGCTCCAGGTCGGTGGCGTAGAACGAGCCCTTGCCGGGCTTGTCGATCACCGGTTCGCCAGCGATCGGGGCCAGCTCGGGGATGATCTCCCAGCCCGGCTCGCCGATGGTCAGGATGCGGCCGCACGGGCCCATGTCGCCGATGCCGATGCCGCCCGCGCCGATCTGCCTGGAGCGCCAGCGCTTGTTGGCCGGCAAGTCGGACAGGTCGGCGCGGTGGCCTTCGCGGGTGTGGACGACGGTGGCGCCCCAGGCTCGCATCGCGCCCAGCAGTTGGCGCAGCGGCTCGATCGGCGCGCGCGTGAGCGAGATGTCGTAGCCCATCTTGTCGACGTAGCCGCCCACGCCGCAGAAGTCGACCTGCATGTCGATCACGATCAGCGCTGTGTTCGCGGGGTGCAGGTCGCCATCGAAGGGCCAGCGGTACGGGTCGGCCGACACCGGGCCGATGGCGGCGCGCGTCGTCACGGGTCGGGCCCGGTGTAGTTGCGCGTCGGCGCATCGAAGCCGCAGCTCGTGCCGTCGGTCACCTGCACCGTGTCGTTCCACGGCAGTTGGTAGCGGCCGGCCGCCATGTCGGTCATGTACGTGTACGGGCAGTCCTGCGCGCCGCCCTTCACCGCCACAAAGCCGCGGTGGTAGAGCTGGTAGATGTTGTTCTCGACGCCCCAGCCGGCGCGCGCTTCGCGCACCAGATCGGGCCGCAACTCGGCGCTGACGATCTCGTCCACGCGGCCGCCGCCTTCGGTCATGACCGTGCCGTCGAAGTTGCAGAACATCGCCTCGCCCATCGAGTCGAAACTGCCGTCGCTGCCGCTCATGCACACGCTCGCGGTCTGCGCGAGGTTGCAGAAGGCGTTGCTCATGTTCGTGATGCGCCAGGCGTGGCGGATGGGCGCCGTGTAGCCAGCGGTGCGCAGGATGATCTCGGCGCCCTTGTACGCGGCCTCGCGCGCCATCTCGGGGAACATGCCGTCGTGGCAGATGATGAGCGAAAGCTTCGCGCCGTTCGGGCCGGTGCACACCGGCACGCCCAGGTTGCCGGGCTCCCACGGCTCGACCGGCACCCACGGGTGGAGCTTGCGGTAGTAGAGCTTGACCTCGCCGGCATCGTCGATGACCAGGCCGCTGTTGTACGGGTTGCCGTGCGGGTTGAACTCCATGATCGAGAAGCAGCCCCAGATGCGGTGCTCGATGCACGCGGCCTTGAACGCCGCCACCTCGGGGCCGTCGAGGCGGCACATGATCTCGGGGTTCGTGTCCATGCTCAAGCCGTGCAGCGCGTACTCGGGGAACACCACCAGGTCCATGCCCGACAGGTTGCGCCGCGCCTTGCCGACCATGTCGCAGATGCGCGCGGTCTGCGCGGCCAGGTCGGCACGTGTCTTCACGACCGGCAACTGCAACTGCACCAGGCCGACGACGACGCCGTTCGGTGACTTGTTCAACCCACCCAGTCCACTCATTTCGATACTCCCAGTTCCACCGGCGCGCCTTGCAGGCTGCGGCTCGGCGAGCATGTCCAGATCAGGATCGCCAGCGTCAGCACATACGGCACCGCCGCGAACAGGTAGTAGCCCTCGCTGATGCCCACCGATTGCAAAGCCGGGCCCAGCGCCCCGGCGCCACCGAACAACAGCGCGGCCCACAGGCAGCGCAGGGGGCTCCAGCGCGCGAAGATCACCAGCGCCACCGCGATCAGGCCCTGGCCGCTCGACAGGCCTTCGTTCCAGCTGCCCGGGTAGTAGAGCGACAGCGATGCACCGCCGAGCCCGGCGATGAAGCCGCCGAGCGTGGTGGCGGCGATGCGGATGCCGTTGACCGAGTAGCCGAGCGCGCGCGCCGCGTCGCTCGAGTCACCGGCCATGCGCAGGATCAGGCCCCAACGCGTTGACTTGAAGCCCCAAGACAGCACGGCCGCGAGTACCACGCCGAGCGGGAACAGCAGGTTGATCTGCAAGGCCGCGCGTACTTGCGCCGAGCTGCTCCACTCGCCGAGCGCGATGGCCGGGATCTGCGGCGCCTGCGGTTGAATGAGCGGCTTGCCGAGGTAGAACGCCAGGCCGCTGCCGAGCAGCATCAGCGCGATGCCGGCTGCGATGTCGTTGACGCGCGGCAGCGAGCACACCAGGCCGTGCAGCAGCGCCAGCAGCGCGCCCGAACATCCGGCGGCGAGCACGCCGAGCCACACGTTGCCGGTGAGGTAGGCGCCACCGAAGCCGGCCATCGCCGAGAACACCAGCACGCCTTCGAGCCCGAGGTTGATGCGGCCTGACTTCTCGGTGATGCACTCGGCCAGGCTCACCATCAGGAATGGCGTGCCCACGCGCACCGCACCGCCGAGCACGGCGACGAGCAGGTTCATGAAGAGGGCGGAGTTGTCCATGCGCGGGCCTCAGACGTTGCTCTTGATGACGGTGGGCAGCGGCGCAGGCGCAGGCGCAGGCACGGGCAGCTTCGGTGCGCGCGGCAGGAACATCCGCCCGCGCAGCGACTCGCTCGCCAGGATCAACATGAACGCGAAGCCCTGCAGCACCAGCACCGCCGCGTCGGGCACGTCGAGCCGGCGCTGCAGCAGGCTGCCGGCCGAACCGAAGCCGCCGAACAGCACCGCCACCGGCATGATGACCCACGGGTTCTGCCGCGCCACGAACGCGACCAGGATGCCGGCGTAGCCCAGCCCCGCGATCAGCGACGCGTTCGCCGAGGTGTGCACCGCCGCCACCTCGATGCCACCGGCAAGGCCCGCACACGCGCCGCCGATGGCGCAAGCGATGAGGATGATGCGGGCACTGGGCAACCCCACGAGCCGCGCGGCCCGCGCGTTGCCGCCGACCACGCGTGTGGCGAAGCCCGAGGTCGTGAAGAACAGCCACAGGCCGAGCACCACGCAGGCGACGATGCCGAACATCAGGCCCCAGTGGATGTCGGTTGCGAACAAGCCGCCGATGCGCAGGCCTTCGTCGAGCGGGCGGGTCGAGGGCTTGTTCAGGCTCGCCGGGTCGCGCATCGGGCCTTCGACAAAGTGCTTAAACAGCGCGATGGCGGTGTACGCGAGCAACAAGCTGCTGATGGTTTCGTTCACGCCGCGGTACTGGCGCAGAGCACCGGCGAGTGCGATCCAGAGTGCGCCGGCCAGCATGCTCGCCGCGAGCAGGATCGCCGTGCCGAACCCATTCGCGGGCGGCGTGAACAGGTACGGCACGCTGGCGCAAGCCAGGCCGCCGAGCACCAGCGCACCTTCGCCGCCGATGATGGTCAGGCCCGCGCGCGACGGGATGGCGACGCACAGCGCAGTCAGCATCAACGGGGCAGCGCGTTGCAGCGTGTTCTGCCACGAGAACCAGTCGCCGAACGCGCCCTTGAACAGCAGCAGCCAGGCGTCCACCGGGTTCTTGCCGAAGGCGGCGATGAACACGCCGAACAGCAGCAATGCGCCCGCCATGGCAAGCACCGGCAAGGCCACCGATTCGATGGCTTCGCGGCTGCGGTCGGACAAGGCCATCGCGCGCGCCGTGCTCGTGCCAGGCCGGATCGGTCAGACCTTGCCGACGACGCCTTCGACCAAGTAGTTCATGCCTTCGAGCGTGGGGTCGGTCTGCTTGAAGGTCTTGCCTGCCGGGATGATCACCTTGCCGGTGTTGTCTTTCAGGCCCGCCGTGCCGCCGCCGAAGATGTCGAAGCTGCCCTTGAGCATCTTGGCCTTCACGTCGTCGGCGTTCTTGCGCGCCGCTGCCGGCACCATCGAGCCGTAGGCCGACGTCTTGACGAAGCCTTCGGTCAGCCCGCCGCGCACGAAGTTCGGGTGCGGCTTGCCGGCACGCGCGGCGTCGATGATCTGCTTGTACGCAGCGATCCAGTTCCACTCGGCACCGGTGAGGTATGCGTTCGGCGCCAACTTGGCCTGGCTGGCGTGGTAGCCGCAGACGAACTTGCCACGCTTGGCGGCGGTCTCGACCACGACCTTCGGGCCGTCGACGTGCATGGTGAACACGTCCGCACCCTGGTCGGCGAGGCTGTTGGTGGCCTCGGCCTCTTTCACGGCCATCGACCACTCGCCGGTGAAGATCACGGTGGTGGTGATGCTCGGGTCGACCGAGCGTGCGCCCAGTGTGAACGCATTGATGTTGCGCAGCACCTGCGGAATGGGCTTGGCAGCCACGAAGCCGAGCTTCTTGCTCTTGCTCATGTGGCCGGCGATCACGCCGTTCAGGTACTGGGCTTCGTCGATGTAGCCGAAGAAGCTGCCGGTGTTCTTCGGGTGCTTGCCTTCCGTCCACATGCCGCCGCAGTGGGCGAAGCGCACGGTGGGGTTCTTCGCGGCCACGGCCAACATGTGCGGGTCGAAGTAGCCGAACGAGGTGGGGAACAGCAACGTCGCGCCGTCTTGCGAGATCATGCCTTGCATGGTCTTTTGAACGCCGGCCGTCTCGGGCACGTTCTCTTCCTCGACGACCTTCACGCCCGCCCACTTCTTGACCTCGGCCACCGATTCGGCGTGCGCCTGGTTGTAGCCGTAGTCGTCCTTCGGACCGACGTAGATGAAGCCGAGGGTGATCGGCGCCTGAGCGACCGCGAGACCGGCCCATCCGGCGCTCGCCACGCCCACGCCGGCGGCGCCGAGGCCCTTGAGCAGATCGCGCCGATTGAAATCAGACCGTGTCGTCATGCCGCTTCTCCTGTTGGTGGCTGCAGGGGTTCTCTTTGTCTGAACACCTTCTTGTATACATGCAACCGGCGTGCCAGCATGGCGCACCACTTCAGGGGGAAACGGCAGGGTTCGGGCAAACCAAATCAGCGCGCCGGGCAACCGGTGCGCCGTGCTGGGGCGCTGCGCGGCACCCGCCGCGCGTTCAGGTCGGACTCATGGGCAAATGTGGCTTTGCCACTTTGCTCATCCCCCCCTCGGGGGGCGGACGACGTACTCGTCGGCCTCGGGGCTCTATCAGTTCGATTCCTTGATCAGCCGCCCCGCGACCGACTGGATCGGCCGTGCGTTCATCGGGTACAGGCGGCTGAACACGCCGATCTGCTCGGGCGCAATCGGCATCGGCGTCTTCATCACCATCCACAGCACGCCTTCGCTGCACGGCGGCGTGGTGAGCGAGCCCATGTAGGTGAAGTAGCTGCGCTCGGTGGGCAGCAGCGTGTTCATGTCGAGCGTGGTGCGGGCGGCAACGTCTTCGCCTTTCTCAAGCGGCAGGTTGTTCCAGATGTTCTGCACCAGCGGGTGCGCGCTGCCCCGCTCCAGCAGCACCGCCACCACGGCCAGGCGGCCGTCCAGGTCTTTGTGAACGAGGTGCGCGACCATGTCGAACTGCCTGCCGTTGATGCGCTCTTCCGACGGGCGGTGAAAGTGGAACTGCAGCAGGTCGTAGCGCCGGCCCATCACCTCGATGGAGTTGCCGGGGCCGACGTTGACCTGCACGGTGTGGCCGTTGTCGACCACTCGAAACGCGCTGGGCTTGTAGTCGAATTGCACCGGGTCGAGGTTGACCTTGATGCCGTCGCGAATGTCGATCGGGCTTTGCCGCGTGCCGCTGCCGCAGGCGGCGAACTCGGGTTTCATCTGAGCCCAGGCTTCCGGGCCGGCGCTGCCGGCGTAGTCCCAATGCGCTGCGCCGCCATGGCCATCGCGGTGCCCGCCGGCCAGCGCGGGTGCGGCCGCCGGTACTGCTGCGGCGCTGCGCGCGTGCCGGGCCGGCGCCGCGTGCATGGCCTCGGCCGGCGCCGCTGCCGTCGATACTTTCGACACCACGCGCACCACGTTCGGCGCGGCCTCGAGCGGCTTGGCAGCGCCGAGCTTCTCGGCAAGGCGCTCGCGGATCACGTCCATCGGGTCCTTGCCTGGCGTGGGGCGGGCGGGCTTCGCTGCGGCCGGCTTCGGCGTCTCTGCCGGCTTGGCGTCGGCGGCTTTCGGTTCAGTGGCGGCCGGCTCGGCCTTGGCCTGCGCCGGCGCGGCGTGCGCGTCGGAGGCATGTGCGGCGGGGGCGAAGCCGCACAGCAGTGCAGCCAGTGCGGCGACAGCCAGCGGGTGGCGTTGGGGGTGAACGGCGTGGCGCATGGGCATGTCTCCGGCGGTTGGGCTCGTCGGGATATCGGCCGGCCGGCAGGCAGCTTGAGCCATGCGCCCGGCCGCCTGTGTCACTCCGGTTCACCCCAGCCGCGGCTTGACCCATACCCACGCGACCAGGCCGATGCACATCATCAGCAGCGACGTGGCCGCCAGCGCCACCGGCGAATGCATGACGAGCGGTGCCACGACCCCCGCCACGATGCCGTTCGCCAGCGCACCCACGCAGGCCTGCAGTGACGAGGCCATGCCGCGGCGTTCGGGCACCAGGTCGAGCACCATCAGCGTCACCACCGGCACCATCATTGCCCAGCCGAACGAGTAGATGCCCAGCGGGGCGATGGCCCACCACGCGTGCGGCTCGAACACCAGGTTGAGCGCCAGGTTCAAAAGCGCCACCAGCAGCATGATCAGGAACCCGTGGCGAACCTGGTGCTGGCGCTTGATGCGCCCCGCCATGCGCCCGGAGGCCCAGGCCCCGGCCATCACGCCGCCGATGGTGGTCAGAAAGAACCAGAAGAACTGGTCGGGCGCCAGGTGCAGGTGCTCGCCCAGGAACACCGGCGCCGAGAGCACGTACAGGAACATGCCGTTGAACGGCACGCCGCTGGCCAGTGTGAGCACCATGAAGCGCGCGCTCGACCCCAGTTGCCAGTAGCCGCGCAGCAGGTTGCTGGCATTGAAGGGCTGGCGCTGCGTGGCATGCAGCGTCTCGGGCAGCAAGCGGTAGTTGAGTATCCACAGCAGAACGCCGACCCCGCTCAGGAACCAGAAGATCGAATGCCAGCCCACATGCACGAAGAGCAGGCCACCGATGATGGGCGCGATGGCCGGCGCCACGCCGAAGTAGATCGTCACCTGCGACATCACGCGCTGCGCGTCGGCGGGCGGGAACATGTCGCGGATCACCGCCCGCGACACCACCATGCCGGCACCGGCCGCCATGCCTTGCAAGGCGCGGAAGAACACCAGCGCGGCGATGCTCTGCGACATCGCGCAGCCCACCGATGCCAGCGTGAACACGGCCACGCCCGTCAAGACCACCGGGCGGCGGCCGATGCTGTCGGACAGCGCGCCGTGGAACAGGTTCATCACCGCGAAGCCGAACAGGTAGGCCGACAGCGTCTGCTGCATTTGCACCGGCGTGGCACCCACCGCAACGGCAATGCCGGTGAACGCCGGCAGGTAGGTGTCGATCGAGAACGGCCCCAGCATGCCCAGGCAGGCCAGCAACACCGCCAGGGCCCAGCGCGAGCCGCGCCAGAGAGTGGGTGCGTCGGGGTTCATCGGTGGCTTGCCAAGTGATGCGAAGCGCCGACGAGGCCGCTTTGAAGATAAGTGTGAAGCAAGCCGATAGGCCGGATTCTGTGCAGCCGGCGCACCTTGCAGCGCGCCGGCCGTGACCGCCATTCCTCTGGGCCGCGCATCACTGCGCGGCTCGGTGCCACCTACCCGCCAGCTCCGCGAGCCACATCAACGCTGGCCTATTTGGTGTTGCTGCGCGTAGAGATTGCCCGTTTCACCCATCGAGGGGCCTTGCCCCTCGATGGGTGGCTGCCAAGACCGGGCTTGCGCCCGGTGCCCCGCGGCAGGCCGCGTGGCTTACCGGCTTGCGCCGGCGCCTGACAGAGTACCCATTTCAGGAACCCCGCAATGACTCGTCTCTGTTGCTCTGATCCTCACCTCGCGGTGGGCAGTCGTTAGCTGCTACGCTGCTCTGTGCAGTCCGGACCTTCCTCCAGTGCTTCCTTTCGGAAATTGCACCAGCGGCGGTCTGGCTTGCTTCACCTCCGGATTATCCCCGACCCGCCCGGCCGTGCAGCTTCGACGCAACAAACCGGGCGCGCGCGGCCGGGCGCAGCGGCTCAAACATGCAGTTTCGTCAACCGAACCCGCCATACCGCGTTCTAATACGAGCCGCGCTCAAACGGTCTGCATGAGCAAACCCGCAGCAAGCCGACTTGATGAGGACATGTCTCTGTCGAGTGCGTTGGCTCCGTGAAGTGCCTTCAGTCTTTCGTTTTAGTCCCTTGTTTGTCGAATTGGAGAACCCTTATGAACATGAAAAACACCCTGACCATCGTTGCCGCCGTTGCCGCCGCTATGTTTGCCCAAGCCTCGTTCGCCCAAGCCTCTGCGCCTGCCTCACGCGCCGAAGTCAAGGCCGAGACCAAGGCGCTCGAAAAGTCGGGCAAGCTGACCCCGGCTGGTGAAGCTGCCCCGAAGGCGGAGATGACCAATGAGAAGTCGACCACGACCCGCGCCGAGCGCAAGGCCAAGACCAAGATGGCCGCCAAGGAAGGCAAGCTGACCCCGGCAGGCGAAGCCGCACCGAAGGCAGACACACCGGCCACCGGCCCGAAGACCGACGGTGCCACGCGCAAGGCCGAGACGAAGGCTGCCGAGAAGTCGGGCAAGCTGACGCCCGCTGGCGAATCCCTCGAGCCGAAGAAGTAAGAACCTCGTTGATCGGGTGTCCGGCTAACCGGTACCCGAACGCGAACCGACAGCGGCCCACGGGCCGCTGTCTTCATTCCGGTGGCGGTTTCACGCGCGCCATGGCAGGGCGGCGAAAGACAGCGGCATCGTTGTAGAAGCCCGGCTCCTCGTTGCCCGACCACCAACCAGGAACACCGAGCACCGGCAACGGCAGGAACGGCTTGTCTGCGAGCGCCTGGACGCTGAGGCAGTCCAGGGCGCCCCGTTCGAGTTGCACGTCGCGCGGAAGGATCCACACATGCGCGGTGATGGCCTTGCGGGGCTGAACCAGCTTCTCGAGCAACGCATGGCCGAACAGCAGCGGCGGCGGCAATGTCGCCCACGCGCTTCGGTGCGTGACGAACAGCGCTTGCCAATCGCGCTGGAGCAAGGCGTCGGCGATCACGGCCGTGGCCGCAAACAGTGCGGCGTTCTCGTCGAACAGGGTCAGCGCATCGCGCGCCGCGCCGCGCTGCGTGCCGGGTGCTGCCGCGCCGATCTGAAGGTTCTGCAACTCGTTGAGCCGGCGCTTCAAGGCCGGGTGCACCAGCCAGGCCAAGCCGTTGAAGAAGTCGTGGAGGTTGTCGCGTGTGGGCACGCCCGCGGTGCTGGCGATGTGCGCCTCGTAGGCTTCGCCGCGCGGCAGCTCGCCCTGCGCCACGAAGTGCAAATGGCCTGCCGCCAGGACCACAGGCGCCTTGCCCGGCTCCAACAGCGCCTCGTTCAGCGCAGCCACCAGGCCGCGCTGCCGGGCGCGGTTCAACAACGGCTCGCCGGCCGCGCGCCAGGGCTGCAGCCACGGTCGCGTCCAGTCGACCTCGGGCCACACCGGCACGCCCGACACCGGTTCAGCCGCCGCGCGCGCCCCTGAACCGAACCGTGCGCGGCTTGTCGGCAGGCGCGAGTTCGAAGTGCACTTCGAGCCGCTTAAGGTAGCGGCTGGGCGACGCGCTCTTGCTCTTCAGGAGGCCGTGCTTGCGCAGCGCCTCGCCCACTTCATTCAGTTGCACCGCCGCGCCGCCCCTGAGCGCAGGGACGGCGTCGAGCACGCCGATCACGTCGGCAGGCAGCGCGGGTGCGGGCGGCAGTGGCGGTGACGGCGCGGCTGGAGGCGTGGGTGGCAATGGCGCCGGTGCGGCCCGCCGCACGGCCGGCGTTGGCGGCCGCGAAGGGTCTGGAGAAGCCGCTGCAGCGCGACTTCGCGGCACCGCAGTGCGGGCCCGCGGCGCAGGGCTGGCCTTTACCGGGGCGCCGACCTTGCGGTGGGCGATGTCGATGAAGTCGTCGTAGGCCAGCGGTGACTCGCTGCCCGTCTTGCCTGCCTGGCCGATGCCGAGCACGCGGCAGCCCTTTTCGCGCAGTCGCTGCGCGAGCGGCGCGTAGTCGGAGTCGCTCGAGCCGATGACGACCACGCCGGGCCGTTCGCTCATCGCCAGGTCGATGGCGTCGACGGCGAGCGCGATGTCGGTCGAGTTCTTGCCTGTCGGCACATTCACCATCGGCCGAATCGAATGCCTGCGGAACAGGTCCATCAGATCGACGGCCTTCTGCGGGCTGCAGTAGGCACGCCGGAAATGGATGGCGCCGAACTGGTTCAGCAAATGGGCAATGGCCTGTTCGATCACGTCGGCCGACAGGTTGTCGGCGTCGATCAGCAAGGCGACGCGTTCGATTGGGCGGGGGGCAATGCTCATCGTGTGTGATCCATCCAGTTCAGCCCACCTGTTGCCAGGCCAGGGTTTCGCCGCCGCGCAGCGGCTTGAGTTGCGCGTCGCCGAAAGGCACCGATTCGGGCGGCGTCCACGCTTGTTTGCGCAGGGTCACCGTGCCGGTGTTGCGTGGCAGGCCGTAGAAGGCCGGGCCGTTGAAGCTGGCAAAGGCTTCGAGCTTGTCGAGCGCGCCGGCCGCTTCGAATGCCTCGGCGTACAACTCGAGCGCCGCCAGGGCGGTGTAGCAACCGGCGCCGCACACCGATTGCTCCTTCATCTGCGAAGCGTGCGGCGCACTGTCTGTGCCGAGGAAGAAGCGGTCGCTGCCCGATGCGGCGGCCTGCACGAGTGCCGCGCGGTGCACCTCGCGCTTGAGTACCGGCAGGCAGTAGTAGTGCGGGCGCAGGCCGCCCATGAAGAGCGCGTTGCGGTTGTAGAGCAGGTGATGCGCGGTGAGCGTGGCCGCCGTGTGCGGCCCGGCCTCGGCCACGTACTGCGCGGCCTCGCGCGTGGTGATGTGCTCGAACACCACCTTGAGTTCGGGAAAGTCGCGCCGCAGCGGCGCCATGACGCGCTCGATGAACACGGCTTCGCGGTCGAACACGTCGACCGCCGGGTCGGTGACTTCGCCGTGCACCAGCAGCAGCAGCCCGGCCCGCTGCATTGCTTCGAGCGTGGGGTAGGTCTTGCGGATGTCGGTCACCCCGGCATCGCTGTTGGTGGTGGCACCGGCCGGGTACAGCTTGCAAGCCACGACGCCGGCAGCCTTCGCACGTTGCACCTCGTCGGGTGGCAAGGAATCGGTCAGGTACAGCGTCATCAGCGGCGTGAAGTCGGCGCCTTCAGGCAGCGCGTCAATGATGCGCTGGCGGTAGGCCTGCGCCATGGCTGCGGAGGTGACCGGCGGCTTCAGGTTCGGCATCACGATAGCCCGCGCGAATTGCCGTGCCGTGTGCGGCAGCACGGCCGCAAGCGCCGCACCATCGCGCAGGTGCAGGTGCCAGTCGTCGGGGCGGATCAGGGTGAGCGTGGGGGTCATCGAATCGAGCATGCGTTCGATTTTCGCACCTGGCAAAAAGGCACCCGCAGGTGCCTTTGCGCAGAAGGCCCGGCCAAGGTCAGTGCTGGAGGATCTT
>Ga0123338_10000215_pt1 | contig 59284 bp, 49 predicted proteins | sample grotaG_FD_89793 | JGI IMG/M metagenome (GOLD analysis project Ga0123338, IMG submission 89793) | Glacier valley bacterial and archeal communities from Borup Fiord, Nunavut, Canada, to study Microbial Dark Matter (Phase II) -... | ecosystem: Environmental > Aquatic > Freshwater > Ice > Glacier ... | reverse complement strand
TTGAAACGCTTCGCTGCTGCTCTACTTGTTTTTAATTTTGGCATTATGTTTCCTCCTTAATAATTAATACAGCATGTCCACAACCATAGGATTGCTGCTTTATTTAGTATTTTAACGTTTTTCTGATAAGAACATAATCATATTTCTTCCTTCGAGCTTTGCCGGTTTTTCAATGACAGCGATATCTTCAAGCTTTGCATAGAAAGTATCCAAGATTACCTTTGAGGATCCTGTATGAGCCATCTCACGGCCACGGAAACGTAATGCTACCTTTACCTTATCACCATTGATAATAAATTTTCTAGCATTGTTTACCTTCGTATTCAAATCATTATCATCAATATTTGGTGATAAACGAATTTCCTTTACTTCGGTAACCTTCTGCTTCTTCTTGGCTTCTTTTTCTTTTCTTGCAAGCTCGTATTTGTACTTACCAAAATCGATAATCTTGCATACCGGTGGTTTCGCTGTTGGAGCAATCTTAACTAAATCCAGATTTGCATCCTTTGCCAGCTTCATTGCATCCTTTGCGGGCATAATACCCAACTGCTCTCCGTCTTCTCCAATCAGGCGAATTTCTTTATCCCTGATTTGTTCATTAATCATTAAATCGCTAATAGTACTGCACCTCCATAAAATCATGACATTACATAGTTACAATTGCTTTTATCCCAATATAAAAAAGTGGATATCAAAGATATCCACCAGTAAGCTAAATAATATAATCATTAAATATTAAAAATCAATATTATGATATTCATTTCGCATTGACCCGTTCGCAGCAAATCTTATAACTTTACGCTATGGGTGAGAGATGGATACTCTTCTTTTTTCTCAGTAAATACTGTATTTACAATATTCACAGCTTTTATATTATAGCATGGAAAAATTGGTCTGTCAAGTAGTATATTAAAATACGATCTATGATTTCTTTCGCTACTTCATCCTTACTCATCTGAGGAAGATTTTCGGCCTGGTCCCTGGTAATCACTGTAACAACATTTGTGTCTACACCAAATCCGGCACCCTCTACCTTAACGTTATTGGCAACAATCATATCTAGATTCTTCTTTTCCAGTTTGGCTTTTGAATTCTCAATCATATTCTGAGTTTCCATTGAAAAACCACATAGAAATTGATGATCCGTTTTATGTTGTCCTAAGAAGGCTAGAATATCCTCAGTTCTTTTTAACTCGATAACCAATTGGCCCTCCTGCTTTTTCATCTTATGCTCACTATACGCAAATGGTGTATAGTCTGCTACGGCTGCTGCTTTGATAATGATATCCTGTTCCTGATAGCAGCTCTTTACAGCCGTAAACATATCCTCTGCATCAGTGACCTGAATCACTTTAACAAACATAGGCTCAGGCAGTTCTGTTTTTCCGGAAATTAATGTTACCGTGGCACCTCGAAGCATACAATGCTTTGCTATTGCATATCCCATCTTTCCTGTAGAATGATTTGTAATAAAGCGTACGGGATCGATTTGTTCTATGGTTGCTCCTGCCGTTACCAAAACCTTTTTTCCAATCATATCCTTAGTGAAGGCTATTTCCTTTAAGATATATTGAAGAAGTACCTCTTCGGAAGGCATCTTTCCGATGCCGATATCACCGCAGGCCAAATACCCTGAATCCGGCTCTATAACCTCCATGCCAAACAGTTTTAATTTTTTCATGTTATCTTGTACAATAGGGTTGTTATACATATTCGTATTCATAGCCGGAGCGATAATCTTCTTACAGGTACAAGCCATAACCGTAGTGGTCAACATATCATCTGCAATACCGTTTGCTAGCTTACCTATCACATTGGCAGACGCAGGTGCTACCAATACAACATCTGCTTCCTTTGCAAGAGCTACGTGTTCTACATTATACTGAAAATTACGATCAAAGACATCAATCAGGCATTTTCTTTCAGTTAATGTCTCAAAGGTAATCGGATTAATAAAATTGGTTGCATTTTGTGTCATCAATACCTGTACCTCAGCATGCAATTTTTTTAACATGCTAGCTAAGTTTGCAATTTTATATGCTGCAATGCTTCCTGTGACAGCTAAAACTATGGTTTTTCCTTTTAGCATCCTCTACCTCCTATTTCAATCAATCTAATCCTTTTATAATACTTTTCAGATAAATCTGATCTCTTCATTTTCGGATTATTTTTCTACCTACTCTATATTTTTCAAATAGATTTCCTTTAGTCCTTTTAATAATAAGGCTTGATCTAAAATGATTTTCCTTTTGCAATAAGGTAGAATTTTATCTGCCAATCCGCCTGTTGCAATCGCAGTTACTTTCTGACCTAATTCTTCCTCAATTCGATCTAGAAGTCCATCGATACAAGCGGCATATCCATAAATCATACCACTCCGCATACAATCAATCGTATTTCGTCCCACTACTTTTGGAGGTGCTACTAAACTAATTCTTTGAAGCTGTGATGTTTTAGAAACCAAAGAATCTAACGAAGTTTTTAGTCCCGGCATAATTGTACCACCGATATACTTCCCTGCTTCATTAATCACTGATATCGTTGTGGCTGTCCCCATATCGATGATGGCAAGTGGTGGAGCATATTCTTTGAGTCCTGCTACAGCGTCCACGACCAAATCACTTCCTAGCTGGGCTGGATTGTCAATTATAATATGCAGTCCTGTCTTTAGTCCCGGCCCCACAATCATAGCCTCTATTCCTGCAATCTTATATACTGCATTTTTGATAACCTCTGTAAGTTGTGGAACTACAGAAGATATAATACTTCCTGTAATTTCTTTAACATTGATTTGATGCAGTTCAAACATATATTTAAATAATATTGCATACTCTAAATCCGTTTTTGATACATCAGTTGATAAGCGTTCCTCAAAAAGCAACTTATCTTCCTCCCAGCAGCCTAATACAATATTACTATTTCCCATATCAATCGCAAATAACATAATGAAATCTCCTTTCAAATAATTATTAATTCAAGATGAATGGTAATGAACTATAATAAGAAGGGCTGCCGTAAAACAGTCTCGCCACAAAATAGCGAAACGTTTTGCAACAGCTCCTTCGTTAAACTTATGTGTTTTTTATTTTAAGTAATGGAGTAGTAATCGCTACTACAATGATACCTGCAATAATAGCCTCCGGTATTCCGTTAACAAAGATTACTGTTAAAATTGCACCGTATAAAACTTCAAAAGCTCTTCCGGACGCCACCGCATATGACTTACCAAAAAACAGGTAAATAAAATTCATAACTAAAATTGTGTTAGTTAAGGATCCTGCAACTCCAGCTCCAATCAAAGCTACATAATTAGAACCTTTTTTCTGCTTAAGCTTCTTTTTTAATAAATGATACACATAGAAAGCCACAACTCCAATGAGAATTCTTGGTAAAAAGCAAACAATCAGACTGGCAAAGTTACCTTGCGTTTCTCCCAGCGAATAGAAAGGAGAGAAAACAAAGGAGGTTGGATTTGGTTCGTAGGTATTTTTCAGTAAACTAGTAAGACCAAACACTCCACCTAGTAAGGCACCCTTCTTGGGTCCCAATAGAACTGCACCAATTATTACCGGGATATGCATCAAAGTTGCATTCATAAAGCCCAACGGAATATATCCGAGGAATGGTAATCGGTACATTAATAACATTATGGCAATCAGCATTGCTGTTAGAACTAGTTCCTGTGTCTTTTTCGATTTCATATATAATTTCCCTCCTGTTATTATTCCTCTAATGAGGATACAATACAACGAAGTAATTATAACCCGGTTTCCTATCCTATGTCTATATTTTTTTGATACAATAGAATTTTTTTAATAATTGCATGCTCCGGCTGATATTGTATACTCCTTATTCCTATCAGCAAAATATCAATATTGCATTTTGTATTGCCACCTTAACCTACTTTATTACCAAGCATTTCTATCTATATTATACTCATCCTTTCTTTACAACTCAAATGAATTCCTTATGTTTGCTCCTGTTAATCGTATAAAAATACCTATTTAATTATACAAGATACTCACAAATTATAATTTCATTAAATATTTTATATAATTTACTATAATATACTGTATTAGATTGACATTTTACGAATATTTAAATATACTATAACTCATAATTCAAAAAAATTAGAAAATGATATAAGGCATATTATATCAGCAGGGGGAATTAATATGGAAGATAACAATAATAACCAAGGATTTTCGAGTCAAAATCCAGAGCAGCCTTTGGACCAAACGGGGACTCCAGATGCTAAACAATTCGAGACAGAACGTACTTATTGGGAATCCGATAGTGTAGAGCAAAATCAAGTACCAGTACAAAATTCAGTACCAGTACAAAATTCAGTACCAGTGCAAAATCCAGTACCAGGACAAAATCCACTTTCAACGCAGGATTCAACTACTCCTGAGACAGCAACGCAATTTTATCAATTTTACCAACAGCAAATGGAGGGAAATACTAATCCTATGCAGCCTTCTCCGGTGCAGATGTCTCAACCGCCTAAGAAGAAATCTCATAAAAAATTGATTGCAGTAGTTATTGTACTTGTTCTGCTTCTTTCTATTGCAGGTACCGCCTTTGCATTTCAAGGACCTTTAATGAATACCCTTGCTTTAATGACAAAAAGCCCAGCCGATTATTATGCATATATAGAGAAAAAAGCACTTGATAATTCTGTTGATGAGATAACACCTTATTTAAACACTAAAAATACTGATGTCGCTTATCAAACCTCGGTAGACCTTACCTATGATCGTGATACGGTAAACTCATTATTGCAGACTACGCTTGGAATGAGTATGGAAGATCTAGAAAGCAACCTAGGCATTTCACTTAACAGTGTCGGTATCGATGCTCTTATTGCTTCAAAAGACGGTATGGTATATGATTCAATGGTGTTAAACTTAAATCAAGTTGATATCATTACGGTTGAAATCTTAATGGATACAATAAAACAGAAATTATTATTAAGATTACCGGAATTAAGCTCTGCCTATATTAAGCAATCCTTAGCAAACGGCGAATATAATCCAAGTAAGTATCTTGCACAGCTTGAACAGATGACACCTGAAAAAAATGCCGATTTCTTAAAGCGTTATGGTGCTATCATAACCGACAGTTTGAATGAAGTTGAACTTAGTAAAAATGAAGAACTAACAGTTGATACTTTAACTGTAAACTGCAATAAACTGACGGTTACCTTAGATAATGAAAGTATGTATGAAATGGTTTCTGCTGTTTTAGAAGAAGCAAAAGAAGATGAATACATTATTGATTTACTTCCGCTTTTTGAAATATCCGAATCGGATTATAATGATGCCATCGTAGAAGCTGAAGATACCCTTAAAGAATCTTTAGAAGATGCTACATCTGAAGATGGTAAGGTCGAAATGGTAGTTTATGTTAATAGTAATGGTGAAATCATTGGCCGTGATTTTATAATAGAAGAAGCAGGTAGCACTGTTGCCTCCATGGGTTATGCCAACTTAAGTAAAAATAATTATAATGAATTTAGTTTATATGTAAAGGATGAGAATAACAATACCGTATTAGAAGGTAATGGAAACCAGGCAAAAGAGGACGAAACCTATGACGGTACTGTTAATTTTTCACTTAACGGTGAAGCCTTAGATCTTCCCACCAATATTGACGTTGATATTGAATACGAAGATGTTAAAACTGTAACTAAGGAGAATCAATTATATCAATACGGAACATATTCTATCTCTTCTCCTCAGGCTATGGGTGGAAAGCTTGTTTTGGAAAATGATGTTGTAGATGAAATTCAGCAGAGTAAGATAGTTTTACAGCTGGGCTCCTCTCCTCTCATCACGTTGGATATGAAAACAGAATATCTTGATGACTACTCCATCCCAACGATAACTGAAAATGAAGTCATTTATGATTCCACTCAGTATGAAACCTATATGTCTACCCTCAATATTGAGACATTTATTTCAAATCTGTCGGATAAACTAGGTGTAGATCTTATGAATCTTATTGGCAACCTAGCACCTTACTTTACTGGAGAAAACTAACTGATAGTAATTTAATCAGTTAAGAATTTATAACTACTCTGAATAATTGAAATGATGTGAGCAAAAGCTGTATGCTGGTTCTGAAATGACTTTCCAGAACTTGTCTACAGCTTTTTCTCTCACTTGTAATCAAAACACTTCCCTAATGGTGTTGGATTATTTACATATTTAAGAGATTTTTAATAAGAATTTTCTTTTTATCTGTTAAAAAATGTGATAAACTAATTCTTACAAATGATTTTGAAATGTCAGGTTAAACTTTCATTAATGATTAAATACTATATAAAAGTGAGGTCATATCATGCCAAAGCATACAACTCTTGGAGATAACGCTGAGTTATATCAACCTAGAAAGAGACAGACTGAAAAAGAAAAACTCCATGACTTACCATTTAAAAAAAAGGCAACTTATCTTTGGGAATATTATAGAATACATGCTTTTATTTTTATCGCAGTCATCGCCCTTACTTCTTATATCATCTATACGATTGTTACCCCGAAGGTAGAAACAAAATTTTATGCTGCCATTATAAATAGTGCGATTGATACACAAGTATTAACAGATTATGGGGCGGGTTTTTCGAAGCATTTGCAGTTGAATCCTAAAAAAGAAGAGATAATACTTAATAATTCCTTTTACTTTAGCGGTGAAGCTGATTATAGCTTGCGGCAGGCGTTAGCCACTTTTATTGCAACTTCTGAAGTTGATGTAATTATCGCTCCCGAATCTGAGTTTGCATCCTTTGCCGCTAACGGTTTTATGAATAAACTCTCCGATCAGCTTCCGACAGATTTGTATGGTTCTATGACAGACCGGTTTTATTTCTCCGATACAGTAGATGACCCTGAAAGTAGAGAATATGGTATCTACCTATCTGACTGTGATTTATTTAAAGACTATACCAACAGCAAAGATCCTTACATTCTTGGAATAATTGCTAACGCCCCTAATAAGGAAAATACCATTGAATTTATACGTTATCTATTCAAATTATATCCGTAACTCATATTATGGGTTGCTGCTCACAATATTTTTTAGCATTAAATGTAAATAAGAATGAACCCATCCTTAATTCGGTATGGGTTCATTCTTATTTACATTTAATATCAAAACTAATATTCGCAAGCTTCGCTACTTGCTAATGCTATTTATTATACCCTTTTTGTAATATATCCCTGCGCTTTTAATAGTTCTGCAGTCAATACTGCGCCACCGGCTGCTCCTCGAACGGTGTTGTGTGAAAGTCCGACAAATTTATAATCGTATACCTTATCCTCGCGAAGTCTCCCAATGGTAACTCCCATTCCGTTTTCATAATCCCTGTCAAGCTTAGCCTGAGGACGATTGTCTTCTTCAAAATATTTAATAAACTGCTTTGGAGCACTTGGTAAATTGAGTTCTTGAGGAAGTCCCTTAAACTCATTCCATGCTTTAATCATCTGCTCCTTGGTTGGTTTCTTTTCAAAGCTAACAAATACAGCAGCTGTATGACCGTCAGAAACGGGAACACGAATACATTGGGTTGTAATAATTGGGCTTTCGGCTTTAATTATCTGGCCATCTACCACCTTACCCCAGATTCGTAACGGTTCCTGTTCACTTTTTTCTTCCTCCCCACCGATATAAGGGATTACGTTATCCAGCATTTCCGGCCAATCCGCAAAATTTTTGCCTGCTCCTGAGATTGCCTGATAAGTGGTAGCTACTACTACTTTTGGCCCAAATTCCTTCAAAGCATGAAGTGCGGGTGTATAGCTTTGGATTGAGCAGTTCGGTTTTACTACGATAAACCCTCTGTCCGTTCCCAAACGTTTCTTCTGAGCTGCAATTACCTCAAAATGCTCCGGGTTTAATTCCGGTACTACCATAGGAACATCCGGGGTCCATCTATGAGCACTGTTATTGGAAACTACAGGTGTTTCTGACTTAGCATAAGCTTCCTCAATTACTTTAATTTCATCCTTTGTCATATCTACAGCACTAAACACAAAGTCGACGTTACTGCTGACTTCATCAACATCATTAACGTTCATTACAATTAACTTCTTTACGCTCTCTGGCATTGGTGAAGACATTTTCCACCGTTCCCCTACTGCTTCCTCGTATGTCTTACCTGCGCTTCTTGGGCTGGCAGCTATCGTTACTACCTCAAACCAAGGATGGTTTTCCAGCAAGGAAACAAAACGTTGTCCTACCATGCCGGTACCCCCTAGAATACCTACTCGTAATTTATCCATTTTTTCCTCCCTTTTTTATGGGAGTAAATCCTCCCATGGTCTTGTTCTTCTATGGCATACATCTGTCTTTTCTGTAAGTATACTATACCTTAATTTCAAAAAAAATCAATATTTTTTTATTGGAAATCTCTATTTTGTTACAAATAGTTAATATAATCCGTTTCTGAATCATTTGTTTGTGAATTATTCAGAATAATTTTGATACTCTTCCAACAGACGCACCAAATCCTCCATACACTCTATCTCATTAACCCGGCTTCTTAACTTGGCCGAACCTGAATATCCTGTTGTATACCATGCCACATGCTTTCGCATCTCCCTGATACCGGTATATTCTCCCTTGAATTCTACCGATAGCTTGGCATGCCGTAGAATCATTTCTTTGACCTCAGAAAATTGAGGTTTGGATAGAAGAATTCCTCTTTCCAAATATACCTTGATTTGATTAAACAGCCACGGATTCCCACGCGCTCCCCTAGCTAGCATAATTGCATCACATTTCGTATGTTCAAGCATTCTCGCTGCATCCTCCGGTGTAAATACATCACCGCTCCCGATGACAGGCACTGATACCGCTTCTTTTACGCGTCTAATAATCTCCCAATCTGCTTTTCCACTGTAGTACTGTTCTCTTGTCCTGGCATGTACCGTAATCGCTGCTGCTCCGCTCTCCTCGGCAATTTTAGCCACCTCAACCGCATTAATCTGACCTTCCATAAAGCCCTTACGAATCTTTACTGTCACAGGTTTATGAATGCCCTCCGCTACCCTTTTGACAATTTCTCCGATTAGTCTCGGGTTTTTCATAAGGGCAGAGCCTTCCCCATTATTTACTACTTTAGGAACCGGGCAGCCCATATTAATATCCAGGATATCAAAGTTCCTATCTTCAATTCGCTTTGCCATCTCACATAAAATGCTAGGATCAGATCCAAATAGCTGGATGGCTGCCGGTCTCTCCTCCTCCGCTATAGCGAGTAGGCTTTCCGTGTTCTTATTATTATATTGAATTCCTTTGGCACTGATCATTTCCGTGAAAACCAAATCAGCACCTTTTTCCTTGCATAATAAACGAAATGGCAGGTCGGTTACTCCTGCCATGGGTCCTAAAAATAAATTTCCTTTTAGTTCAACATTTCCAATGTATAAGCTCATTGCCGTATTATCTCCCGACTTTATTCCTATCGTTGATGTTTTCAATTATTTGAGGTTAAATTCAAATCTATCTTATTATAGATCTGTTTCATCTTCGGTTAAGAAAAAAACCTTATAATAGACTTCAAGAGCCTCCAAAAGCTCCGCCTTTGTTCTTTGTAGCTCCTTTACCTCTAATACGCTACCAATTTCATCATACAGGTAGTCACCTTCCTGCGAATCCACCTTAAAAACCAAAGTTCCGTCCTCTTCAAATTCCAGCGAGAGTATTCCGCCGACTTCCTCTGTAAATAGAACGCACATAATCTTTAGTTCTTGCCTGATTTGCTCCGGCAAGACTTTAAAGTCATCATTTATCCAAAATTTCTTTTCATAGGCACTGCTTGCACATAAAACGACATTATTCTGATACATTGTAAAACTCCTTTATGTTGATAAGATAAGATTGCCATTAGCTTTCATAGCTCCCTAACGTTGCAACCATGATGGCTTTAATCGTATGCATTCGATTTTCTGCTTCATCAAATATGATATCTGCAAAACGATCAAAAACTTCCTCTGTTACTTCCTTGCCTTTCACTGCCGGCAGACAATGCAAAAAAATCGTACTGTCTTTTTTTGACTTGGCAAGTAAAGCGTCATTTACTTGATACGGTTGTAATACTTTTACGCGCTCTGCTGCAAGGGCTTCTTCGCCCATGGAACACCAAACATCAGTGTAAACAGCATCTGCACCCAGGACGGCCTCTAAAGCATCGGAAATCTCGATTTTGCTACCTGAAAGGGTAGCATACTCTTCGCAAATCTTAATTAATGCCTGTTCAGGCCATAAGGATTTTGGTGCCAGAACGGTAAAATGAATTCCAAGCTTTGAAGATCCAATCATTAGGCTGTTTGCCATATTATTGCGACCGTCTCCGACATAGACCAGCTTTAGTCCCTTTAGCTTACCAAACTGCTCTTTTAATGTCAAGAAGTCTGCCAGAATTTGAGTCGGATGGTAGTCATCTGTTAATCCGTTCCATACCGGTACTCCACTATATTTTGCAAGTTTCTCTACCGTATCCTGTTTAAATCCGCGAAATTCGATACCGTCAAACATACGTCCGAGTACTCTGGCTGTATCCTCAACGCTTTCCTTATATCCCAATTGAATATCATCCTTACTCATGTATTCCGGATGCCCGCCTTCATCGATACAGCCGACGGTAAACGCACTACGGGTTCTGGTAGATGGTTTTTCAAATAACAGTGCAATGTTTTTTCCTTTCAAACTGCTACCTAATATCCCACGCTTCTTCTTTTCCTTAAGTTCCGCCGCTAGGTCAAGTAAATATTCAATCTCCTCAGGAGTAAAATCCTTCAGTGTCAAAAAGCTTCTTCCCTTTAAATTCATGCCAATCCTCCTTCAATTACAATAACAATAAAAAATATTGATAGGAGGATTTAGCCTCCTTCAATTACAATAACAATAAAAAGTATTGATAGGAGGATTTAGCCTCCTTCAATTACAATAACAATAAAAATGTTGATAGGAGGATTTAGCCTCCTTCAATTACAATGACAATAAAAATATTGATTAAACAAATAAGTTTAGGATAGGAGGAAATTACCTCCTTAAGTTAATATATAATAATTTTTGTATATTCAAAATTCCCAAATAAATGGTTTGGCAGCCTATCCGTCACCAATAGGCTTAACAAACTCAGTTGTCATGAATAGAACAAAATATTATAAATTAATATTTATGCTTATTTATTGTTTATTTATACATTATTATAATTTTATACTATTGTCAAGTTAAAATTGCTTTTCTATTATAGAAAGGGCTAAATTCATAATAATATCAGATTCCGCATCATTTTGATGCTTCTCTGTTATCTTTTCCTGCAGCAGATGGCAGAACTCATTTTCCGAATAAATTTTAAATTTTTTAATTTTTAGCCTCTTAGCGCAGTACTCTAAAATAGCAAAGTATAAATCAATATAATCCCACTTCTTGTCCAGTTTAAGGTTGGATGCTAACAAAGGATAAATATCTTCTGTTATAATCCGAATTGTAGATTTCACTATATTATTTTCACGTTTAAAAAACAACTGTAGTTCTCTGATTAGTCCCTCATCAGGTTGGAGTAGACTATTCAAATAATCCTTTTCACTTCCTTGGGCTTCGATATAATATTGCTTACCGGCTAGAGAGCGCAATACCCTCATTGTGTCATAATAGCCTAAGGTTATATTTCTTGCTGCCTTTTCTTTATTAAAATCTAAGATGTTGCAGAGCCTAACCTTCGGAGCTAAATAAATTACATTGACGTCCTCCGGAATTTTAACTTTCTTTTCCACTCCGATACCATAGATCCTAACAACAATAATTTCCTTATATCCCCGATTAATTAGCATGTCGATGGGTACATTATTCACGATACCTCCGTCGAGATACTTTTTCCCATGTAGCTTCTCATTCTTAAATAACGGAAAATAGGAGCTGGCCATTAGGTAATCCTTTAAGTATCCAATCTCCGCTTCCTCTGCAGAGATTGCCACTTCCTTCATATTACTTACCGAAAAAGTCCCCATAACAAACTCGATGTCAGATTCTTTTATTGTTTTCTCATCAACGTTTTCATCAATTAATTGTCTTAATGGGGTAACATCTAGCCCACCGCCTACAAAAAATCTTCTGCTTTCCTCGCGGGCCGTCTGTAAACTTAACTCCATGAACTTTCCGTTTATTAATTTTTCCATCTGCTTATCGTCAACATTCATAATTCTTGAATAGCTAATATTTTTCCATATTTCTACTGCTTTTTCATAATCACCCATACAGATGAGTGCCCCGTTTAAGGCTCCTACTGATACTCCGGCCACTCCTTTGATTTTTACGCCGCACTCCAGAAAGGCCTTCCAGACACCAATTTGATAAGCTCCTTTGGCTCCGCCACCCTCTAAAACTATTCCGTATTCTTTGTCAAAATCAAAGGCTTCCTTCATAATGACCTCCATCTGTGTGCCCTGGCACACCCCCTAATGTCACAGTCCCGAGTTGGTATTAAGTAGGAGTAGGAGCAAACGGGATATATGGATTACATCCTGTTGCTCCTACTTAACAACAAGGAGCTTGCCGCTTGTTGTTGTTTGGCCCCATACATGGGACTGTATTTAATCTTATGTTGAAAGCTAGCTACTTACTCCTGCGTGATATCCTGTTCAACATTCTGTGCAACATTCTGCGTAACATTCTGTGTAAAATCCTGTGTAACATCCTGTGCAAGATCCTGTGCAACATCCTGTGCAAGATCCTGTGCAACATCCTGTGTAATATCCTGCGTGATATCCTGCGTGATATCCTGCGTGATATCCTGTGTGATATCATGTGTGATAAAGTTAGCTATCAAATTCTGCTCCAGAATTTCCTCTGATGTTTTCTTTAATAATATTGCCCTATCGTATTCCGCTTGATACTGGGTCGCATCTAAAATCTCATTTGTTCCTATTCGCCATGCTCTACTTCCTTCAAATAGCTCTTCTCTCGAGATTTGGAACATGACATCATTCGTCGCAAAGGAACCTTTAAATAGATATGAAGTGAACGCTACAAATCCATCTTTCGCATTCGTTAAATCCTGACCGAGAATAAAGGTTTCATCTAAGGTTAGACCCATTATGTTTGCTATAGTTGGCATAAAATCAATTTGTCCACCAGTTGTACTGATTGTTTTCTCCATTCCGCTTCCTGGAATATGAATAATTAAAGGTATATTAAGCATTTCATCGTAATCGTAAGTACGGCCTATAAATTCACTGACTCTTTCTTGTACATCCTCCATGCCGCAATTTAGTCCATGATGGTCTCCATAGAAGGCGATTACCGTATTTTCATATAACCCTGCTGCCTTCAAATCATTAATAAACTGACCTATAGCTTCATCTGTATAGCGTACCGTTTCTAAATATGCTCCGAACTTGGTGTCGTTATCCTCCTCAGAGAGTGTTAGTGTCTTGTATTGCTCCTCCAACACAAAAGGATGATGATTGGTCAGGGTAATAACAAAGGAGAAATACGGGTTCCTCTGTTTTTGTAAAACAGGAATCAATTGATGGAACATGGATTTATCTGAAACTCCCATCCCAATCATTTCCTCCTGATTTAAATCTTCCATGCTTATATAATCCTGGAATCCTTGGTTCGGGTACGCATTCTCACGATCCCAGAATTCTCCTTTATAGCCATGTACAGCAAAGGAATAATACCCTTGCTCTCTCATCAGCCATGGTAATCCATTATATGTGTTATCTTGATACAGTCGATAACTTTCCCCATCAATTAAAGGATATAAGCTGTTCATACTGGAGAATTCGGCATCTGCTGTATTACCTTTACCGATATTGGAATAGTACTGGTTAAAGTACAAGGTATCTTCCTTAAGGAGCTTGTTAATGTTTGGGGTTATTTCCTGCCCTTCATACTTCGCTCCTATCACGAAGTCCTGAAAAGCTTCCATCTGTATTACAATCAGATTTTTCCCTTTTCCAATACTATTAAAACTAGGTTTTAAGGGTTCTGGTACTGCTTCCTCCAATACATCGAGAATTTCCTCCTCTTCCATTTCTTCTGGAGCAATTTTCGCTGCAATCGTTTCATAGATATCATTTACATGGCTTGTAAAGAATTCCATGCGGTTTACACGTTCAATGGCTGCTGAGTGAAATGGATTAGCAATCAGTGTGATAATAATTGCAGTCAATGCATAGATTGCATATTTTAATTTTCTCTTGGGAGCCCATTGATAAATGGTCATCTTTTTTACAAAATGTTTAAATGAATAATATGCAAAAGGAATATCAATAAACAATAAAAAACTGGCAGGAATTAATGTGGCGAAAAAACTTTTTGGTACTGCGGCAACGCTCTTAGCCTGCCATAGCTGTCTGATGGAGACCGTTTGATTATAGTAATTATAATACATCGTATCAGCAAACATTAGTAAGCTGAAAAGGAAGTAAACTGCCAGAAAAATACCGTGTTTTCTTTTTAACCCACTTTTCCCAAAACATACAAATATAGCTGCCCATACAATTAGGCTTAAGCCAATCATAACAAATTCCATTTTGTTTACATTTATTAATGCATAGTATACCATCATTTTAAATGCAAATAAAAATGCAATAAAATATGGAGAGGCTAATATTTCTTTAATCTTTTTCATATAATCCCCCGAAATGTCCCCTTATGGACAAATAAATTTCTCAGACTAAATTGTCACAAGCTAGCAATATAATATATCATCATACCTATTTAATCAAGAAGAAAAATATTAATTTTTTCTGAAAATATAATATGCCGGACAATTTACCCTTGAATTACAAGAGAAATTGTCCAGCAAACTTAGTAAACGATATCCTTGTTAATCTTCCTTACCAACTTCGACTAAGGCCTTGATCATACCGGCAAAACCTTGAATTTCGGAGGGTATAATAATCTTTGTTGCTTTACCATCAGCTGCTTTTGCAAATGCCTCAAGGCTCTTTAATTGAATGACTGCATTACTAGGTGCTGCCTCATTTAAGAAACGAATACCATCTGCATTTGCTTTATGAATAGCAATAATTGCTTCCGCTTGGCCCTCTGCTTCTCGAATTGTTGCTTCTTTCTTTGCTTCTGCACGTAATATAGCGGATAGCTTCTCTCCTTCAGCATCCAAAACTGCCGATTCCTTTTTTCCTTCTGAAACCAAAATAGCAGATCTTTTTTGACCTTCTGCATTTATGATTGACTCTCTTCGTTCACGCTCTGCCTTCATCTGCTTTTCCATCGCATCCTGGATAGCAGCCGGAGGAATAATGTTTTTTAACTCCACTCGGGTAACTCTGATTCCCCAAGGATCGGTAGCAACATCTAAGGAAACCCTCATCTTTGTATTGATAATCTCTCTAGAGGTCAAGGTTTCGTCCAACTCCAAGTCACCGATTATATTTCTTAAGGTGGTGGCAGTTAGATTTTCGATTGCTATCATTGGATGCTCTACTCCATAAGTAAATAACTTGGGATCTGTGATCTGGAAAAATATAACATTATCAATTTTCATTGTTACATTATCCTTTGTAATTACTGGCTGAGGAGGGAAGTCAACTACCTGTTCCTTCAGTATAACCCTCTTAGCAACTTTATCTATTAGTGGAATTTTGATGTGAATTCCCACCTCCCAGGTTGCTTGATATCCTCCTAAACGTTCCACAACATATGCATATGCCTGAGGAACAATTCTGACGCTTGATGCTAAAACCAGTAATATAAATACTGCAAAAATAGTAAGCCCTATTTCTAATCCACCCATTACTTAACCCTCCTTAATAATTGTTACCATTAATTTCACTCCTGTAATTCCCTGTACCCTGACCGTACTTCCTTTTTCAATAATGTTTCTTTCTAATGATTTTGCCGACCATTCCTGCCCATCAACTGATACCTGCCCGACAGCATTAATATTATCAATGGTAGTTATCACGAGCGCTTCTTTTCCTATTACTCCTTCATAATTCGTTTTAATTCTCTTAGGATTAAAGTATTTTAGTACTATCGGCCTTGTAAAGTACAATAATACCAAGGATATAATGAGGAATAATATGATTTCAATAAGTAAATTATCATAAAACAACGAAACAATGAAGGAAACTAATGCTCCGCCCGCAAACCATATGGTTGTAAGTCCTAAGGTTAAAATCTCTATAAATATCAGTATTGCCAGAACTATGAGCCAATAAATTGAATTCATATGCATCTTCCCCTTTCTTGCTATTTTACTATATTTTACTTGATGTCAAACTATTATACAATAGTTCCCTCTCTTTTCTAATAAGCTTTTAATCTTATGTACACAAAAAAAGGTATCGAAAAGCCTTTTAAACCTTTTTGATACCAGCCTACGATAAGTTTAACTATCCATAGTATATATTCAGTTAACCTCTTCTTTGCCTTGCCGCCTCGTACATTAATATGGCTGCTGCAACTGCGGCATTTAAGGATTCCACAGAACCAGCCATAGGTATTTTGATCAATGTATCTGCCATAGCACTAGCTTCTTCGGATAAACCATTAGCCTCATTGCCTATTAAAAAAGCACATTTTTTCTGAAAGCTTCCTTCGGTATCGTAAGCCCTCCCCAAAAGGTGTGCTGCATAAACCATAATTCCTTGCTTCTTTATTGCTGTCATGATACTAAAAAAATCCTCTGCATAATAAAATGGTACTCTGTAAATGGAACCCATGGTAGAACGGATTACTTTGGGATTATAGATGTCTGCACAGGAGCTGTTTAATATTACTCCGGTGACTCCGGCGCCTTCCGCAGTCCTTAACATAGTACCAAGGTTACCCGGGTCCCTAATGTCCTCTAACAGAAGCAAACAGGCCTTCGAATCTCCGATAATTTCTTCGAAGGAATATTCCATTTTTTTAACAGTTCCCATAATTCCTTGCGGAGTTTTCATATCAGAAATTTCTTGAAACACAGAATCAGTGACGATTTCTACATCCAAATCTGCAAAATAACCAGATTCTTCTTGAAGCTTCGCGTGATAAAAGCTTTCTGAAGCATAGGTTTTAATAAGAAGCCCGGCTTTTTTTGCCTCTTCAAACATTTTGATGCCTTCTATCACAAAAACACCTTGTTCATCTCTTATTTTCGCTTTTTTTTGCAACATAATCAAATTTTTCATTTGGGTATTGCTCATGCTGCTAATCACACTCTTCTGCTTCATATCTTAATAAACCTCTTGCAAATTGCTTAACTTAGCCGCCTGATCGGCTGCAGTCAAGCTGTCAATAATCTCTTGCAGATCTCCGTTCAAAACACCGTCTAGCTGATGTACGGTCAGCTTAATTCTATGATCAGTTACACGTCCTTGCGGAAAATTATAAGTTCTGATTTTCTCGGAACGGTCTCCTGTTCCAATCTGACTTTTTCTATTCTCTGCTTCTGCACTTTGCGCTTTTTCCAACTCTAAATCATATAGTTTGGAACGTAAAACTCTAAGTGCTTTATCCTTATTTTTCAACTGGGATTTTTCGTCCTGGCAGGATATTACAATACCGGTTGGTATGTGGGTAAGTCTTACTGCTGAGTCAGTAGTATTTACGCATTGCCCGCCATTACCGGAGGAGCGGAAAACGTCGAACTTGCAGTCACCTAAGTCTAGAGCCACATCAACTTCTTCTGCTTCAGGCATAATTGCTACGGTTGCGGTCGATGTATGGATTCTACCACCGGATTCCGTTACCGGCACACGTTGTACCCTGTGTACACCACTCTCATATTTTAATTTGGAATATGCGCCTTTACCGTTAATCATAAAAACCACTTCCTTAAAACCGCCAATTCCGTTCTCATTCATATTCATCATATCGATTTTCCAACGGTTACGTTCCGCATACATCACATACATACGGTAGAGCTCAGCTGCAAAAAGTGCTGCTTCATCTCCGCCTGCACCACCTCTAATTTCAACAATTACGTTCTTCTCATCATTTGGATCCTTGGGAAGCAATAAAACTTTAAGCTCTTCTTCAATTTTTGTTATATTCTGCTTACAGCTATTCATCTCTTCCTTAGCCATCTCACGCATTTCTTCGTCATTTTCCTCTTCGAGCATAGCAATGCTTTCCGCAAGACTGGTTTGGTTTGCTTTATACTCCTTATACTTCTCCGTTATGTCAGAAAGGTCAGACAACTCTTTTCTGAGATTTTTAAACCGATATTGATCGTTAACGATATTTGGATTTGATAGTTCTTCTTCTATCTCATGATACCGAACTAAAATATCTTCTAATTTATCAAACATAAAAAATCTTCCTCCACTATAATCTAATTTCTTTTCCCGAACACTACTCTGTCTTGTCCGCTCAGATCCTTTTTTATTGTAATATCGTAAAATCCTTCTTTTTGTAGAATTTTACTTACCTCACTACCTTGATCATATCCAATCTCAAAGAAAATATATCCATTTTTTTTAAGATGAGTCTTTAAAACAGCTGTAATTTTATGGTAAAACAAAAGTCCATCTGCAGCTCCATCCAGTGCGGTTAATGGTTCGTGGTCTCTTACCTCCGGCATTAGTCTATCAATTTCGCTAGTAGGGATATAGGGTGGGTTGGATACGATAATATCAAATGCCCCTTCCACGTTTTCAAACAAATTACTTTGTATTAGCTCAACCTCTACCTTATGCTTGCATGCATTTTTTTCTGCTACGCTCAGTGCTTTTTCAGAAATATCAACACCGACTGCCTTTAATACATTGCTAAGCTTTGCAAGACTTATAATGATACACCCTGAACCGGTACACATATCCAGTACTATCTTTCCTTCACAAACTTTAAGAACTTCTTCCACCAGGGTCTCCGTATCCTGTCTCGGTATAAGTACATCTTCGGTGATGTCAAATTCCAAACCCATAAATTCCTGCGTTCCTGTAATATGCTGAAGTGGAATATGCATTGCTCTTTGTTCTACCAATTCCATATATCGCTTATATTCATTTTCCGATACGGGCTTCGCTCCCTGCAATATATATTCTGCTCGATTTATCCCAAAAACATAGGCAAGCAGATACCATGCATCCACATCGGCATCTGCTATTTTATGTTGTTTAAGATAACTTCTTGCAGCCTGTAATGCTTCTCGATAAGTAGTCATTTACTAACCTCACAGATTTTATCTTACCACTATACGTTTTTATCAGTGTGGGAAGTTGAGTTCCCTTTTAAATCAAGATACTTATCAAGGGCTCTCAAAATTTCATCATCTTCCTCTTCAGAAGTACTTGGCTTACCAGGCTTTGTGCTTACGGTAGCCGCTACATCTTTCTGCTTCTGATTTCCCAAATAGGTTTCTGCATCTTTCTTTACATTGTTATTTGCGCTATTATTTATGCTATTTCTATTCTGATGAGTGTTATTATTTGTATTTTTAATAACGCTTTTATTTACTTCTTTCACTACTTCTTTTTTTTCTTTCTTATTTTCTGTCTCACTTGCTGCCGAAGTCTCTAAAAAACCTCTCCAATCAAATACAGCTTCTACGGATTGGATGGCTACCTCTATCATCGAATCATCTGGCTCCTTCGTTGTAAGGCCTTGCATTAACAAACCTGGTTTGCTTAAAATATTAACTAGTTTATTATCGCTTTTTCCTGCTAAACGAATAAATTCATACGAGATACCTGCAATAATTGGTACTAGTAATACGCGGGAAAGAATTCTCCATACTAGGGTTAATGGAGGAAGGAAAATAAAGATTACTAAACTGATCATCATAACAAGGAGCATAAAGCTTGTACCGCAGCGTTTATGCTGCTTTGACTGCCACTTCACATTATCTACTGTAAGCTCGAAGCCATTTTCGAGGCAATTTATTGTCTTATGTTCTGCACCGTGATACATAAAAACCCTTTTAATATCGGGCATCCGGGATGCAAGCAATACGTAACTAATAAAGATTACGATACGGAGAATACCTTCTAATAAAGAAAGGTAAATACGCTGCGTAATAATTTTTGAAAATAAATTAGATATCAAAACAGGAAGAACCATAAACAGTGTAACCGAAATGACAATAGATACTAAAACAGCTGCCGCCATTAGAAGAGCACTGGATCGTTCTGCTTTCTTTTCCTTTTTAATCCTAATTTCTTCAGAATCTATATCTTTTGCTTTACCTGAGCTGCTGTCTGTAACTGATAACTCCTCGATTACAAACTCTTTCTCTTGAACCTTGGTCACATTACTTTTATTTTTAGCTTGTTTCTTATCATTTTTCTTAGTCTGAGATTGTTCCTCTTCCTCTTCAAAAAAACTGGCAGAATAGTTTAATACTTTGATCCCAATCACCATTGAATCCACAAAGGCAATCATTCCGCGAAATATTGGAAGCTTGAATAGCTTTACTTTATCAGAAAAATCCTTATGAGTATTCTTTTCCACTGCAATTTCATTATTCGGCTTACGAACTGCTACGGCGTACACGTCTTTATTTTTCATCATGACGCCTTCCATAACAGCCATGCCCCCAATACCTGATGGTTTCATCCTAGCACCCAAACCTTTCTTAGTATGTCTGTACGAAGCAGATCATCTATATTACTCTTTGTCAGTATTAATTTGTTCTTATCCATGAAAAGTACATTAGCTTTTAAATTGCACATACTTAAAATATATATAAACATACAAATTGAGTTTTTTAATTATTTTTGAAGTTAAAAACTAGCAAATCAAGTTTTTCAATTGTTCTCGATAAATTAAAAACTAGCAAGTTTTTAACTTATTTAAAAATAGGCTGAGGTAGTAAACCTCAACCCGATTTTTAACGCTTTACACTTTTCTAAAGGTAATATGTAAAAGCACATAAAACCTATAAAATGCATATAAATAATGCATTGAAATATCAAGTCAAATTCATGTTAATAGAAGAATTCTCTCCTATAACTTTATTTATCTTGACCAATACCATATTTACGGTTGAACTTATCAATCGCACCGCGAGCTGCAGAAGCTTTTTGCTGACCTGTGTAAAAAGAATGACATTTGGAGCAGATTTCAACATGGATATCTGCCTTTGTAGAACCGGTTACAAATTCATTGCCACAGTTACAAACAACATTTGCTTGATAGTATTTAGGATGGATTCCTTCTTTCATGTTTTCACCTCTTTAAAATCAAATATTATTATATATTGGTTTATATTATAATTCCAATCTAATAAACAGCTTTTTTATTATACCATAGGTTTTTTTTTATTGCAATACCTAAAAGACAATTTTAGTCTTTTTGATTGTTTCTATAAATTCCGCATTGGATTTTGTCCTAAGAAACATATCAATAATTCTTTCCAGTGCCTCATCTGACTTCATTCCACCCAAAGCCTTACGCATCAGGTAGGTAGCTTCAAGCTCCGATTGTGTGAGAAGAAGATCTTCTCTTCTGGTGCTGGATCTTGGTAGATCAATTGCCGGGAAAATTCGTTTTTCTGATAAACTACGGTCAAGTACTAACTCCATGTTTCCGGTTCCTTTAAATTCTTCAAATACCACGTCATCCATTCTGCTTCCCGTTTCAACCAAGGCTGTAGCGAGAATGGTTAAACTTCCACCCTCACGCATATTTCTTGCGGCGCCGAAAAATCTCTTTGGCATATGAAGTGCAGCCGGATCCAAACCACCTGACAACGTTCTTCCACTTGGCTGAACAGTAAGGTTATAAGCTCTTGCCAGTCTAGTTATGCTATCCAGAAGGATCATAACGTCCTGTTTATGCTCAACCAGGCGCTTTGCCCTCTCAATTACCATTTCTGAAACTCTTTTATGATTATCAGGGAGCTCGTCAAAGGTAGAATAAATAACCTCAACGTTCTTTCCCTCGATAGATTCCTTTATATCAGTTACTTCCTCCGGACGCTCATCAATTAATAAAATAATTAATTTCATATCTGGGTGGTTTTTTGCAACAGCCTTGGCAATCTGTTTTAACAGCGTAGTCTTTCCTGTCTTTGGCTGGGAGACAATCATACCTCTTTGCCCCTTACCGATGGGCGAGATCAAATCCACCATTCGCATGGCTACTCCGGCTCCCGGTGTTTCCAAATGAATACGGTCATTTGGAAAAATGGGGGTTAAATCCTCAAATCTTTTACGTTTCTGTGCCTCACTCGGGTGGAAACCATTGACCGATTTCACAAAAAGGAGTGCGCTGAACTTTTCAGTTTGGCTACGTATTCTTGTATTTCCACCAACAATGTCGCCAGTTTTTAAATTAAACCTTCGAATCTGTGCAGGGGAAACATAAACATCATTTTCTCCCGGCAGATAATTATTACAACGAATAAATCCATATCCATCCGGTAAAACCTCAAGTATTCCCTCTTTGGTTTCTCCGCTATCCAATTGATCAATTTCGTTACGGCTAGCTGAAGGTCTTTTTTCGCTTTTTCCTATATCAAGCACTTGTTCTGCCCTGTTTTGTTCTGTTATGCTTTGTTCAGTTATGCTTTGCTCTGTCAGTCTTTGCTCTGTCAGGTTTTGTTCTGTCTGATTTTTATCTGTCAGACCTAGCTCTGCTTTGTTTATCTCTGACTGATTTTGTGTAGCATGAATTAATTCTTCCTGATTGTCTTCCGAATCAGAATTCATTAATGCCACAATTAATTCGCTTTTCTTTAGCGCTGCAATATTTTTTAATCCTACTTTTTTGGCCAATTCTCTCAAGCTAACAAGAGTCATTGAGTCATACTGCTTTTCCATTTATTCAGCTCCTTTGATATAATTGGATTCTCTTACGGAATGTGAGAAGAAATGATATAGAAGTTAATTACTGATAGATAATGTTCATAATTTGTTCTAAACGTTCTGAAAACGAGTGTTTCCACTCATTCTAAGAACTCTATATCTCAAATTATGCTTTATTATTATACACCCCTCGAGCAAGAAAAGAAAGCACTTTCTTATAAGCTATAAACCTCTATAAATCGAAACCACTGCACAAATCATCATAGTGGGTGTTATCAATATGATTCAAGGTTCATTAAAATTGACTGTATCTATAAAATATAGTATTATAAAAACCTACCTTTGTAAAGCATATTTCCATAATTCGGTATTTTTACTGTTTAAAATTTGTAGTAATCTATTGCTTTAATACAGCATATCTTGATTTACCTGTTTTATAGTGATATGATATCTTTGAACTATTTACAGTAAAGAAACACCAATGAATAATATTATAAATATAAAACAAGGTGGAGAACAAAATGGATATCTATGAAAAAGCGCTAGAAATGCATGAAGTGTGGAATGGAAAGCTGGAAATCACTTCAAAATGTTCGGTAAAATCAAGGGAGGATTTAGCGATTGCCTATACTCCGGGCGTTGCGGAGCCTTGTAAGGTAATTGCTAACAATAAGGCTGCTGCCTATCAATACACCATAAAGGCGAATACCATCGCAGTTATCTCTGACGGTAGTGCCGTACTGGGATTAGGTAATATCGGACCTTACGCTGCTATGCCTGTTATGGAGGGTAAAGCCGTTCTTTTTAAGGAATTCGCTGGAGTGAATGCCTTCCCAATTTGTCTTGACACGCAAGACACAGAAGAAATTATCAAAACAATCGTTGCAATCGCTCCTGCTTTCGGCGGGATTAACCTAGAGGATATTTCAGCACCAAGGTGTTTTGAAATTGAAGAAAGATTAAAGAGTTTGCTAGATATTCCGGTGTTCCATGATGATCAGCATGGTACTGCTATTGTAGTTCTTGCCGGTGCCATTAATGCTATGAAGGTCACGAATAGATTAAAGGAAGATTGTACTATTGTTGTAAATGGTGCAGGTTCTGCAGGAATTGCCATTACCAAATTATTATTATCCTATGGTTTTCGTCATATAACCCTTTGTGATATCAATGGAATCTTATCCAGAGATTACGTAAACTTAAACTGGATGCAGAAGCAAATGCTTGAGGTTACCAATTTGGAAAATAAGAACGGTACTTTAGCGGATGCCTTAGTGGGGGCTGATATGTTTGTCGGTGTATCTGCACCAAACATTGTAACAAAGGAAATGGTAACCTCCATGAATAAGGATGCCATTATTTTTGCAATGGCAAATCCCACTCCTGAGATCATGCCGGATCTTGCGAAAGAAGCCGGTGCCAAGGTTGTTGCTACCGGTCGTTCTGATTTTCCAAACCAAGTGAATAATGTTGTTGCTTTCCCCGGTATCTTTAAAGGTGCTTTGGAAGGTCACGCTACCCAGATTACTGAGGAAATGAAGTTAGCCACTGCTATCGCAATAGCAGGACTGGTGGAGGAAGCAGATCTTAATGAGGATAATATCATGCCACAGCCTTTTGATCCAAGAGTATGCGATGTTGTCAGCAAAGCGGTAAAGGCCTATATTCGATAGTAAAAATTCCTCGGGAGGAAACATGGCAGGTTATATTATTGACAGCAGTACCGAATGGGGAGATAAACGTTACCATTCTCTGGATTATGAGCTTAAATTAAAATACGGACAAAAAATTTATAAGCTCTCATTAAACGGTGGTATGAGTTGCCCCAATCGTGATGGAACTACTGATACCCGTGGCTGTATCTTTTGTAGTGCAGGTGGTTCCGGAGATTTTGCCGCGTGCTCGGGTCTAAGTGTTACGGAGCAAATTGAAGATGCCAAAAAACGAATTTCTGCTAAAGTAATTCACCAGGACCAAGCTAAATATATAGCTTATTTTCAAGCATATACAAATACACATGCACCTGTGGCTTATTTGCGGCATTTGTTTACAGAAGCTATCACACATCCAGATATTGTGATCCTGTCCATAGCTACACGACCGGATTGCCTTGGAGATGAGGTTTTGGCTCTTTTAGAAGAATTAAACCGCATCAAGCCCGTGTGGATTGAGCTTGGGCTTCAGACAATTCACGAAGAAACAGCCGCCCTGATACGCCGGGGCTATCCGTTGTCCATCTTCGAATATGCCATTGCTCGGTTAAACTACTTAAACATACCAATTATTGTACACACAATTCTTGGGTTGCCAAAAGAAACAAAACAAGATATATTAATGACAATTAAATATTTGGGTAAGCTCCCTATTCAAGGCATAAAGCTACAATTATTGCACATTTTAAAGGGAACTGATCTTGGTAGACTTTACGAAGAAGGGTTTTTTACCGGCATTCTGACAATGGAGGAATATATCGATATTGTTATTTCTTGTCTGGAATGTCTTCCAAAAGAAATGGTCATTCACCGAATTACCGGTGACGGTCCGAAAAAGCTATTACTTGCACCCCTTTGGAGCGGAAACAAAAAACTTGTTTTAAACAGCATTCACAAGAAAATGAAAGAACGAGATACTTGGCAGGGGAAACATTACCCCTGTCCATAAATAAAGTCTGAGACCGCCAAATTTAGACCAGATGCAGATAAAGCCAGTTAAATGCATAAAAGGATGATTGTCACCTAAACTAACCCTAATGTAAAAGGAGGAACCACCATGCAGTCCGATACTTTCATGTTATATAAGTTGATGATTTTATATATACTAAGCAGAGTAAATTTCCCTTTAGCGAATGCACAATTGACTTCTTTTATATTAGAAAAAGAGTATACCAATTATTTCAATATCCAGAGGGCAATTTCGGAACTTCTCGATGATGCTTTTATATCCATAAAAACAATTCGTAACAGCTCCTTATATAGAATTACAGACAGTGGTAAGGAAACACTTCTTTTCTTTGATAATATGATTTCGTCAGGAATTAAGGAGGATATTGAAACTTATCTCCAACAGAATAAATATGAACTTCAAGAAGAGGTATCCACCCCTGCTGAATTTTATCAGATAAAAAAAGGAGAATTCGCTGCTCATTTAAGTGTTATCGAGCGAGAGACTCCCTTTATTGATTTGACACTCGTTGTTACAACCGAGGCGGAGGCCGCCAAGCTCTGCAGCAATTGGAAGGAAAAAAGCTCCGAGGTTTACTCCTATTTAATATCTTCCTTGCTGGAAAGCAAATAGCTTTCGATGCATTCCCAGATTTCTTCCCTGCCTTGTTTCGTAAGTGAGGAAAAAGGGAGTATTTTTGTTACAGAACTTGCCCCAAGCCCTTCTCTTATTTTCTTAATCTGTTTGTCCTTTTGGCTGCGATTGATTTTATCGAATTTAGTAGCAATGATAATCGGATGAAATCCTTGATACTCAATCCATTCATACATATTTCTATCGTTTAGCGATGGGTCATGACGTATATCCAACAATAGGAATACAATTTTTAGCTGATTCGATGTTTTTAGATATCTCTCGATCATTTTACCCCATTTTTCTTTCACCGATACTGCTGCCGTAGCGTAACCGTAGCCGGGCAAATCCACGAAAAAAAGCTCGTCATTAATATTATAAAAATTAATTGTCTGCGTCTTCCCCGGCCGGGCAGAGGTTCTAGCTAAAGATTTTCTATTCATAAGAGCATTAATTAAAGAAGACTTTCCTACATTAGACTTCCCAGCAAAAGCCATCTCCGGTTTATCATTCTCTGGCAGCGTACTTGTAATCCCGCAAACCGTCTCCAAACTAGCACTTTTAATAACCATCTTGTATACCTCTCTCATTCTATTAATAAAGCCTGCCATTAGGTGGTTTCTCTTCCATGGCAGGCTTTAGAAAACTATTTATGCAATTTCGTCCTTGCTTTTCTTTGTCGAACGCTTTGTTATTGGTTTTCTCGTAATGCTCTCTTCTGAAAGAACAACCTTTGGCTTATCAATTCCCAACACGGCACCTTTTGTAATAATACACTTTATCGTATTAGTATCGGAAGGAATGCTATACATGGAATCCATCATAACGGATTCCATAATGGCACGAAGCCCTCTGGCACCAATCTTTCTTTTATAGGACTGCTTGGCAATTTCATCAAGAGCGTCCTCTTCAAATTCCAATTCTACACCATCTAGCTCAAAGAGCTTTTTATATTGTTTTGTGATGGCATTCTTTGGCTCGGTCAGAATTCTTACTAAGGCTTCCTCATCTAACATATCGAGAGCAACAGATACCGGAACACGACCAACAAACTCAGGTATCAGACCAAATTTGATAAAGTCCTGGGGCATAGCTTTACGGAACAGCTCACCCACATTGTTCTTTTGCTTATCAATAATTTCGGCGTTAAAGCCGATTGATTTTTGACCGATACGAGCCTCAATGATCTTTTCCAAACCATCAAAGGCACCGCCGCAAATAAACAAAATATTGGTTGTATCAATCTGAATGAATTCCTGATGTGGATGTTTTCTGCCACCCTGAGGGGGAACAGAAGCTACCGTACCCTCTAATATTTTAAGTAAAGCCTGCTGAACTCCTTCACCGGATACATCTCGGGTAATTGAAGTATTTTCTGACTTTCTAGTAATTTTATCTATTTCATCGATATAAATAATTCCATATTCAGCACGAGCAATATCAAAATCTGCTGCCTGGATAATCTTTAAAAGAATATTCTCAACGTCCTCACCTACATATCCCGCCTCAGTTAAAGCAGTCGCATCCGCAATGGCAAATGGTACATTTAATAATTTAGCCAAAGTTTGTGCCAGATATGTTTTACCGGAACCGGTAGGACCTATCATAAGTATATTACTTTTTTGCAGCTCAACATCCAAATCTTTTTCTGACAAAACTCTTTTATAGTGATTATAAACAGAGACTGCCAAAACCTTCTTTGCATCTTCCTGCCCAACTACATGCTGGTCTAAGAAGCTTTTTATCTCTGCCGGTTTCAGTAGATTGATATCTGCATTTACTAAAGGTTCTCCATCAAATTCCTCTTCAATAATTTCACTGCAGATTTCAATGCATTCGTCGCAGATATAGACTCCGGGGCCTGCTATTACCTTTCTTACCTGATCCTGAGTTTTATTACAAAAGGAACATCTAACTTGTTTTCTGTCTCTAACTTTTCCTGCCACTACCTAATTCACCTCATTCTCTCTGTAGTGTAATACAATTGCAGTTCAAAATTATGATACTACATAATAAAAATCATTTATCTATTCAACATTATTGCATCGACAAGGCCGTAATCACGTGCTTCTTCTGCCGTCATGTAAAAGTCTCTTTCTGTATCTACTTCTATGACTTCAAGGGGCTTTCCTGTATTCTTTGCCAGAATTTCGTTTAATCTCTTTCTTGTCTTTATAATATTGTCTGCAACAATCTTAATGTCTGTTGCTTGACCCTTCGCACCACCGGAAGGTTGATGAATCATAACCTCTGCATTTGGAAGAGCAAATCTTTTGCCTTTTGTTCCACCGGATAATAAAAATGCACCCATGCTTGCAGCCATACCAAGACATATGGTAGATACATCACACTTAATATAATTCATTGTATCGTAAATTGCCATTCCTGCTGTAACTGATCCACCAGGGCTGTTGATGTAAAAATTAATATCTTTTCCGGGATCCTCTGATTCTAAAAACAACATCTGAGCCACTATCAAACTGGCTGTAACATCATTTACATCTTCCCCAAGGAAAATAATTCTTTCTTTCAATAGTCTGGAGTAAATATCGTAGCTTCTTTCGCCACGACTGGTTTGTTCTATGACATAAGGTACTAAACTCATAATAATATCCTCCTTATTACAGTATCTATATTTTCTGGTTATATTTTTAATTTTGCTTTTTTGAGCTTACACTTCTTGTGCATGTTCAACTATAAAGTCCACTGCCTTTTGAACTGCAATATCTTCTTTAATCTGCTCTTTTTCTTTGTCACCAACTATTTCCTTTAATTTGTCTACTTCCATTTGATACGTGGTTGCCATCTCCGTCAGTTCTTTCTCAAGCTCTTCGTCAGAAACTACAATATTCTCAGCCTTAGCTACAGCCTCTAAAACCAATCTGCTCTGGATACGTTTTACTGCCTGCGGTCTTAAGCTCTCGATAAACTTTTTGGAGTCCATTCCTGTAAATTCAAAATACTGTTCAACGGAAAGTCCCTGTTGCTTTATTCTCGCTGCAAAATCCTCTGCTATCTGACTAACCTGCGCATTTACCATAGCTTCCGGAATGTCCATGGCTGTATTTTCAATAATCTTCTCAACCGCTTCATTTTCTTTCGCTGTCTTAGCATCCTTCTCTTTACTAACTAGAATTGTAGATTTGATATTCTCCTTGTATTGCTCTAAAGTATCAAATTCGGATACATCCTGTGCAAAATCATCATCCAATTCAGGCAGTTCTTTTACTTTGATTTCCTTAACCGTTACTTTAAAGAGTGCCGGTTTTTCAGCTAACTCCTTGGCTTGGTACTCCTCAGGGAATGTTACATTGACTTCAACCTCTTCCCCAATTGCTTTACCAATTAACTGTTCTTCAAAGTTATCAATAAAAGAGTGGGATCCAATGGTTAGGGAATGGTCTTCTCCTTTGCCACCTTCAAACGCTTGACCATCCACAAAGCCTTCAAAGTCAATTACTGCAATGTCACCCTCCTGTACGGCTCTGTCATCAACCGTAATCATTCTGGAGTTCTGCTCTCTTTCTTTATTCACCTGTGACATTATTTCTTCCTCTGTCACTGTGATGGCTTTCTTTTCTACTTCAATCCCTTTATATTTGCCGATCGTAATCTCAGGCTTTAGTGCCACTTCGGCGGTAAAGATAAAAGGTTGGCCCTTCTCTACCTGAACTACATCAATTTCCGGTCTAGCTACGATATCGAGTCCGCTTTCTATTGCTGCCTTCTCATATGCTTCTGGAATTATTTCATTGGCAGCATCTTCATAAAAGATACTGACACCATACATCTTCTCAATAATGGCACGGGGAGCTTTCCCTTTACGGAAGCCCTGCACATTAATTTTACCCCTGCTTTTAATATATGCCTTTTGAATAGCACTATCAAATTCCTCAGCGGAAGCCTCTATTGTAAGCTTTGCCATATTCTTTTCTAATTTTTCAACTTGTAAACTCATTTTGTATTCCTCCTGTTTTTTTGGAGGAATTTCTCCTCCTGTTTTATGGAGGAATTTCACCTCCTGTTTTGTGGAAGGCGGTTTTCCTCCCTTATAATATATACTTTACTTTTTTATACAAGGTGAATTCGGTACTTCCTATTCACTATTATCGTAAAAGTACATGTTATCTGCATTATGCAGACATTTTGACATTAGTATATTATAACATAATGATTCTGTAAATACCATAATTTATTTTTCTTATCTTTCTTTCACAGGATGCTTTGGTAAACCAAATCACTTGCTGTGTATTACATGACCACGATCCTTCATCGCTTGAAGTACACGGTCTACATGAAATCTACACAATTCTTCGGACTTTGCCTCCACCATGACTCTTATCAAAGGTTCCGTACCACTCTCACGAACCACGATTCTTCCTTCGCTTCCCAAATCCTGCTCTACTGCTGCGGCTACCTCGGATATAGCGTCATCCTCTTTTACTGCTTTCTTATTTTTTACTTTCACATTAACGGTCAATTGTGGATAAATCACGACATCCTTATGAAGCTCTGAAAGCTTTGCCTTGCTTTCCAGCATAACCTCCATCAGCTTTAAAGAAGTAAGTACACCGTCTCCCGTTGTTGCATGCTTGCTGAATATAATATGTCCAGATTGTTCTCCACCGATAGAATGCCCATTTGTCATCATATTTTCATAAACATTTTTATCTCCGACTGCAGTCTTCTCATACTGAATTCCTTTTTTATCAAGTGCTTTGTAAAGTCCCATATTCGACATGATTGTAGTTACTACAGTATTATTAGCGAGATCGTTACGATCTTTCATATAAACCCCACATAAATAGAGAATTAAATCCCCATCTATAATATTACCCTTTTCATCGACTGCCAAACATCGATCTGCATCTCCGTCATAAGCAAATCCTACATCCAGATTATTTTCTACTACATATTTTTGCAATACTTCAATATGGGTAGAACCGCAATCTCTATTAATATTAGTTCCATCCGGCTCGCCGTTTATCACAAAGGTCTTTGCTCCCAAGGCATCAAAAACGCCCTTTGCTACCGTTGTTGCGGCACCATTAGCTAAATCCAAACCTACTCTCTTATCTTTAAAGGATCTGGTGGCAAGAGAAATTAGATAACCGATATATCGATTTCTACCTATCGCATAATCCACTGTTCTTCCGATATTCTCTCTGGTGGCAAAGGGAAGAGTATCTTCCTCACTGTCTATGTAATCTTCAATCAATTTTTCAGTATCTGCTTCCAATTTATATCCGTTACCGTTAATAATTTTTATTCCGTTGTCATAAAAAGGATTATGACTAGCCGAAATCATAATTCCGCAATCAAAACCTTCGCTTCGCACTACATAGGATACACTCGGAGTCGGTGTTACGTGCAATAAATAAGCATTTGCTCCACTGGCAGTAAGTCCTGCTACTAAAGAGTATTCAAACATGTAGCTAGATCTTCTTGTATCCTTGCCTATCACAATGTTGGACACCTTTCCTTCTTTACCATAATAATTTCCCAAAAATCTTCCAACTTTATAGGCATGCATTACCGTTAAATTTATATTAGCTTCTCCACGAAATCCATCAGTTCCAAAATATTTACCCATTTTATAATTCCTTTCCGCACTATATATAAGTATATGCCCTTATTCCTACCGTACATGAATCAGTTTCTACGGTATCATACATTCTAAGTCTTTTTATATTAACATAATTAAATGTAATTTGAAAAGGAAATTTTTATTTAAAAAAACATCACCAGTTTAAAACCGGTGATGTTTTTTTCTTTTTAGCATGTTTTAAGATTATTGACCTGATCCTGACATTGATTGTTCCTGTTGTCTAATCATACGTTTAACCATTTCTCCGCCTACAGAACCATTCTGTTTGCTGGTTAAATCTCCATTGTAACCCTGTTTTAACGGAACGCCGATTTCATTAGCGATTTCCATTTTAAAACGGTCAAGAGCCTCTCTAGCCTGAGGAACTGCTGCATTATTAGAGCTGCTGTTACTGTTGGTATTGTTTGTCATAAATAATTCACCTCCGTTTTATTATCATCAAAGCAATCAAGTACAAAATCAACTGATTGTAGGTTCAGCGGTTACAAATAAGTATTTTCTCCGCGCGTGATTCTGTTTTGTATTGCTTGTAATCTTATTGTTTACAGCATTCGGAAAAATTATGATGGTAATTAATGTTTTTCATACCATTGATATCTTAAAGCGACTAATTTTAACAAGATATCATTATTTAACTATTAAACTATAAGTTTCTGAGACAAAGTTTCACACTTATCCCCCAAATTTCTCTAATCATAATTTTTCTACCAAGTTCTGAGAATGAGTGCTTGCATTCATTCTCAGAAAGTAAACTTCAGTGAGAAAGTGCTATTCTTTCACACTGAAGTTTCTTTATAAGCTTATTAATAGCTTCTCTTTAATAAATAATTATATGTAACCAAGTTATTTAAATTTATTATTCCTATCCATTCCAAATCTACTCCGAAAAAAACCGCACTTTCTAAACACAGCATTTAATGCAATAATTTAAGCATAAAATACAATAAATATTATAAATGTAGGGAGTATATTAATTAATACAGGAAAAGGTATATCAATATCAATATAGGAAAGGAAATTATAGACACTCTTTTCTATAATCACTATAATATAATGAGGAAGTAATAGATTGAATGTTTTTATTTTTATAAGGTAAGATACGATCAACAGACTAATTCTGGAAATTTTAGGTTTCGATTTGGGGGCTATAATCTTTTTATTGCCTTTACTTGTAGGAAGGTTTACGATATACTGTTGTGGAATATTTAAGAAATACCACTTCGATATCAATCATAGCCCTAATGGAAAATGATATTACCAATTAATGCATGTATTATATAATAATGAATTTATTAGCGTAGTCAACAAATTATAGTCGGTGAAAGTGAGGAATCGTAATGAAAGTAGTTGTATTGGCAGGAGGAACTAGCACAGAAAGAGATGTATCCTTATCAACAGGTACGATGATTTATAAGGCTTTAAAAAATAAAGGGCATCAGGTTGTTTTACTGGATGTATACTTAGGGTGCGAAGACGAGGTAACCAATATTTTTGACATAGATAAGGACTGGGCGGCCAATATCGGTGCCATTAAAGAAAATAATCCCGATATCCTACAGATAAAAACGTTAAGAAAAGATACTTCGAACAGTTTTTTTGGTAAAGGTGTACTTGCTATTTGCAGCAAGGCAGATATTGTGTTTCTGGCACTTCATGGGGAAAATGGAGAAGACGGCAAGATTCAAGCAGCTTTTGACTTAATGGGAATTAAATATACCGGAACCGATTACACCAGCAGTGCACTCGCAATGGACAAAGCGATTTCAAAGGAAATATTTTCAGTTTATAAGATACCCACACCGAGTGGTATTCATGTAAAAAAAGGTGAAGAATACACTTGGAATAGTTATCCTTGTGTGGTTAAGGTTTGCTGTGGAGGATCAAGCGTAGGGGTTTCGATTACAAATTCAAGCAAAGAGATGGAAGCTTCTCTTGCAAATGCATTTTCTTACGGCAATGAAGTCCTCATTGAGCAATATATTAAAGGAAGGGAATTTTCGATTGGAGTTATTGACGGAAAGGCTTTACCTGTTATTGAAATTGCTCCACTTGTCAGCTTCTATGATTACAAGAATAAATACCAGGCGGGTAGTACAATCGAAACCTGCCCTGCTAGTTTAAGTGAAGGTATCACGTCGCAGATGCAGAAAATTGCGGAAGACGTATTTCACGCTTTACGAATTAAAACCTATGCTCGTATGGATTTTATTTTAAGTGATACTAATGAAATCTTTTGCCTGGAGGCAAATACTCTTCCCGGAATGACACCTACCTCACTACTCCCTCAGGAGGCACTGGTAATCGGAATGGATTTTGAGGCATTGTGTGAAAAGATAATTGAAATATCGATGAACAAATATCTGTGATACTTCGGAGGAGAATTTATGAAGAATATGACGTTAATTCAGATAGCCAATGCTTGTAACGGTCAACTGTTTGGGGAGCATGGCTGCATAGGTAATGAAATCGCAGGGGTGGTGGTTGACTCCAGAATGGTAGAAAATGACTATCTTTTTATAGCAACCGTGGGTGAACGTGTGGATGGCCATAATTTTATAAATGATGTCTTTCAAAAGGGTGCCCTAGCAGTAGTATGTGAAAAACCCCCAATAGATTCCATGGGACCCTACATACTGGTGGAGAACAGTTTTGATGCCCTAAGAGATATTGCTAAATGGTATCGTATACAACTAGATATTAAGGTAGTCGGCATTACCGGAAGCGTAGGTAAGACCAGTACCAAGGAGTTTATCAGCAGCGTTCTTGCCAGAAAATATAGTGTATTAAAAACAGAAGGAAATTTTAATAATGAAGTGGGTCTACCACTAACTATTTTAAAAATTACCGCGGAACATGAAGTAGCTGTTCTGGAAATGGGTATCAGCAATTTTGGCGAAATGCATCGACTTAGTGAAATCGCAAAACCGGATATCTGTGTGATAACTAATATTGGGCAATGTCACTTGGAAAATCTGAAATCAAGACAGGGTATATTGAAAGCAAAAACTGAAATTTTTGATTTTATGAATGAGGAAGGCAGAGTATGTATCAACGGCGATGATGACATGTTAGCTACGCTAAGCGAAATTAAGGGAAGCGAGCCGATAAGGTTCGGACTTAACTTAAGCAATGATGTTTATGCCTCCAATATAATAACCCATGGATTATTTGGCAGTACATGTGATATTCGTGTAAATGATAAAACATTATACGCAAATGTACCTCTGCCTGGAGAACACATGATACTTAATGCGTTGGCTGCAACTTCGGTGGGTATGTTACTTGATATGACCTGTGATGAGATTGCAGCAGGAATTGAAACAGTTCAACCCGTAGGCGGTAGAAGTAATATTATCCGACAGGGAAAATGGACGATTATAGATGACTGTTACAATGCCAACCCAGTATCCATGAAAGCGGCAATCGATCTTTTAAACATGGCAGATACTAACAAAATAGCAATCCTTGGTGATATGGGTGAATTAGGTGATATGGAGAAGGCTCTGCATAGAGAAATAGGTGCCTATGCTGCTTCAGGGAATGTTGATATTTTGATATGCGTCGGCAAACTTTCCTCAAATATGTACGAGGGTGCCGCTAAAATTTTCAAAGAAAAACAATCGGGATTAAAAAACCAAGCTCATCCTTCCTTATTTTATTATGAAACACGTGATGAGTTGATTCAAGCACTTCCTTCCATTGTGAAAGAAAATGATACTATTTTAGTAAAAGCATCGCATTTCATGGAATTTGAAGTTGTAGTAAACGCATTGCTTAAGTATGAGTTTTAAGGCATTCTCTTTCCTATTAAACATACTACTTCGTCTACTTTTCACATATACATATAAAAAGCTGGGATGTTGGGACGCTGTAGCGATGATTGAATTTATAAAATACATTAATAATTTTCTTTGGGGTATTCCCCTGCCTACGTTATTGTTTGGTGCTCATATATATTTTACGATACATTTAAGAGGTGTACAAAAACATATCGGAAAAGCAATTCGTTTATCTGTTACTCCGGAAAAATCGTCGGAGGGGGATTTAAGTGGTTTTGCATCTCTTACGGCTACCTTGGCTGCTACCCTCGGGACGGGAAATATCGTCGGTATTTCAACAGCTGTAGCTCTTGGGGGGCCGGGTGCAATCTTCTGGTGCTGGCTTACGGGACTCTTAGGAATGGCGACTACTTACGCAGAATGTTTTCTCGGTGTATTATTTAGAAAAAAAACTTCTGATGGGACTTATCTGGGCGGTCCCATGTATGCTTTAGAATATGGCTTAAACAAGAAATGGCTTGCTGTTTTATTCAGCATATTTACCCTGATTGCTTCCTATGGTGTAGGCTGCTCGACCCAAGCGCGGGCTGTAACTGAGACTCTCCATACCTTATGGGGATTACCCGAATATGCTGTTGGAATATTCCTAGCTATCATTGTCGGATTTGTCATAGTTGGTGGCATAAAATCCATTGGGAAAATCTGCAGTAAATTGGTGCCTGCGATGGGCTTTTTCTATATTTTCGGTTGTGTTATTATTCTAATTATGAACCTCCAGTATCTATTTCCTGCCATCGGTTTAATTCTTCGTTCTGCCTTTGTCCCGTCACAGCTTCCTGCAGCGGTAACTGGCGGTTTTATTGGTAGTACCGTGCGTTCCGCTGCCAGATACGGAATTGCCCGTGGTCTTTTTACAAATGAAGCAGGTCTCGGTTCCGCTGCCATAGCCGCTGCAGGTGCCAAAACTTCACACCCTTCAAGGCAGGCGTTAATCTCTATGAGTGCTACCTTTTGGGATACGGTTGTGATGTGTGCCATTACAGGACTTGTCATTGTTACAAATCTACTAAAATATCCTGCCTCTGCTGAGGGCTATTCTTTTGCAGAGCTTACTACTGCTGCCTTTGATATTCTTCCATTTGGAAATAAGATATTAGGATTTTCACTGATTTCTTTTGCCATTGCGACCTTAATCGGGTGGTCCTATTTCGGCGAAAAGGCGGTAGAATACTTATTCGGAAAATCCGGCATAAGCACCTACCGCGTTTGTTATATCCTTATGATATTTATTGGTTCCATTATGTCCCTTAATCTTGTATGGGAGCTAACCGATCTGGTAAATGCCTTCATGGCACTGCCTAATTTGATTTGCCTTCTGTTGTTAAGAAAACTAATTACTCCCTACCAAACAAGATAAATCGGTAGTTTATTTGTTATAATTGGATTGAGAGTCTCACTTGCCTTGAATTTATATGAGACTTTAATTATAATGTTGATACTGTATAGCTCCGGCAATTTTACTTGCCTCTGCTTCTCCCTTTAAACTCCTAATCAGAGATAGGGAAAAGTCAATTGCAGTACCCATACCCTTTGATGTGGTAATATTGCCGTCTGTAACCACAGAGGTATCACAAAAATTAGCACCCAACAGACTTGCTTCATTACCCGGAAAGCAGGTTGCATTCTTTCCAACAAGTAAACCTTTGGTGCCCAGAACTCTTGGCGCTGCACATATTGCAGCTAAAGGCTTATCCTTGGCATGAAAATCCCTCAAGAGTTTATCCAGACCCCCATGTTCCATCAGATGAGTCGTTCCTGGCATTCCACCTGGTAATACCAACATATCTGCATCGCTAAAATCCACTTCTTCAAATAATATATCTGCTATTGTTGTAATATTATGGGATCCAGTAACATTAATATTGCCTGTCACAGATACCATGACAATGTCTATTTTTGCTCTCCTTAGTAAATCAACTACAGTTAATCCTTCAATCTCTTCATAACCATCTGCTAAAAACACATAAACTTTTGCCATAAGAAAACTCCCTTCCGTACTTTACATAACTATATTATATCGTTGTTTGAAAATCATACAAGATGAATTTGTAAACAAATTCACTTGTCATGAAGCAATACTAGGAATGCAGTTCTATTTCTATTTCTATTTCTATTTCTGTTTTCGGTTCTATTTACACTTAAAATTCAGTTCTATTCAATCATTAAATTTGATACTCCAACATTTTTTAAGGTAAGCATCGGCTTGCAAGATCCTGCTTTTTTACCAGTTCCAACTGGGCAGATTTCGAGTAGATAGCATTTTTCATATGGAACTTCAAAGCGGAAGCACCCACAATTGCACACATTTTCGCAATATAATAACTCTTTTTTCTCGCCACAGACTAGATATAGTTTAATTTTCCAATCATGTTTACAGCAACAGCAGCATCCCCAGATACAACCAAAGATGATCCCAGGGGTGATCAGGCAATCAGGGCAACAGAGCTCAGGTGTTGGTTGATATTCAATACGGGGAATTACTTGGGGACAGGGTATCGGTACTGGCACCGGATAGGGTTTATATTCAATCTTGGTTATTGGCGGTGGGCATTCCGGACATGGTGGTGTCGGTTGCGGTACAGGTCTTGGAATCGGCTGCGGTACAGGTCTTGGAACTGGCTGTGGTGTAGGTCTTGGAACTGGCTGTGGTGTAGGTCTTGGAACCGGCTGTGGTGTAGGTCTTGGAACCGGTTGTGGTGTAGGTCTTGGAACCGGTTGTGGTGCAGGTCTTGGAACTGGTTGTGGTGCAGGTGCTGGGAGCGGTGCTGGTGTTGGGAGCGGTGCTGGTGTTGGGAGCGGTACTGGTGTTGGAAGCGGCGCTGGTGTTGGAAGCGGTGCTGGTGTTGGAAACGGTGCTGGTGCTGGGATCGGTACTGGTGTTGGAAGCGGTGCTGGTGCTGGGAGCGGTGCTGGTAATGGTGTTGGCATTTCAGGCGGCATTGGTGAAATAGCCTCACACTCTACTCCCCCGACAAAGGGATGTAGATGAAACTCAAACCCACTTCTTGCATTAACCGCAAAAGAGCGTAATGCAGCATTACCGAACACGGTACCACCAGTTTGATGTGCATGGAACATTGCCTGCGGTGCTAATATACTTCCCCAAATTGCTGCTGGAACTTCCATGAAAATATTAGTAGCATCTTCAAAAACATATAGGGTATGGTTAGCATGACTTTCATTACCCCAAAGCCCATATTGCAGATGTGCATTATTTCCTGTCCTAAGAATTACGATCGCCAGGCTACCCTCCGGTATTTCAAAGCGTATTTCTTTATTAAGTATTCCATTGGGTCTAGTATCAATTAAAAATACATTCTGTACCGGATCGTTTCCTCGTAAGATCCACTCATGAAAATGGTCAGTTACTGTACCATTCGGTTGAATACCGATTATGCAATGGTGATATGAATGCAAACTATTTGTAGCATCTTTAAAAAATTGTGCCGTGTCAGCTCCAATCCTTCTAGCAGGGATATATCTTGGCACGTCATAGCTTGAAATTGCGTAATGGTCCCCTCTATCGCTAGGTCGCCAATACCTGCTTCCTCCATCAGCCTGATATAACGTATTTAATTCCTGTACCTGATCTGGTCTGTTGTCCTTCCCAATCAGATAAGTACTTCCGTTTGCTGCGTGGAAATTACCTCCCACCACGACATGACCTATTACAACCAATGGTCCCTGCATTGCAACATTTTGGCCAACCAGGAATCTTACGAAATCTGGGCTATAACCTGTTTCCTTTAAATCTCCTTTATTTCCATATCCAAGGCTTAGCCCTCTCGGACTAACAAAGTTTCCGCCTACTGCAACAGCTCCTTTGGTATCTACAATATTATTTGCATCTTCTAAAATAATTGCGTTAAAAAAAGAAGCTGTACCAAACGGTTGGCCGGAAATATCATACCAATTGATATCTTCGTAAGGTAATCCGGCATATAATACAGCATCCTTATTGTTACTGTAAAACATATAAACCCTCCTTGTAAAACACAACGGATTCATGCATCCTATATTCTCAATTCAGTTTATTCATAAGAAAAATAATCGTGCAAGTTTTTGTATTTATTCTCATCCCAAACTAGTAATATATTACAGGTTTACAAAAAAACTCATTTAATGTTAAAATAGGATAGGCTTAACACAAGATATATTGGAATTTCCATTTACTAGTTAGAATTTTACAGGATACTTTCCGGAAGTAGCATTACCTTTATGATATACGTCATACTGTAGGAGGTGTATTAATTGAGAGAACTAGATTCCTTGGTCATGGAAGCAAAATCTGACCAGTCGATTTTAGAAAAGCTTATTAAGCAGAATGAATTTACTATTATAAAATGCGCCTCAAAAGTAACTCACCGCTATATTACAAAAAGCGATGATGAATGGTCGATTGCCCTGCTGGCATTTAATCAAGCAATTGATAGTTATGAATTGGAAAAGGGGAGCTTCCTTAGCTTCGCCCAATTGGTAATTAAAAGGCGGTTAATTGATTATTTCAAAAGCCAAGGAAAATATAACCTAGAGGTTACGGTTGACCCAATTGTGTTTGATACCGAACAAGGTGAGGAATACGAAGATATTTCAATTCAAATGGCTGTAGCAGAAAAGGTCTCCAAAAATGACAACGGCGATTTAAAACTCGAAATTGAAGAGGCGAATATACTCTTCTCAAATTACGGATTTTCCTTTTTTGATCTTTCTAATTGCTCACCACATGCGAAGAAAACAAGAAAAGCTTGTGCAAAAGCAGTAAATTACATATTGAACAATACTGTACTTATAAATGAACTTCAGCTTACCAAACAACTTCCTTTAAAAATAATTGAAAACAACGCAAACGTACCCCGAAAAATTTTAGAGCGGCACCGAAAATATATAATAGCAGCAATAGAAATACTTTCCGGAGGGTATCCATATCTCGCTGAATATATGCGCTACATTAGAGAGGAGCATGAGCTTGAAAGCAGTAATAGTTGAAATTAAAGATAGCCTTGTTGCTGTTCTTACTGATGATGGTCGCATAATATCAGTTAAAAACAACAATTATGAGATAGGACAGGTGATACAAATGAGCACCCCTAAAATTCGTTTTACAAGGAAAATCACAGCGTTTGCAGCCTCTGCAGCCGCGTTAGTAGTATTAGGTGTCGGCAGTTGGGCTTATGCTAGCCCGTATACCTATGTAAGTTTAGATGTTAATCCCTCAATTGAATATACTGTAAACCGCTTTGACCGAGTTCTCCGTGTCAAGGCAGTAAATGATGATGGTGAAGAAATTTTAAAAAAAATCAGTTTAGATAACTTAGATAACAAAACTATTCAAGTAGCATTAGCTGAAACAGTTAATCAAATATCTGAATTAGGTTACTTTGAGGGAACTATTGAAGGAGGCATTGTCATTGCAACCTCCGGCAAGGACACTGAGAAAGCGAAAAACCTAGCACAGGAATTGCAGCAAACGATTGAAAATGAAGTTACAGAAAATGGCGATGATGTTGAAGTAGCAGCAATCAGTGTAGGTCTGGAACGAGTAGAGCAAGCGAGAGATTTGGGCGTAACACCTGGAAAGCTTGACCTGGTTGAAAAACTGCAGGCTGCTGCAACCGATCCTACTACAATTGTTTTAGATGAGTGGCTAGACAAACCGGTAAAAGCAATAATGAAGGCTACAAAAGACTATAAAAAAGCAAATGATGTTTCGGGTTCAGAGAAAACTACGAAAGAAAAGGAAATTCAAAACCATCAAGGCGATGAACAAAAAGTTCCGGAAATAGTGTTACAAAAGGATCAGAAAGAAGAGCAGAAAGATCTAGATAAAGCTGAAATAGCGGTCGAGAAAGCTAAGAAAGATGATGAAAAAGCAAAACGAGATAAAGAAAAAGCTGAAATAGAAAAACAGAATAAAGAAAAAACGGAAAAAGCAAAACCGAATCAAAAAAAGACTTCCAACGCGATAAATGAAGAAGATGAAAATACTACCGATAAAATTTCCGAGGTAACTAAAAACTCTAAAGATAGCGCCGCTCACAATAACAATACTGATAATAAAGATACCGAAAAATCAAATGGTAATAACGGTAACTCTAAAAAGAGAAGCGGTAATAATTAACGCTATTCACTAATTTTCGATAAATTATCCATTCTATTGGATAATCCCCCAACACCAAGAGCCACCAAGAGGATTCTAAAGGATCTTCATGGTGGCTCTTGTTTTTATTCCACGCAAGTGTATTAACTTGCCACTTCGCTTATTAATTAATTATTTGTACTTGTCTATTACAAAAGAAATTTTTCAAATTTTTTTATATCATCTTTCTTCCCGACAACTACGATTACATCATCTTCATTAAGTATGTCTTCAGGTGTTATCACCGTTGTAGTTTTTTTGCCCTGCTCCAGTGCAATAATGTTAAGGTTATACTTCTTACGAAGATTTGCTTGCAAGACAGTTAATCCTGAAATCTTAGCAGTTAATTTCAATTCTGATATGGATACATCGTCATTTAAAGCAATATAATCCATCACTCGTGAGGATATCAAGCGATTGGCAAGACGAAGCGCCATATCGCGCTCAGGATATATCACCTCAGCTCCGATTTTTTCCAAAATATCACCTTGTTCTATACTAACAGCCCTTGCAATTACTCTAGGCACTCCCATACTGATTAAATTCATTGACGTTAATATACTGACATCAATTTTTTCTCCGATGCATACTATAACTGTGCCACAGTTTTGAATCCCAGTTTCTTCCATGGTTTCCCTAGTGAGCTCACCCACTACAAAAGCATTATCCGTGAAATGCCGAATTTGCTTGATTTTACTTTCGGTACTGTCTAGTACCATTACACCTTTTCCAGCCTCAGCAAGAGTTGATGCAAGCGAAAAGCCAAATCTGCCAAGACCAATAATACCAAATTCTATTGATGATTTTCGAATTAACATAATATATCCTCCTATACGGTTGTTATACTATCTTCTGATTAATCTAAATAATATCTTTTCCTACCAGTTAATCATCACAATATATATATATCTTGTCAAGTCGATTGGATTGTAACATAGCCTACACAGATTAACAATAGGAAGTGTGAAAAAAAGCACTTTCACACTGAGGTTTGCGTTTTGAGAATGAATGCAAGCACTCATTCTCAGAACTTGGGGACAAATTATAAATATTTTGCATTAGTAAATTATATGGTTCCTTCGTTTTTATAATAAAACAAGATGAATTTGCAGACAAATACTCTTGTTTTATATAAGTAGAATAAAAAAGACCATATATGTTCTGCATGGTCTTTTAGTTTTATATATAAGTTTATGCCTTTATTAAACCTGCCTGCAGTTTTTTAATATTATCCTTTTTGCCTACAACGACAATATTGTCATTTTCATATAACATACAATCCGGTGTAATGTCTGTTGTTGTATCTCCATTATGCTCCAATGCTATGATGTTCAGGTTATACTTTTGACGAAAATTTGCCTGCTGGACTGTCTGACCTGCTATCTTTGCGGGTAACTTTAATTCTGTAATCGCAATAGCACCCCTTAATTCTATAGATTCCATAATGTTTAAATCAACAAGCTTATTGGCTAGTCGGATTGCCATATCATTCTCGGGATAGATTACTTCTGCTCCAATTTTTTCTAAAATTAATCCCTGCTCATAGCTCATTGCTCTTGCTATTACTCTGGATACCCCCATGCTGATAACGTTTAATGTTGTTAATATGCTTACATCAATACTGTCTCCGATACATATAATTACCGTACCACAATTCTGAATGCCTGCATCCTCTAACGTTTCTTTGTCTAAAGTATCAACAACGAATGCACTTTCTGTCAAATGTCTGATCTGTTTCACTCTGCTTTCAATCGTATCAATTGCCAAAATTTCTTTTCCCGCAGCTGTAAGGGTTTTCGAAAGAGCATAGCCAAATCGCCCAAGTCCAATGATGCCAAACTCTATAATTGCTTTATGACGAATCATCATAAATCCTCCTCATTTTATAATTAGTATTTAATCTATAGTTATAATTTTAACCAATGGTTATAGTTTCTTCTGAATAGTTTACATTGGACATAGCCCTAAAGGACCATAATGATGCTATTGTAAGCGGTCCCACACGACCGATATACATTGTTAAAACAATAATGAATTCGCTAAGCGGGCTAAGGTCGGGTGTAATTCCTGTTGATAGACCAACCGTACCAAACCCGGACACTACTTCAAAGAGTACCTGCACAAAAGTATATTCTGGTTCCAATATACATACAAGGAAGGTATTAAAGATAACTAATGATGCTGCTAAGAAGGTTAGCACAAACGCTTTATGAATAATCTCATTTGGAATTTTCCTTTTAAAGCCGGCGCAGCTTTGATTAGTTGACATACTTTTAGCACTTTTATATAAAGTGTATGCTGTAGTTGTCTTAATACCGCCGCCAGTAGAACCTGGAGACGCACCGATGAACATCAACACAATTAATACTAAAAGTCCCGCGTTGGTAAACCCACCTACAGCATAGGTTGAAAAACCCGCTGTTCTGGCCGAGGTACTAAAGAAAAATGCTCCAAGCCAACTAATTTCTTCTGTCACTTTTAGTAATATAGTACCGGAAATTAGTAAAAATACTGTCATTGTAATAACTATTTTTGCATGCAGACTAAATTTTTTAAAAGAATGTTTATGTATAATTTCTTTAATTACTACAAATCCCAAACCTCCAAAAATAATCAATCCACAAGTGGTTAAATTTAGGAGTACATTATTTTGGTAGGGTAACAAGTTTCGGAATCCACCCAAAATATCAAATCCGGAATTATTAAAGGAAGCAACGGAATGAAATAAACTAATACCAATCGCTTTCACTACCGGATAATCCTTCGAGAAAACGATAAAGCTTAAAATAGCTCCAACAGCTTCAAAGCATAAGGTCATAAGAAGTACTGCCTTAACTAGCCTAACGATCCCCTTCAAAGAATCTAAGTTCAATGCCTCCTTAACCATAATCCTATCTTTAAAAGCAACCTTTCTCCTGGCAAGTAGAATAAAGCCCACACCTACGGAGGTCACCCCCAGGCCACCGACCTGGATTAATATTGCCACTATTATCTGACCAAATACATTAAAAGTGTCTGCCGTATCTACTGCTGTTAACCCAGTTACGCATACCGCACTGGTAGAGGTAAATAAAGCATCAATAAAAGTTACATTAACTCCTTCGTTATGGGAAAAAGGAAGAAATAATATAAATGCGCCAAGTAAAATTACAGTCGCAAATCCTAGTGCAATATAACGCCCAGGTGTCATTTTTTTTAAAATATTCATTTTCAGTTCATCAATCCTTTTTCTGTATTTGAAGTATTTTCTGAGTTGCGAACATGACATGGATTTCTGCAACATTATTTATATAGTACCACAAGTAATATTAATATGGTGTGAAGAAAATCTTGTTTATATTAATTTTGTGTTAATATTTTTATTAATCTTAATAGGATCTCTTTCAAACCTTGACTTTTATAAAACTATATACAAAAAGTCGTAAACCAAATATTTCATTGGTCTGCGACTTCTTTACTGCGGATAACAGGAATTGAACCTGTTAATCGCTTAAAAAAGCCCCAAAATATGCGGTTCCAGAGCACCATGTATATGAAGGTAGCTATCTACCAAATAATTTGATCCAATTATCTAATAATGTCCCATTAGTTGTAATTCTTGTAACAAGATTTTTACTTTTTAATAATTCCAACAATTCGGATACTTTATTATACATAAGTGTTTCTCAGGTGCTTTTTCAAAGGTAGTTTTGTAACAAAGCTCCTTTTGAATCGTTTTACGCATAATATTGTGCCTGTGCCTTAAACATTTCCGCATAAATCCCATCAGATAGGTTAGCTAATTCTTCATGTGTCCCATATTCCTTAATAGTATTGTCTGCAAATACGGCTATCTTGTCACAGAATTTGCAGGAGGACAGTCTGTGCGAAATATAAATTGCTGTCTTACCGCCTATTAATGTATCAAACTGTCTGTAAATGTCGTATTCCGCAATAGGATCCAGTGCCGCAGTAGGCTCATCCAATATGACAACTGGAGCATCCTTGTAAAGTGCCCTTGCAATGGCAAGTTTTTGCATTTCTCCACCTGATGGCGTGGTGCCTTCTCTATCGAAATATTTGTATATCTGAGTATCTAGACCTTTCGGCAGAGAGGTGACTTTTTGCGTAAGTCCACTTAATGCACAGATTTTTTCCATATCCTGTTCTTCTTTCTCCCAATCTCCTAGCCTTATATTATCCCGTATGGATAACGCAAACATCTTAAAATCCTGAAAGACGACTGCAAGCTCTTTTATGTAATCATCATAATTATAGTTTTTAATGTTCACACCGTTTAATAGAATTTCTCCTTCGTCTACATCATACAAACGACATAGTAGCTTAATAAAAGTAGTTTTTCCGGCTCCATTCAATCCGACTACAGATAGATGCTGACCTTGGGAAATTGTTATATTAATATCTTTCAATATATAATCCTGCATGGACGGATATCGGAAAGATACATTACGAAACTCGATTGCTGGTAGGTTTTTTTCAGCGAGAGCCTGGTTTCCAATCCTATGAGAATCTTTCATATCCACGAATTTTACATATTCCCTCATAAAATTTGATTTTCTGTTTAGTTCCTGAATTTGATTTATCACTCCCTGTAGACTGTCCTTCAAAGTGTTGGAAACACCAGCTAACAAGGTAAAATCTCCAATACTGATAGTACCTGTAAGAAGTCTGTAACTTAAATACCCGTAAATGCAAAGATCTTTTAAGAAGTTGACAAAACTTCCTACACAATTCCATCTTCCAATACTGTTTGCTGTATAGTAAAAAATGTCGGAGCATTGCTTCGTAGTATTTATAAACTGTTCGCGCATCATAGGAACTCCGTGATATAAGCGGATACTTTTTGCAAATTTGACTTCTAACATATCCCTTGTTGCATAACCAAAAGCTCTATTTACCTTTGGAAATTTTTCGAACTCAATCTTCTGGAGTTTATTGGTCTGCCATACCGTAAGTGTTCCACCTATCACAGCAAATAAAGCAACGATAAGAAGTACTGGGCTCATTACTACTACAATTGAAATAACACCTGCTAAGATAAGTGCGTAGGAGACAAGTAACTGAATACTTTCACTAAGCCCCTTCATTCCACCAGAATACCATGCCATTCCCTCATTAGCTTTTCTCCTTTGATTTAGGGTTTCGGGATTTTCTGTAAGAGGATAATCCATTGTCATGGACTTGAGACTGAGCCGGTCATAAAAATATCGGTCAAACCAATCGTCATACTTTGTAAGGTTGCTTCGTACGATATGAATTAGACTTAGGAAAAGAAGATTTCCCACTACGATACCAGCAACAATAGAAAGCAATATTTCTACATTTCTGTCGCCTACCAGTTCCTCTAATAAATATTTTGACAATATCAGATTAATAAAAGGGTATCCCGCATTTAGTAGAATACTGACAATCAGAAAAAATAAGTAGGCAGGTTTCTTATGCCATGCCACAGAATAAAAATATTTTAACGTTCTAAGCATAACAGGTTTCCTCCTCATCCGCATAATACTGAGCCTGTACCTTGAAAAGCTGTGCGTACTTCTCACCTTTTTGCATCAGCTCTTCGTGGGTACCGTATTCTATCAGATTGCCGTCTTCGAACATTGCAATCTGATCGCAGAATTTGGTGCTTGATAACCTATGGGAAATATAAACAGTAGTCCTTCCACCAGCCATATGATTGAAATTCTCATAGGATTTGCTTTCTGCAATTGCATCCAGTGCAGCCGTCGGTTCGTCCAGCACCACAACTGGTGCCGCTTTATATAAAGCTCTTGCTAGCATTAACTTCTGCTTTTGTCCGCCGGAAAAATCGATCCCAGAATCATTCAGATTTTTATACAAATAAGTATCTATGCCAAGTGGTAGTTCCAGAATCTTATCTTCTAAATCTGCATCATGCAGGTATTCTGTAATTTTATCTTGATTCTGTGTCTCTGCAGTTTGCATGGATACGTTCTGTGCAATGGAAAACGCAAAACTTTCATCTTCTTGAAAGACCGGTGCAAGTAACTTCCAGTAATCGTTTCGATCGTATTCTGCAATATCTATGCCGTTCAAATAAATGTGCCCTTCTGTTGGCTCATATAATCTACACAGGAGTTTAACAAAGGTGGATTTCCCAGCTCCATTTAGTCCCACAACTGCCAGTTTTTCGCCGGCTTTTAAACAAATGGACAAATCCTTCAGTGCATAGTTATCCGCTCCGGGATACTTAAAAGAAACATGGTCAAAAACAAATTCATAATCAGCATCTTTTTCCCATTTGAAATCCACGTTCTTTTCTTTAAAGGCTTCTTCGCAGGCAAGATAATCTTTCAGAAAATTACTTTTGAAAAGCCTTTCATTTTGTTCATTATGACTTTCCAAAAAATCACGGTAATCTGTAACATGGCGACTTTCGCTACATATTCGGATAAATTTTGTAAATATTTCGTTTAAAGCACTTGATGCGTTATGTACACTTCCTAGGTATAAGGTAAAGTCAGCTACTGTTATTCCACCGAAAAGCACCTTATAAATTAGCAAACCATAGGTAATTCCCTCCTCTAAAAATCCAAGGATATCACCAATGACATAGTACCTTGCATATTTATTTTGGGCCAGAATATGCTTCTGATTTAGAAAGTTACTTCCTTTTCGAAGCAATTGATATAGCGGTTTTTGCATTTGAAAAAGACGAATATCTTTCCCGTATGTGAAATCCGATGTCTCTTCTCTGTATCTCCAACTTGCCATCTGTTCTTTCGCTACCTTATTTTCACACTCCTCCCTTTCATAAATGGAAGCCCTGTTAATAAGAGCAAATCGAATGGAAGATAGGATTAGTATCAATATTACAATAATGGGATTAATAATAGCTAAAAGTACCAGTGCCGTAACTGCCCTTACCAGATTAGGTAACAACTGGTTGGACCAGTAATGCAACCCCGCAAGTCCATTACCGTTGCTATTAATAGCTCTTCTAGCTTTAAAAATATTTTTCTGTACTTCTGGGTTTTCATGCATGCAAAAGGGCATTGTCCAGACCTTAGTGGTCCAGAAAAGCGCAAAATGGTACTCCACGTCATGCATTCTGCCTTCTGCCTGTTTGTCGCAAAGATTAGAAGCAACCAGCATCACAAGCTCAGTTATTGCTGCTATAGCTACCAGCCAAAGTACCTTTTGTACTTCTGCTTCACGTTCTACTGATTTTTCAAATATCTCAATAATCCTCTTTACAGCATACAGCCATACATAGACGCTTAGTCCCTGTGCCAATGCATGAATGATTGTACAAGGTATGACTAGTGGCTGCCATTTCAGAATTCCTGCGACCACATACTGCAAATTCTCCCATACTGAATATCTACTTTGTCCTTTTTCTATTTTCCCACGCGCTCTCATATATTAACATTTCTCCCTGTATGTAAACCTTCCTATATTATCGTAAGGTAAATCTACATATATCTTCAATCTATTAAATCATTAATAATGAACATTTATATATCGATTTCTCTTAATATATTTTCATATGCAATTGAGGCATAAAATCCCCCATGAAAATGCATTTTTTTATAACCACAACTTCTGAGAGTTTGAACTAAATCGCTAGCAAAAACATAACACTTTTGACTCGAGCATGAAATGCCTACTACATCATAATCTTTTTCCAAAATCCGTTTTGCAACTTCAATATTATCAATACGATGAGCATGAGCATTTATAATATCACATTTTATATTATTACTTATAAGCGATGCTGCAATATATTGAATGCCTAAAAATTCATTGTTACCAATACCTATTCTTATGTTTTTCCTGTTACATTAGGAACTGCTAAAACACACTTCATCAAATGCACCCTAAACTTTCACTATTTTTTCATATTTTTTACTTACTTGGTAATATTCTACGCAAATATACATCTATTGTCAATATATTAAAACGATAAGTGTAATCAAACAATTTCGAGGTACAAAAAATGCGAAACCCTTGAAAATAAAGGATTTCGCATCGTTTTCTCTAGTGCGGATAACAGGAATTGAACCTGCACGGTCTCCCACTAGATCCTAAGTCTAGCGCGTCTGCCAGTTCCGCCATATCCGCATAAAATAAGTTAGCAATACAAAATGAATTAGCTGACCTACAAGTGAAAAAAATAATATTCATAAGTCAAAAATTCAATTGTTATGAATAACAGTGAGACATCCGGGGTTCGAACCCGGGACAACTTGATTAAAAGTCAAGTGCTCTACCAACTGAGCTAATATCCCATTTAATGTGTTCATCGGGATTTACTGTTTACTATCGGAGTATGTTGCTCCAATGTATTCTGGGCAAGCCCAGTCTCCGAGAAAACTATTTATTTTTCCGGAAAACATCCTCCGGAGACTGGGCTAGAAGGATTTGAACCTTCGGATGCAGGAGTCAAAGTCCTGTGCCTTACCGCTTGGCGATAGCCCAATATGGTCTTTATATTGAAAAGGAAAAGTCTTCTCTGCAAAAAAAGGCTTTTCACAAGGTTACAAGATGAATTACCAATGAATTCAATAGATCCGAATTCTATATTCAAACTTGTTATGAATTATAGGGTGGATATCGGGATTCGAACCCGAGACCTCCAGAGCCACAATCTGGCGCGCTAACCGACTACGCTATACCCACCATAAACACCATCAATATCATAAGAAGAAAAAACGTGCCAGAAGGGATTCGAACCCCCGACACATGGCTTAGAAGGCCATTGCTCTATCCGACTGAGCTACTAGCACATTTATGGTGTGATACCGTCAGCAATATTTACATGCTTAGACAAATATCAAGCGGGTGATGGGAATCGAACCCACGCATCTAGCTTGGAAGGCTAGTGTTCTACCATTGAACCACACCCGCATATTATACTATTATTTTATTTTGTGTATCTATAACCTTGTTTATACAAAATAAGCTTAAAAGTACCTTGTTAATCAATTATTCCTTTTGACTTTGGGACCTTAGTAAGCTTTAAGTCGGGGTGACAGGATTCGAACCTGCGACATCTTGGTCCCAAACCAAGCGCTCTAGCCAAGCTGAGCCACACCCCGATTATTTACTATGATTTGATTAAACAAATCTTTTGCAACTAATTACTATCCAGTACTTTACTTATTACTAATTGTGACTGCCGATGACATCCCATATCCAACTATTACGCTCTTTCTGGGTTTTTCACTCGTTCTAGCCGTGACGCAAGACTTATTATATAATAGCAAACGGGTAATGTCAACATTTTTTTAATACTTTTTGAACATTACCATTGTTTGACAGATTACTACGGAAAATAGTAGTAAATGGCGATTTTAGGGATTCTTAACATAACTATTACTGATTTTCCTTGTAATAATTTAGTGTAAAATGAGCAACTCCCTTTGAATCAATATCCATGATGATAAAAGTGGGGATTCTACCATGCTGCCTCGGTAAAGCAAGACTTCCGGGATTAATCACCCAGACATTACCGCTTAAATCAATCATCGGGAGATGGGTATGTCCAAACATGACAATATCCGCTTTATTCTTTAATGCGACATCTCTTATCGTGCTAGTATTAGAATTAACACCATAACGGTGACCATGGGTCAGCATTACAGTATATTTACCGATGTGAATTATTTTTTCTTTTGGCAGGCCGTTAAAAAAATCATTATTCCCCGCGATTAATTCTGCCGGACATGGGGATATTGACTTAATATACTCTTCCCCTCCTTCAAAATCCCCCAAGTGGATCATCAAATCAATTGGACATACTCGTTCTAATGTCTTTAACAAATAATGATCTCTTCCATGGGTATCACTCACTATCAGCACCTTCATTGTTGTTCTCCCGGTATCAAGACTCTATATATTTTAAGATAACTTCTTTCATAGCTCTTAGGGCTTTCCCACGATGGCTGATTTCGTTTTTTTGTTCCGCAGTCATCTCAGCAGTCGTACATTGGTATTCTGGGACATAGAAGATAGGATCATAGCCAAATCCATGGGATCCACATATCTGCCTTGAAATATAACCCTCTATTGTTCCTCTTCGTGTAACGATTTCACCGTTCGAAAATGCACATGCGATTGCGCATACAAACCTGGCACTTCTTTCCTCTTCCTTTGCCTCCGATAATTGATTGATAATATATTGATTTTTTATATTATATGAAGTTTTTTCACCTAAAAATCTAGCCGAGTAGACACCTGGAGCTTTATCAAGATAATCCACCTCAATACCGGAATCATCCGCCAAAACCATCTCCCCTGTTAATTCCATAACAATTTTGGCTTTAATCATTGCATTTTCTTCAAAGGTTGTCCCGTTTTCCTCTATTTCTGGATTGAGTCCCAAGTCTTTTAAGGATACCAGCTCTACATTCACATCTTTTAATATCGCTCTGATTTCATCCATTTTACCTTCATTTGATGTTGCAAAGATAATTCTCTTCATGCTGTCTCCTATTGCCCGTCATTTGTCACTGTATACACGTTATACGCCCTCATGATACCGTTATATATGCCCCGAGCTACTGCTTTCCTGTTTTCCTTCTGACTTAAAAAATCCATGTCTTTATTATTCGTTAAATATCCTACTTCTATTAATATTGCAGGAACAATTGCATTATGTAAAATGAAAATTTGTTTATCTTTCTTCAATACAACCTCACGTTTTTCTAATGAAGTTGTTTTTTCTACTTCTTCCAAAAAGAGATTTGCCAAATCCTTCGCTTTGACTCCCTTAAATTCAGTGTCATAATAATAAATCTCCGTACCATTGGGCCAATCTACTTCATTTGCGTTACAGTGAATGCTGATAAAGAAATCACAGTCAACTGCATTCGCCAGCGTAACCCGAGGTCTTAAAAACACTTTATCATCTGCCGTCCGGGTATAATATACCTTAATATTTTCTTCGTCAAGAAGCTCCTTTAACTGCAGCAGGATATCCAAATTGATATTCTTCTCATAATATAGTTCGCCTTGAGAAAGGGCGCCCCCATCCTTACCACCATGTCCAGCATCAATTACTAATATTTTATCATATACTTCTCTTGGTTTTTTAAGATCTATGTAATAATACAGCTTATCTTCATATAATATTTGGGTATAAACGTCATCCAATTCTACTAATAAATTTGAAGTATAACTATGATTAACATCATCATAATCGTAGTTAATAGTAATTCCATGGACAAAATCATTCCCATAAATTCTCGTAATAACCGGTTCGTCTGTCCCATCAGAAGTATTGGTATCCGGACTTACAGCCTCTGTAAAGATAGGAGTACCGATGAAAGCCTCATCTTTATGCACTCTTCCGACCATTTGGCTGTTCATATCTTCTCCATCCAGACCGGTAAGTTTAATCTGGATACTTTTCGTTATATATAAATCATCCAACTGAAACGTTAAATTAGTTCCAAGAGGCTTTTTAATAACCAAATAGTGCTCCCCCATTTGTTTTAAAATATCAGGATTAACACCCTCCATATATTTTGAAAGTATCTTCTGCCCTGGCGTTTCATTGTTTCCATCGGTCAAATTATCTGATACCATTGGCAAATCTTCTTGATTGTTTATAGAATTAGCTAACTCCGCTGCTAAAGCTGTTGCCATTTCATTAGAACTTAAGGAATCAACTAAGGCTGTAGCATTACTTGCAGATATTGTAACCGCCTCATACTGGTGATAGCCATATGACAAGGTAACCACCGTCAACATTAGGGCTACGCTTTGAATTGCAGCTCTTTTCAAAAGCAATTTGTCCATACACTATCCCCCCACGATAATTACTTTTCAAATAAATATTTACAGAAATCCGTAATATATTTTAAATTATATAATAATATTACTTTATTCTCAATCTTTATTTGTAATTCTTTTGCTTTTTTGTGGATTTATGGGATTTTTTGCATCTCTTAATTATTGCTTTTTGGAAAGTTTATCTATATAATAATATAGTAGCTTACAAGTTTATCTTTCTTTACGTTGTATAGGAGAAAATTGGAAATGAATGAGATTAATTACATAGCTATAAAACAAAAAGATGGTTATATAACAAAAGTTACTCATCTTAGTTCTCAAAAAAGGCCAAAAGCCAGTATTCTTATTCTGCACGGTATGGCTGAACACCAGAAACGATACCATGTATTTGCCCAATATTTATCTGATAATGGTTTTGATGTATATTTATACGACCATCGCGGTCATGGAACAGATAAGAAACTAAGCGAATTAGGCTTTTTCTCCTCTGATAAAGGATATCAATTAGTTGTGGACGATGCGCTTGCTGTAAGTAATTATATTGAACAAAATAACCGCGGTAGTAAATTTTTTCTCATGGGTCATAGTATGGGGTCAATCATTGCGAGGAATATAATTCAGGTAAACAATAAATATAACGGCGTGATACTATCGGGTAGCCCCTTCCCACCTAATCTACTTACCGTTTTAGGTTTATTCGTTTCTTCTATTATTAAAAAAGTAAAAGGACCTAAGCATATTTCTCCCTATTTAAACAACTTATTATTTGGAAATAAAAAATATACAAGATTATCAGATCGCACAGCCTTTGATTGGCTAAGCAGAAGTCATCCGGTGGTGGGAGCTTATATCAATGATCCTTATTGCGGTTTTACCTGTACTGCTTCTTTTTATCACGACCTTTTAGACTTGATATACAATGCTTCAAAGAAAAATCTTGTCCGTCAAACGAAAAAGGAACTTCCTTTATTTATTATCAGTGGGGAAAATGATCCGGTGTGTGGATATGGGAAGGAAACGAAAAAGTATTTAGCTGTTTTAAAGAAGCTAGAATTTACTAATGTAACCTCCAAGCTTTATCCTGACTGTAGACATGAATTATTAAATGAAATTAATAATGAAGATGTTTATTCGGATATCCTCCAATGGATGACTAAGAGGATATAAAGATAATAAATGAAATTGTCTGCAGTGGTCAACTATTAAACAAGATGAATTTGTAATGAATTAAAAAATTATAACATAATAGGACGTTGCAAAACATCATTCGTTTTGCAACGTCCTATCCAAGTTAAAATCATTTATTATTATCATAAGACAAGGGGCTTTCCGCTTGTCGTTGATTAACTACTTTTGGCGGTTTGGGTCCCATATATTGATAAAAATATGTTTTTATCATACCATTATAGATTTTGCGGTTTTTATCAGCCTGTTTGCCGATATACTTTTGTGCGTCTTCATAAGCAGAAATAATATAGTATGACCAGGAGTCAAGAGCTCCAAATACTTTTCCCATTTCTCTGTATAGCGTTGGCAGTTCTCCTTTATCGTCCAATCGTTCTCCATAAGGAGGATTGGTAATGATAAATCCGTAATGCTTACTGCTACTTAATTCACTGAGTGGTTTCTGTTGGAAATGTATCAAATGATCTACCTCTGCTAATCTTGCATTCTGCCTTGCAGCTTTTACAATTTCACCATCCAAATCAAACCCTTGAATATTCATCTCAATATCTTTCAGCTGAAGGTCTAGTGCCTCTTCCTTCGCTTGTGTCCATACTGCCTCTGGAAACAAATGTGTCCAATCCGTCGCAAGGAAATCTCTTTTACTCCCAGGGGCTATTTTAGCGCCAATCATGGCCGCTTCAATCGGTATCGTTCCACTTCCACAAAACGGATCAATCAAAAAGCGATCTTTGTTCCAGGGGGTCAGCATAATTAATGCAGCTGCTAAAGTCTCGGTAATTGGCGCCTTGCTTGTTAACTTCCTGTATCCTCTTCGGTGGAGAGATTCGCCAGAGGTATCAATGCCAATAGTAACTTCATCTTTCATAATGGTTACCCTGATCGGATAGGAATTCCCACTTTCTTCAAACCATTCTAATTTAAATTTGGTCTTCATTCTTTCTACAATTGCTTTTTTCATTATAGATTGAATATCGGATGGACTGAATAGTTTGCTATTAATCGAAGTTGCTTTGGCAACCCAAAATTTACCATCCACAGGAATAAATTCTTCCCACGGTATTTTTTTAACATTTTCAAATAGCTCATCAAATGTTTCTGCCTTGAAAGTGGCTACCTTAAGCAATACTCGCTCCGTTGTTCTAAGAAACATGTTAGCTCTAGCAGCGGTAGTACTATCTCCGGTATAGCTTACTTTTCCATCCTCTACCAACGTTATTTCATAACCTAGATCCATTATTTCACGTTTCAGGACCGCTTCTAGACCAAAATGACACGGTGACATATATTCAAATTGATTCATTCCTACCTCCTAAGTTTTTACCATTAAACATAATTTCTCACTTGTTATTTTAAAGCTCTTCTCTGCTCAAGTCAACAAACTTTTCTAAACTAACTACGTTCCAATTTCCCGCTATACGCATGAAGACCGCCATATAAGCTCTTAATATTATACCCGTCTTTCAACAAATCTCTCGCTGCAAGCAAACTGATATTACCTCGATCACAATAAAAAATGAGAAGATGATTACGCTGAAGACTACTTTTCCTTTGCTCTAGTTCTCCATAAGGAATATTAACAGCAGAAGGAATATGTCCGGCATCGTATTCTTCTCTTTCCCTTAAATCTATAATTAAAACGTTACTTTTACCTATATATTTAATGATATCGTTGGTTCTGATTGTGTCAAAAGTCATTCCCTTACTGTCACCGCCTTTCCTTTCAGGCATATACTATCTTCTCCATATATATTATGTAAATAAAAATAAATTGCGCATAGAAAAATCCCTTCCAAGAACTTGATTTTTAGTTCTTAAGAAGGGACTTTTTTATACATAATAAATATTAGTAATTATTTTCAGAATCATCTAAATCTCTATAATTATTGTTTTTGTTAGTGTTACTTGTTGTGCTTCTTGATGTTGTGTCCTGGCATCTAGTTCCGGATGCATTACGGCTTGTTCCGGATCCTGCTGTTGTAGATGTGCCTGTTGTATAGCTTCCTGTATTATTAGATGTGCCTGTTGTATAACCTGTGTTAGCATTTCTTGAGTTGCCTATAGTTGATGTGTTATTGCTTGTGTTAGTATTTCTTGAGTTGGCCGATGTTGTGGTATTGTTGCTTGTGTTAGCATTTTTGTTATTACCCATTGATGAAGTGTTGTTACTTGTATAATCATTTTTGTTGGAGCCTGATGTGTTGTTGCTTGTTCCAGAATTACCAGCTGTATTTCTTACGTTAGATGTCTGGTAATTGCTATTACCGCTTTTGGAATTATTGTTGTTGTTGTTACTTGTCATAGAATGGCCTCCTAATAATTTATATAAATTGATATTACACATTTATTATCTACATTTTTATGTGAAATATACATTGAAATAAATTGATGTCACAACTTGTTTTCCTACATCATAAAATCGTATAAAAAATCCTTGTTTTTTATGTTAACTGGTTTCTATTTTACTCAATAGTTTATTATCTAAACTTAGCGAAAACGTTTTAAAATAGTATTATTTGTTATATAATTATCAATCTATTGTGCAATTAGCTTAATAAAGACTTAGATTTCTTGAATATAATTGTTGCATATTAGGTCTTTTTGTATTATAATAAAAATGTGCTTTAAGACTTGGTCTAAAGCACATTATATAACCCCTTATTAATTATTTATACTCCCCTCATCGAAACGACCGCTTGGCTCCCCCTAGCGGTCGTTTCACTTTTATCTTTTTTTAAAATAAAACTGTTACCGTTTTCGGATTAATGACAATAATAGTATTATTATTATGATAGGAAGTCCAAATGTGAAAAGTATCCTAAATAAAATTTGTCCGAGAATTATAACCAATGCAAGAATTATTATAATTACAAAAAGCATAATTAACTTGTGATACCATTTTACATTACTAAAAAATATCTTTCGTCCATCATTCGCTTTATTTTGTTTATCAGAGGCTTCCTCATCTGTATTATAATATTCATTTTGTCTGCTTTGGTTGCCCGAAAATTTCTTTCCTTTTGCAATTCTCTCGGATTCAATAATTGTTTTAGCAATCAGGCGAGGATCACCTAGTGCATTTATAATCCGTTCTTCATCAACTAACGAGTGCACTCCTATATATTGGTCATAATATTCTATGTTTGTTTTAATACTAGCAGGGCTTATTTCTCCATTTAAAGATTGTTTTAAAGTATCCAAAAATTCATTTTTTCTCATACTGTAATTTGCCTCCTTTCGTCTCATTCTAGCATATAAATAATTTAACGTAAACCATATACTGCTTAAAGATTTAATCCTTCGTTACTATTCTAACCTATATCAGAAAATTATTATGAATTAAGTGAAAATATAAGAGATAAAAAAAATAGTCCCTCGAAAGGACTACTTCTTATGTGTGCATAGCACTTGATACGTGTACATATCACTTGATACGTGTACATATCACTTGATACGTGTGCATAGCACTTGATACGTGTGCATAGCACTTGATACGTGTGCATAGCACTTGATACGTGTGCTAGAGGATTTGAACCCCCGGCCTTCTGGTCCGTAGCCAGACGCTCTATCCAGCTGAGCTAAGCACACACATAACATTACAACTAAAAAGAAAAACAGCATTATTCTATATCATAAATATAGAATAATGCCGGCGACCGGAATCGAACCGGTACGGGAGATTAGTCCCGCAGGATTTTAAGTCCTGTGCGTCTGCCAGTTCCGCCACGCCGGCACAAATGGGACCTATAGGGCTCGAACCTATGACCCTCTGCTTGTAAGGCAGATGCTCTCCCAGCTGAGCTAAGATCCCTGGGTTATTACTCTATTATATCTTTTTATCGGATTTTTTCAATAGATATTTGTAAAATAATTAATTAACATTTCTTATAATTGCCTTTTAACCCCATAATAAAATGAGACTATACGACCCAGAGGGGACTCGAACCCCTGACCTCCGCCGTGACAGGGCGGCGCTCTAACCAACTGAGCCACTAGGCCAAAATAATTATAAATGGACCTTCAGGGACTTGAACCCCGGACCGACCGGTTATGAGCCGGTTGCTCTAACCAACTGAGCTAAAGGTCCAAACGTCGTCATTCGGACTTGAACCGATATACCAGGCTGATAATATCAGCCACTAGTCGCTTGAGCTAAATCGGAATTGCCGACAGATTGGCTATTAAATCTTCTTAACAATGACTCCAAGGGGATTTGAACCCCTGTTACCGCCGTGAAAGGGCGGTGTCTTAACCGCTTGACCATGGAGCCGTAATAGTGATTATATCATAACATATTTAAAGTTGTCAATAATAATCCATCTTGCGCTATATGATATTAATACCTTTAAAGTAGGACTTTAATGTAAAAATAGTGTATTAATATATGATGTAATAGCTCAAAGAATTAACAAATTAATTACCTGTTTTTATCATTGCCTAATTAATGTCAATTTAACTCCCCGAGTAGGGCTCGAACCTACAACCCCACGGTTAACAGCCGTGTGCTCTACCATTGAGCTATCGAGGAATACATGACTTTTAACTACACTAGAAAATGATACATCCATGAATTATTATTCAAAAAGCTTTCACTTTTTAAGAGCTTTTGCTTTTTGAATCCTTATTTCTTAAGAGAACTTTTGTTCTAAGGAACTTTAGTTCTAAGGAACTTTAGTTCTATTATCAAACCTTTTTAGGTCAAGCCCTCGACCTATTAGTAACAGTCAGCTACATGCGTTACCGC
>Ga0123338_10000211_pt1 | contig 59503 bp, 48 predicted proteins | sample grotaG_FD_89793 | JGI IMG/M metagenome (GOLD analysis project Ga0123338, IMG submission 89793) | Glacier valley bacterial and archeal communities from Borup Fiord, Nunavut, Canada, to study Microbial Dark Matter (Phase II) -... | ecosystem: Environmental > Aquatic > Freshwater > Ice > Glacier ... | reverse complement strand
TGACTTGTTATTGCGTGAGCCTTCCGCGCACAGCTCGCCTGCGGCTCGCTCAGCGCTCGGCTGACTTGTTATTGCGTGAGCCTTCCGCGCACAGCTCGCCTGCGGCTCGCTCAGCGCTCGGCTCACTTGTTATTGCGTGAGCCTTCCGCGCACAGCTCGCCTGCGGCTCGCTCAGCGCTCGGCTCACTTGTTCGCGAAGTGAAACCGCCCGGTCATGTTCGTCGACCGTTCACGCTCTGCCGAACGCACCGCATCTCCCTCGGTAAACGCCAGCTGGAAGCTCTGGTTGTTGCGCCACAGCTCCATCAGATCGCGATAGTGGGGCGAGCTGGCGTCGAAGACCTGCCCACCTGGCAGCACCGTGCGCCCACGCATGACCGCGGGATCTGCTTCGTACACCGACCGGATGGCCGGCCCAGCATCATACGAGAAGCTGGTCGTCGACAAACCATGCGCGCCCACGTCTACGGTGCCATTCGAGCCCGGTCGCGGAAAGCCGGCCGACAAGCCTTCTTCGTTGGCACGGGGGATGCGCAGTGCCGCGATCGGCACTAGCGGCTCGAGCGCCAGCGTGTGCACCGAGCCCCAGGTCCAGACGGTGGTATCGGCACCGAGCTTGGCCACGAGCGCATCGAGCCCGGCCGCCCAGGCCTTGGCTGCGATGAGGCGCTTGCCCTCGATCACCGGAGTGCCGAGATCGTCCCACAGGATCGAATCGCCCGTCGATGAGCGGCCCGTGGCCAGCTTCTCCGGGGTGTTGCACATCCGCATCAAGATCTTGAGCTGCTGCGACGAGTCGAGTCCGCGCTGGATCACGTCGAGCTCGTCCTTCAGCGCCAGCGTGGCCAGCTGTGAGACGGACATGGCGACGATCGTGGCGGGCACCGACGTGATCGAGGTATCGAAGTCCCAAGCCTCCACGAGAGCGCGCGCCGGCGACGACAACGATCTGACGTTGGCGCTCACCGACAGCGCCAGCGCCGATAGCTCGGGATGAACCCCCGGCGTCGCCAGCTCCTCCTCGAGAGAGCGCGCGCCGTCGGTGATGGTCGGCACGAGGCCCCGATCCCATTCGCTCGTGTGATCGGCTTGCAGCTTGGCCATGTCTTCGACGGTGATCTTGTTGCCGAGCTCGGTGATCCGTTTCTGGATGCGATACACGCGCGAGCCCGGATCGAAATCGGCGCCGACATAGAGCGGAATGCCGTCGACCACTGGCTCGGTCGCGAACGGCTCACCGTCGTCGGTGACACCGATGGGGTCTGCGTTGGCCGTGGCCAGAAAGCCCGCCTCCGGATCGAACGCGTGCGGGACGTAGTCCTGCGACAGATCGTTCAGCCACTCCGCCGAACCGTCGCCAGGCAGCACTTTCCACGGCTGCGTCCCCGCCGGACGTCGTGGCACCCGCACCGCCTGGGTCCACCCGAAGTGTCCGTCCGCGTCGCCGAGCACCCAGTTCTGTCCGCCGACCTTGAAGTGCTTCTCCAACTGGGCGGCAGCCTCGGCGACGGTCTTGGCCTTGTTGAGGCCGAACACCGCGCTCAACAGCGACGTGGGCTCGTGACCGGTCCAGCGCACCGACAGTTCTTCGGCACCGAGGGCGACGGGCAGGTGGTCGGTGCCGAGATGGGGAATGATCGGCCCGTGGTGCGGCACGTCCCACAACGTGACTTGCAGCGTACTCTTGATGCCGAGCCCAGGCGTGCCGATGCCGATGGACTCGACGCGCGGCGCCAGCGCCACCTCCTGGGCCTTGAACGTCACGCACTTCTTGCTGGCGTCGCTGCTGCAAGGCGCGATGACCTCGCGATAGACATCGGTCACGTCGAGGTTGGACACCGTCGAGCCCCAGGCCACGCGCCGGTTGGCACCGAGAATGACGCCGGGCGCGCCGGGAAACTGAGCGCCGGTGACGTCCATGGGATAGGTGCCGCCGCGAGCCACCAGGTGGACCAAATAGAAGATCGGCGGATTCGAGAGCGACAGATGTGGGTCGTTGCAGACGATGACGTGGCCGTTCTTGGTGAGCTTGGGCCCGATGACCCAGTTGTTGGAGCCGTGCTCGCGGTTCGACAGGTGATCGTTGCCGCGGCCGGAGATAGCGGCGTGGCCGGCGCGCAACACGGCCAGGCTCTGGACACCGACGGAGGCAGTGGCCGGCGCGGGCTTGAGAGTCGAGAAGTCGCCGGGGAACGTGTAGGCCGCAAACGCTGGCGCCAGCGACGTCAGATCGGCGCCGATCCCCTTGCGTGCCGCGCGATCGACGCCTTTGCCGTCGGCGAATTCGGCCGCCGCCGCGGCTTCGATGAGGCTGCGGTTGATCTCGTCGCCGGCGCCATAGCTGAGCTGATAGGCGAGCAGGATGCCGACCATGATCGAGTCGGTCTCCTTCCACGGCGTGGTCGAGCCATTGGGATATACGACGACCACGTCGGTGGGCAGTTGATATTTCCCATCGTTGAGCTCGGAGATGTACTTGTTGACACCCAGCGTGAACTTCCGGAGCGCGTCGACCACCGCCTGCTCTTCAGGATCGCTCGACGCCTGCAGTTGCGTCCAAGACTCGTCGGCGGTGCGCTGCATGTGGTTGGCCCGCGACTGGATGTCGCTGTCAATCACCGACGGTGAAATGCCCCCGACCAGCTCGGACAACGTGCCGCCGGCCGAGCGTCGCAAGAGGTCCATCTGCAGCAAACGATCACGCGCCATCAGAAACCCCTCGACGTAGGCAACGTCGGAGAAGGTCTCGCCGTAAATTTGCGGAATGCCCTGCTCGTCGAAGATCACGTCGACGGGCGCCGATAGCGCCGAGTCGGTCACATGATCGCCCACCGGAATGGACTCGACGCCCGGCGTCGAGCAGCCGAGCGAGAACAGAGAAGCCAAAACGTAGTAGCGTAAGCGCGCCATGCGCACACTATATGCAGAGAAACTTCTCCTGCCATGACGCAGCCCGTCACAGCCGCACGCATTCCTCCTCGGCCGAAGGGCGCCGGCGCGCGCTTCTTCTGGGGGGCCGGCTTCTTCGGCCGCGGTCTCTCGTTCGTCCTCGGCAACCGCCGGCTGTGGCCCTGGGTCTTGGCACCGTCGCTGTTGACCGGCTTTGCGGTCTTTTTCGGCACCATGGCTGCCTGGCGCTGGGCCAACGGCTTCATCGACGCGCGGCTAGCCGGACACGGCGCGTTCGTCGCTGCGTTGCTGTGGGTGGTGTTGTTTCTGTTCGTGGTGTCGATGGGGTATGTGGCGTTTCTGGTGACCAGCATGTTGGCCGCGGCGCCCTTTGCCGGACCCATCTCCGAACGCACTGAGAAGCTACGCACCGGCCAGGTCATTGCCGTCGAGGGCCTGAGTGCCATCTTGCGCAACACGGTACGCGGCCTGGTCCACACCGTCGTCGAGCTCTCGCTCTACATCGGCATCACGCTGGCCCTGGCCTTCTTGCAGCTGTTCTTGACGCCGCTGGCGCCGTTCATCTGGATCTTGAACGTCTACATCACCGGCTATTTTTTCGCTTTTGACGCCTATGACCTCACCCTCGGTCGGCGTGGCAAGACCTTCGGCCAAAAGTGGGCGTTTCTCGGCGCACACACCGCCGAGGGGCTCGGTTTCGGCGTGGTGGTCGCCTTGCTGTTGGTGGTCCCTGGCCTCGGCCTGTTCGTGCCGGCCATCGCCGCCTCGGGCAGCACACTCCTGTTCCTGGAAATCGAGGCCAGCGAAAAGCCGCTCGACGCACCACCCGCGACGTGAGCCACCCGACGCCAGCCCTCGAGCTCCGCAGCGTCGAGAAATCGCACGGTGGCCAGCCCGTCTTGCGCGGTTGTGACCTGACCGTCGAGCGCGGCGACATGGTGGCGCTCGTTGGCCGCTCCGGCTCAGGCAAGTCGACGTTGCTGTCGATCATCGCCGGCCTCGACCGTCGCTACACCGGATCCGTCGAGATCTTCGGCCAAGATCTCGCCAAGCTCGACGATCGTCGCCTGGCCCGCCTGCGCAGCGTCGAGGTCGGGCTCGTCTTTCAGTCTTTTCAGCTCCTCGACCACCTGAACACGCTGGAGAATGTGCTCTTGCCGGCCTACCTCTCCGACGGTGGCATGACCACGGCGCTACGCCTTCGCGCCGAAGAACAGCTCGCGCGGGTGGGCATGGGCGGCTTTGGTCAGCGGCGCCCGTCTGAGCTCTCCGGCGGGCAACGCCAGCGGGTAGCCATCGCGCGGGCGCTGTTGTTGTCGCCGCAGCTCCTGCTCGGTGACGAGCCCACCGGCAACCTCGATCGCCAGACCGGCGCCGAGGTGATCGCGCTCTTCTCCGAGCTGCATCGCACCGGTTTGACCATTCTCCTCGTCACGCATGAGTCCCGGGTGGCGGCGGTCGCGTCCAGAGTGGTCCGGCTGGAAGAAGGCCGCGTCAGCGACGGCGGCGCCGCAGAGGCCTCGGGATGACCACCCGTTCCCTTTGGGCTCTCGTCCGCCAAAACATCCGTCGCGCGCGCCGCTCGTTCGTGCTGTCGGTCCTCGGCATCGCAGTCGGCATCTCGTCGCTGGTGTTCTTCCTGGGCCTCTCCGCCGGGGTCCGCGCCGTGCTGCTCGGCAAGGTCTTCCCGCTCGATCTGGTCGAGGTCGTCCCGCCCAAGAGCAACCTCGACTCGGGTGGTCTGTCGTCGCTGTTCTCGATGGGATCGGGCGCAGGGCCCAAGCTCGACGACGCCGCCATCGCGCAGTTGTCGGGCCGCTCCGAGGTCGTCGCCGCCTACCGCCGCATGCGCATGGCCTTCCCGGCGCGCGCCTCTGGCGGCAAGGAGCTCCTCGGCCGCGACCTTCACGGCGAGCTCGTCGCCGAAGGCATCGATGTCGCCGCCGTCGCTGGCGAGTCGCTGGCGCCGCTCGCTTTCGACGATCAGCCGGGCTCCCAGACTGCCTGTGCCACCGACGTGGATTGTCGCGCGCCCGAGTACTGTCCCGTCGACAGCCTGCGCTGTGAGCGGCCGGTGCCGGCGGTGTTGTCGCCGTTTCTCCTCGAGATTTATAACAGTGCCATCGCGCCGTCGCATCGGCTGCCGCGCATCAATCGCTTCTTGGCCGACCGTTTTCGCGGCTTCACCTTCGAGGTCGAGCTCGGCCAGTCGTTCTTCGGTCGCATCGCGCCGTCGTCGGTGCCGTCCAAAACACGGCGCATCATGCTGGTGGGGATCGCCCGTCGCTCGGCGCAGCTGGCGGTGACCGTCCCCCTCGCCACCATGCAGCGCTGGAACAAGGAGTGGGGTGGGACGCAGGGAGCCACGGCCGACTACTCCTCGGTGCTGCTGCAGCTCAGGCCCAACGCCGACGTGCCCCGACTCTCCGAAAAAGTTCGCGAGCTGGGCCTCGAGCTCAGCGACTCCGGCGCCGAAAAAGTCGGCCTCCTCATCACCCTCATCACGCTGCTTTTCGCGCTCGTCTCGTTCGCCATCGTCGCTGTGGCCACCGTCAATATCGCGCAGTCCTTCTTCCGGGTCGTCGCTGAGCGGCGCCGGGAGCTGGGTCTGTTGCGTGCGCTGGGAGCCTCGTCCGCCTCGGTGCGGCGGCTGGTGCTCTGCGAGGCCGCAGTCATTGGCCTGCTGGGTGGCCTCCTCGGCGTCGCCTTTGGCCGGTTTGGCGCCTGGCTGGCGGACACCCTGGCCAATCGTTATGTGCCCGATTTTCCATTCCGCCCGGACAGCTTCTTTTCTTTCAGTTGGCTCCTCGTAGGCGGCGCGATATTGTGCGCCGTCCTGGCTTGTGTTGCGGGGGCCTACTGGCCAGCCAGGGCTGCAGCCCGACTCGATCCTGCCGAGACGTTGGCCAGCAGCTAGTCACATCCACTGACGGAACTACAGACGGAGACCACGACCATGAAAGCCACCATCGAGACCGACCGCGGCACCATCGTATGCGACCTCTACGACGACGACGCCCCCGGCACCGTGGCCAATTTCGTCGGCCTGGCCAAGGGCACGCTCGAATGGACCGACCCCAAGACCAACCAGAAGCAGAACGGCGTCCCCTATTACGACGGCCTCCGCTTTCACCGCGTGGTCCCCGATTTCGTCATCCAGGGCGGCGATCCTTTCACCCGCTACGACGACGCCCAGGCCCGCTGGGGTACCGGCGGCCCCGGCTTCAAGATCAACTGTGAGACGGGCGGCAAGCGCCAGGTCCACAAGCGCGGCAGCCTCTCCATGGCCCACGCCGGCAAGAACACGGGCGGCTCGCAGTTCTTCGTTTGTCACGTGGCCACCCCGCACCTCGACGGCAAGCACACCGTCTTTGGCCAGGCGACCTCCGGGTTGGAGGTCATCGACGCCATCCGCCCTGGCGACAAGATCCGCAAGATCACCATTACGTAAGCCAGTTTCGCCACTTGGCGGCCACCCTGCTATGCTAGGGGTCGGTCACTTGGCAGCTCCAGGGAAGGTCCTTTGAAGAAGCCGATTCAATTCGGAAAGTATTACCTCCTCGATCGCGTGAACGTGGGGGGAATGGCCGAGGTGTTCAAAGCCAAGGCCTTTGGCGTGGAGGGCTTTGAGCGCCTACTGGCGGTCAAACGCATTCTGCCGAACATCGCCGAAGATGAAGAATTCATCACGATGTTCATCGACGAGGCGAAGATCTCGGTTCAGCTGAACCACGCCAACATCGCGCAGATCTTCGACCTTGGTAAGGTAGAGGACAGCTACTTCATCGCCCTCGAGTTCGTCCACGGCAAAGATCTGCGCGCGATCTTCGATCGCTGCAAGGGCAAGCCGCTCGACGTCAACGGCGGCGCGCCGGCGATGCCCATTCCGCAGGCCTGCTTCATCACCATGAAGTGCTGCGAGGGGCTCGACTATGCCCACAACAAGCGCGACGGCTCGGGCGGCGATCTCAACCTCGTCCATCGCGATGTCTCGCCGCAGAACGTCCTCATTTCTTACGAGGGCGAGATCAAGATCATCGATTTCGGCATCGCCAAGGCCGCCGGCAAGGCCTCGAAAACCCAGCAAGGCATCCTGAAGGGCAAGTTCGGCTACATGTCGCCGGAGCAGGTCCGCGGTCTGCCGCTCGACCGTCGCTCCGACATTTTTGCGCTCGGCATCGTGCTCTACGAAGTCCTGACCGGCGAGCGTCTCTTCGTCGGTGAGAGCGATTTTTCGACGCTCGAAAAAGTTCGCAACGTCGAGATCTTGCCGCCGTCGACCTACAACCGCCGCATCTCCGACGAGCTCGAGCGCATCGTCATGAAGGCACTGGCCAAGGACGTCGAGGATCGCTACCAGAACGCCATCGACCTCCACGACGATCTGCAGGCCTATATGTACTCGGCCGGCGAGTTCTATTCGCGCAAAGATCTGGCTGCCTGGATGAAGAAGGTCTGGGCCGCGGAGATCGAAGCGGAGACGGCCAAGCTCGAGAGCTACCAGAAGATGACCCCGCCGGATCTGTCGCGTCCGTCGGAGCAGCCGCGTGGCAAGCGCACGCTGCCGCCAGCGTCGGGGCCAGCCCCGAGTGCCGGTCCACGTATGTCGGGTCAGCACGCGGTGGTCAGCTCGGCACCGCCACCGCCTCCACCGTCGCTGTCGATGTCGCAGAACACCAGCACCGACCTCGGCTGGGACGACGAGGAGCTGGCGACCAACATCTACGAGACCGCGGCCGATGCCGAGGATGCGGTCGTCGACGACGAGCCCGACGATTTCTCCAATCTCGACCTCAGCTCCGACGGTGAGCCGGTTCCGCATGCCTCGGTCACCGCTGCCAAGGAGCCGCTGAAGCCACAGAAACCGTCGCCGGCGCAGCAGCTCCACAAGTCCAATGGCGACGCCAACGGGCGCAACGGCAACGGCTCGGGCAAGGCTGGGCCGCAGCAGCGCACCGTCGAGATGCGCGCGCCAACGCTGTCCGGCATGGGTGCACAAGGTGCACAGCCCGTCGGCCAAAAAGAGGCCAAGAACGCCAAGACAGTGGAGATGCAGGCGCCCGATGTCGAGCTGCCGCCGATGCAGTCTCCGTCGCTGTCGCCGCGTCCGGGTCCCAAGACGCTGGAACGGGAGCTGTTCGACTTGCCGCTGCCGCCGCCTCCTGGGTCCGAGAGCCTCGAGTTCGAAGGCGTGTCGTTGCCGGCGCTGGCCACTGCGGTGTCGCAGCGGCCGTCTGCGCCGGTGCGTGCCCGGCCTCCGCAGCGACGGGGATCGCGTACGCCGCTCTACATCGGGCTCGGCGTCGTCGCCTTGTTGTTGATCGGTGGCGGTGTCGGCACGGTGCTGTACATGAACGGCCGGCCGGGTGAGCTGGTGGTCACGTCCGATCCAGCCGCCGACGTCAAGCTGTCCATCGACGGCAAGCCCGCGAAGGTGGACGGGACGCCGGCGACGTTGTCGCTCGATCCGGGGCCGCACAAGGTCACTGTCAGTCGCGACGGCTATTTGCCGTCGACGGCGATGGTGGAGGTCAAGGCTGGCGAGCGGCTGCAGAAGCGCTTCGTGCTCGAGGCCTTCTCGGCCAACACCGGCTTCACCCTGATGTCCGAGCCGTCCGGCTTGCAGGCCTTGCTCGATGGTCAGCCGCTTGAAGGCGTGACCCCACTCAAGGTCCAGGCGGTGCCGCCGGGCTCGCACAAGATCGAAGTCCGCAACAAGAACGGCCAGAGCTCGTCGCAGGAAGTCACCCTCGAGACCGGCAAGATGATCGAGGTCCGCGTGGTGGTCGGTGTCGCCTCGGCGCCGCGCATCGAGCCCAAGGTCGTTGCGCCCGAGCCGAAGCCCGAGCCCAAGATTGCCATCGCGCCCGAGCCGAAGCCCGAAAAGGTGAAGCCCGAGCCGAAGCCAGAAAAGGTCAAGCCCGTCGCTGCAGCAGAGCCGAAGCCGGAGAAGGTCAAGCCCGAGCCGAAAGAGCCGAAGGTCGCAGCTCCCGACAAAGGCAAAAAGCCGCGCGAGCTCCCGCGTTTGGCGTCCGAGGACCTACCGTCCAAGCCCGACAAGAAGGCGGCACCGCCGGAAGAGAAGAAGTCGGCTGGCGGCGAAGGCTACCTGCGCCTCGGCTCCAAGCCCTGGACCAACATCGCCGTCGATGGCAAGGACACGGGGCTGCACACGCCACAGACACAGATGAAGCTCGGCGCGGGCAGCCACCGCGTCACGCTGGCCAACCCGCAGTTCAACATCAAAGAGACCTTTTCCGTCGACATCAAAGCCGGCGAGACCGTCACCCTCATCAAGGACCTGCGTCCGAAGACCGAGGACGGCGACTGGTAAGCCGGATGGTGTGGCCGTCGCCGGTGTGAGCTCCGCTTGGCGACGGTGGAGCTAGAGACATTGCCTCGGTAGTGCACCGCGACCTTGCGTAGTACGTGGCGGAAGTGCCCAGCTCCGTCGATTTCAGGGCAAAGCGATGGGAGGCATGGGTGGCCCCAGCACGGCAAAAAAGTCGGCGGGCGCATAAGGCACTGTCTTCCGCCAGCCGGCTTCGAATTCGGCGCGGGCGCGCTCAGCCTCGACAAAGTCGACCTTGGCGTGCAGCGATAACAGGCGATTGCGGACCTCCTGGCGGGTGCTGGCGCTTTGTGTCGATGCGTAGACTTGCTCGAGGTGGCGGATGGCTGCAGGGCCCTCGCCTTCGTCATTGAGCACCGTGGCGGCCAGCAAGGGAATCCACGGCGGCCCACCGACGAGCGCCGCGTGTTGAATGTAGTCCGCGCCGAGCAGCCGCCAGCGTGAGCGTTGCGCGGGGTCATCGGTCTTGAGCTCGAAGATGTAGTTGCAGCCGAGCATGAAGCTCAACTCCCAGTCGTCGGGAAACTGCTTCACGCCCTTCTCCAAAAAGTGATTGGACGCGAGCACGCTCTCGTTGGTGATGGTGCGGCCATCATACATCGTGGCCACACCGGCCCAGCGATACGGAGTCCGCCACTCGGGGTCGAGGGCGACGATGGTGTCGAGGTAGTTCTCGAGCCAGCGATACTCGCGCTTGGCATGAAACTGCCCGCCGAAATAAATGATGGCGCGGATGAACACCAAATCGGCGCCAAGCTCATGATGGCCAAGCGTCATGGTGTGCAGCGCCGACGCTCGCGGCAAATACAGCGCATCACTCTCGGCGGGCATCGCCGCCCGACGGCCGAGCGCAACGTCGTGACTGACCGCAGAAAGCACGGCAGCCACGACGAGCCCAGCGACGGCAAATAGACGACGCACAGGATTAGATTAGCAGGGGTTGTAGTGCAGGTGTTGCGGAGGGTGCTGCTAGCTACTCAATGTCGTTGTTGGAGTACAGGCCCGAGCCGCCGGAGACCGAGCGGTCGGAGAGCACGGTGCCGGCGCGCTGGAAGGTCGAGTAGGTCGCGTCGCAGTCGAGGTTGCCGTACGCATACGCCTGGAAGTTGGCGGCCGTGTCGACGCCAGCCGAGATGTACTGGTACCAGTAGTAGAACGGATCGTCGACGGAGAAGTTGAGCGCGGCCCACGCCGGCTGGTCGAAGTTGGTCACGTTGGGCTGGCACTTGTCGCCGGCCTGACCGCAGCACGAGTTGGCCGCAGGAGCGGGGCCAACCGAGGCCGGGAATTGCTTGGCCACGATGGCACCAGTGATGGTCGCGTGTTCACCTTCGTAGTACGAAACCGACGAGTCGAACAGCTTGCGGATGTTCATCGTCGCCTCGACCGTCTTCGAGCGGCGGATGTACTTCATGAAGGCCGGGATGGCCACCGCGGCCAAGATGCCGATGATGGCGACGACGATCATGAGCTCAATGAGCGTGAAGCCCTTCGCGATTCTCCTCATCATGTTTTCGTTCTCCTTGTTGCGTTCTTGGTTCAGTTCATTTGTCCGCACGCACAGCCCGCGCGCGCGGTGACTCACTTGTTTTCGTTCTTGTCGATGACCGTGGTTCGGTTGAAGGCGGTGATCCAGGTAGCGTTGAGGGTGTTGTTGTTGTCGTTGTCGCAGGTGGCACGAATGTAGAACCACGGTACCGTCGGTGCGGTGCCGCCAAACAGAGCTTGACCTTCGGTGCCCGCCGAGGCAGTCGGGCCAGTGAAGCTGTTGGCCGGGCCAGCCACGACCACATAGCCGCAGTACAGCTGGCTGCGCTGGGGCGCGATGCCGACCGCGGTCCAGCCGGCTGGCGGCGTGCCGAGCAGCTTGGGCTTCGGCTCACTGCCGGGGATGAGCGCCGGGAAGAAGTCGTCCTCGCCGACATTGGTGGTGGAGAGGTAGGCGCCGTTCTCGGCGCGATAGGCTTCTTCCTTGGTCTTGATCTCGGCGATGAGCGCCATGACCTCGGTGGTGCGGCCCTTGTTGGTGTAGCGCTTGTAGGACACACCAGCGATCCCCGCCAAAACGGCGACGATGGTCACTGCGACCATCAATTCGACCAATGTGAACCCGCGGGACATCAAGGGCGGAGCAATGCATGCGCGGTGCCACGAGGCTCGGTGCGTGTGATCGCGGGAAATCATGGGGTTGGCGTCACATCATGACTCTCTTGCGGGGCACATGACAAATTTCGGCCTCGCCCGAGGCTCAAATTTGTCCATGGGCCGAAGAATGTCCGGCCGATCGCCGAGTTTTGTCACTCGGAGGACACATTGTGGGCCTGGATCTAGTTAAGTTATTGAAATAACAAAGAATCAAGGCTTGGCCCGGTCGCTGCAATAGACCATCTCGCGCCGCGATCGGGGGATCGGGCCCGCCGTACGAGCCGTACGGCGGGCCTACGTATTTTCTACGGATTGCGGCTGCTCAGACGGCGGAGTCGGCCGGGTCTTCGTCGACGTCGCCGGCCACGCCGAGCTTCGACAGGCGGTAGCGGAAGCTGCGGAACGAGATGCCGAGGAGGCGCGCCGCTTCCTTGCGGACGCCGTTGGAGCGCTCCATGGCCTTGCCGATGAGGTCGCGCTCGAAGTCGGCGACGAGCCGCTCGAGGTCGACACCCTCTGTCGGGAAATCGCTCCCGCCGGTGGCCAGTGATCCGGAAGCCTTTTGCTGCTGGGAGCGCGGCACCAGCGCCGGCAGCGAGGTGGCCGTGATCTCGTCGCCGCTCTCGAGGGTCAGCGCGCGCTCGATGAGGTTCTCGAGCTCGCGGACGTTGCCCGGAAAGTCATAGTCACAGAGGCGCACCATGGCCTCGAGGCTGACGCTGTCGATGTCGCGGCCGAGGGCGGCGGCGTGCTTGCGCACGAAATGGTCGACGAGCAGCGGAATGTCTTCGCGACGGGCGCGGAGCGGCGCCAGGTAGAGCTGGATGACGTTGAGCCGGTAGAAGAGGTCGCGTCGAAAGGCGCCGCGCTCGATCTCGGCTTCCAGGTCGCGGTTGGTCGCAGCGACGATACGCACATCGACCTCTTGCTCCGCGACGCCGCCGACTTTTTTGACTTTGCGCTCTTGCAGGACGCGCAGCAGCTTGACCTGCATCTGGGAGCTGAGCTCGCCGACCTCGTCGAGAAACAGGGTGCCACCGTCGGCAGCGACGAAGAGGCCGGGTCGATCGGAGACCGCGCCGGTGAAGGCACCGCGCACATGGCCGAAGAGCTCACTCTCGATGAGCGCCTCGGGGATGGCGCCGCAGTTGACGCCGACGAAGGCTTTGTCTTTGCGCGGCGACAGGTGATGGAGTGCGCGGGCGACCATCTCTTTGCCGGTGCCGCTCTCGCCGGTGACCAGCACGGAGGTCTTGGCGGGGGCGACTTTTTTCAATAGCTCGAAGAGCTGCTGCATGACCGGCGCTTTGCCAATCATGCGGTCGAGGCGGAAGCGGCCCTCGAGCTCGGCGCGCAGCTCGCCGTTGACGCGCACCAAGGTGCGGCGCTCGAGTGCCCTCTCGAGAACGACGGCGATCTCGTCGATCTTGAAGGGCTTGGTGAGGTAGTCGTAGGCGCCGCGCTTCATGGCGGCGATGGCCGTCTCTGGCGTGGCGAAGGCGGTGACGACCACCACCTGTGTCTCCGGGCGGAGGGCCTTCACACCGTCGAGGACATCGAGGCCGGAGCCGGTCGGCATGCGCAGATCGGTGATCACCACGTCGAACTCGCGCGCAGAATAAGCCACGCGGGCCTGCTCCGGCGAGTCGGCCAGCACGACCTCGTAGCCGAGCCGCGTCAGTGCGATGCGCAGAAAATCGCGCATCGACCGCTCGTCGTCGACGACAAGAAGCTGCGCCACGCTCATTTTTTGGTCGCCACCACGATCAAAAAGCCGCCGAGGCGTCGGAAGCCGGGCGCGGAGGCGAGGCGCCTTTCGAGACCCGACCAGGCCGCACCGACGAGCGGAAGGTCGTGCACTCGAGAGATGGGCGTGACCACGCGGACGCCGTGGAGGTCGACGATGTCGAGTGAGCGCGGCAGATAGCGCCGGATTTCGCCCAGCGTGTCGTAGCGGGTGAACACGACTTCATCGTGGGTGTCGGCGGAAATCTGCGTCGGACGCTTCCAGCGTTTGACCAGATAGCGCAGTGACCAGGGGTTGTAGAACTCGGCGAGGACATGGCCGCCAGGACGGACCACGCGGGCCATTTCGGCCAGCGCGCGCTCGATGGCCTCGACGTGGGCCAGCACCTTGAAGCTGTAGCAGACGTCGAAGCTGGCGTCGGCAAAGGGGATGTCGGTGACCGAGCCGTGGACGACCTTGAGGCCGCGGGCGCGGGCCTGGCCCAGCATGCCGCGCGAAAGGTCGACACCGACGGCGAGCTTGGCCAGAGGGGCGACCCGCGACAGGATGAGCCCGGTGCCGCAGCCTGCCTCGAGGACGCGGGCGCCGCGACCGTAGCGTAGGACAGCTTGTGCTTCGAGATCGTCGACGAGGCGGTGATAGCCGTGATGGCGGCCGCGCTCGTAGCCGGCGGCGAAGTCGTCGTAGTAAGACTGATTGTCCTTCTGGCTCTCGGTCAGGACCGGCACGCTCGTCGGTGTAACACAGTCACAACGGATAGGCGAGGGTCGCGCCCAGGACCGCGGTGAGCATCAGAACCAGCGGGAACAGGACCAGGAACACCACCAGCGTGAAGCCCATCACGTCGCGGGCGCGCAGGCCGAGCAGGGCCAGCACCGGCAGCATCCAGAAGGGCTGGACCAAGTTGGCCACAGCCTCGCCGAGGTCGTAACAGGCGACGACCCAGCCGAGATGCACGCGGAGCTGGTGTGCAGCCTCGAGAACATAGGGGGCTTCGATGACCCATTTGCTGCCGCCCGACGGGACGAAGACGCCCAGTAGGGCCGAGTACGCGGCCATCAGCGACGGGAAACTGCGTGGCGTGGCCAGGTGGACGAAGACGCCGGCCAGGCGTTCGTTCAGGTGGGTGGAGCCGATCATGCCGGCGATGGCGGCGTAGAACGGAAATTGTAAAATGACCGCCCACGTCGCTGGGACGGCTTCGCGCACGGCGCGCATGAGGCGGGCCGGGGTGCCGTGGAGGATCATGCCGAAGAGGAGCATGCCGAGGTTGATGGTGTTCACGTTGAGCTGGGTCAGCTTGCGGGTGGTGACGGCGAGAAAGGCGATGCCCAGCGCAGCGACGGCCCACAAGAGGATGGGCGAATGTTCGAGATGTTCACCGGGTGTCTTGGCGGCAGGCTCGAGGTCGGTGTCAGGGCTGGGCAAGGTGATGGCCATGGTCGCTGCGTCGCGCGCGGCAGCTCCGGTGGGCGCGATGAGCCACATGAGCGCGGTGACCACCACGATCTCGATCCCGACGGAGGCGAGGCTCTGCCAGAGAAAGATCGTGTGCGATAGATCGATGATGCCGTCGGGGACGAGGCCGCCTCGGGCCACGATCTGGCTGATCCTCGACGGCAAGAGGCCCGGTGTGGCCATCTGGAGCGCGGCCGATCCAGACAAGCCTTGTGCCCAGACGCTGCCGAGCCCGAGGAGGCTCGCGGCCGCCAGCGCACGATAGTCGACACCTCGGCGGCGACGGGCAACCTCTCGCACCAGCATGGCGGAGAAGATCAGCGAGAAGCCCCAGTTGACCCATGCGGTGCAGAGCGCAAAGAACGTGACAAAGGCCACGGCGGCGCGTGGGCTCGACGGAGAACGGTCGGCCAGCCAGGCGATCACCCGGGCGACAGGGCGGGCGGTGGCGACGACATAGCCGGTCACGATGACCAGCGACATCTGCATGGTGAAGGCGAGAAGATCGGGGAAGCCGTGGCCCCAGCTCTTGACGAGCTCGACGGCGGGCACGCCGATGGCGAGGCCAGCGACGAAGATCAGCACCGTGCCGGCCAGCGCGAAGACGAACGCGTCCGGGAGCCAGCGCTCGAAGACGCCGGTGAGCCACAGTGCCAGGCGCGTCACGGTCAGTCCGATGGAGGAGTTGGCGACGGAGCCGGCGGCACTGCGGGGAAGACGATGATGTACGAGCCCGGGCCGCGCTGGACCAGCGTCGCCTGACCCGGCTTGCGCTGCTTCAAGTAAGTGCGATACCAGGCCTCACTCGTGATGCCTTTGTCGTCGGCGATGTACTCCGGCACATAGAGGTCCACCTCGGCATAGCCGTCGCCGACACGCTTTTTGATGTCGCGGCCGAAGGTGAAGCTGGCCAGCTCGGCGCGCGGGTAGAGGTCGTTGTGCAAGGCGCCGCCGTAGACGACGATGCGGGGCGCTTTGTGCGCCAGGAGCTCGACGATCTGACTGCGTAGCTTGTCGTTGACCAGGCCGAGGAGCTTGACAGCGTCGACGCTGCCCGTGCCATCGGTGGGCTGTAGCGACGCATATTCGGCGCAGCTGAGCTTCAAGATGTGCGGGCTCGCCTTTTGTTCCTTGGCGCGACGGATGAGCTGCACCACCTCGCTCTCCGTCGCTGCGGGGCGCTGGGTCATGTCTTCGACGCCGGCGGTGACCTTCTCTTCGGTCTTGCCACACTTGCCTTCGGTGATCCAGGTCTCGACGACGACGTGGTTGTCGGCGGCGATGGCGCTCGGCAATAGCTCGTCGATGAAACGGCGCAGTGCCGACGGAATGGCGCGGGTGGTCTCGGTCTGATGGTACTCGCCGAAGGCGATGACGCGTGGCTTCGACTGGTAGATCTTGTCGACCGCAGCGACGGCAGTGGCCATCTGCTCGACCTTGGCCTTGGGCGTGGCTACGGCGACCAAAGGCAGGGCGGCGATTGCGACGAGAATCAGACGGCCCGAGGCATGCACTCGGGTATTGTACCCGCGAGCCATGCGCGGATCCGCTGTCATTGTTGCGTTGCTGTCGGTGCTGGCGCCATTGCCGATGCCCACGGATGCTCGCGCCGATCAGACCGAGCCGCCCAAGGTCTCGGTGCTGACCATGGGTCCGGGCGATGCACTCTTCACCCGCTTCGGCCACGCCGCCATCTGCGTCGACGGGACCTGCTGGAATTATGGCACCGCTGACTTCTCGGATCCGGTGCGCCTCGGCTGGCAGGTGCTGCGTGGCAGGGCGATGTTCTGGGTGGCCACCAGCAAGGAAGACGAAATGGTCGAGCTCTACCAGAGCCGCGGTCGCGCCGTCTGGAAGCAAGATCTCACGCTGTCCGATGAGGTTGCAGAGGGCATCCGCGATCACCTGGTGGACATCCTCTTCGACGACAAAGATCGCCGCTTTGCCTATCATCACTTCCGCGACAACTGCACCACGCGGGTGCGCGACGTGCTCAACCGTGCGACCAAGGGTCAGCTCCAGGCCGAAGACGCGCCAGATCAGCCGAGCTTGCGCGAGATCGTGCGTACCGGGTTTGCGGGCGACCTGGGCTTGTTGCTCGTTGGTGAGCTGATCCTCGGTCGCGCTGGGGATCGGCCGACCACGCGCTGGCAGGCGATGTTTCTGCCGTCGGTGCTGCGAGAGACGGTGACGCGCCGGCTGGGCGTGATGCCGCGCGTCGCCGCAGGTGGGCCGAGTGAGCCGCCTGGCCGTCGCTGGCTTGGAACCGCGGTGCTGTGGGGTGTGGCGGTGGGGTTGGCGCTATGGGTCCTGATCTGGCGTCGTCGGCCGCGCCTCGGCCTCGGACTCGTCGGGGTCGTGTTGGGCCTTTTGGGCCTTACGCTTTGGGCGCTGGCCATCGTATCGGTGTCGGGCGAGCTGCGCTGGAACGAGCATGTGCTGCTGTTCTGGCCGACCGATCTGTTGCTGTTGTTTCTGGGGCGTCGACGGCGGGCGGCGTATCTCGGCGTGCGGATGGTGGTGCTGGTGTTGCTCGTGATCGGGCATCTGTCGACGCTGCTGGTGCAGCCGCTGGCGCCGCTCGCATTGGCGCTCTTGCCTATCTGGGCGACGTGGTGGGTGGCAGCGACGGCAGAGCTCGACGATCGCTATGCAGCGTGGCTCAGGGCCCCTGGTGCCCGACGAAGCGGATCCGACCAAAGCGGCTAGAGCGGTGAAAGTTGCCCTGGCCACGCAGGGGTGACCAGCCGAGGGCCTGTCGCTGTCCGTCGCGGAAGGTGTAGAGGTTGAGCCGCCACACGTCGCCGGCGTGCGGCGGAATGACCACTCGGCCTGCCGCCAGGGACGACCAAGGCAGCTTGACCTCGACGGCGTAGAAGCTGTCTTTGTGCACGAAGATGGCGCGCTCGACGGCACTCGACCAGTCCTGGTGGCCGAAGGTCTTGGTGGGACCTTGACCGTCGGTGGGAAGGTTGTAGTCGTCGAAGTGGCTGTCGAAGACCGCGCCGTTCACGTCGACCTGGACCTCGTAATAGTCGCGGTTGTCGCCAGGATCGCCGGGCTGGAGGATGAGCTCGATGCCCGCCGACTTGCCCCAGACGTGCGGATCGACGTCGGTGCGGCCAAACGGCGAGGTGGGTGCGCGGTCGCGGACGACGACGCCCAGATAGAGCGCGCTGTCGTCCCAGGTGACCTTGGCCCAAGCGGCGACCGGCGACTTTCCGGGGGCGGTCCCGTTACCCGGATCGACGAGAGGCGACAACACCAGCGCGCCGGCCCAGGCCGGATCGTCGAGCTTGCCGTCGAGGATGGGCGCAGCGCCGGCCCATGCTGGCGCGGCAGCCGGCTCTCCGGCGATGGTGGGCTCGCCGGCTGTTCCGTTGGCCGGGCGCGTGGACCAAGACGGATCTTGGTTGCACGCCAGCAGCAAAGCCGAACACACAGGGATCATTCGCATGGGGGCACCAGATAGAGAGAGGTCGGCAGCTCGATGAGGGGACGCAGGGTGCGATCGTCGATGGAGACGCTGAAGTTGGCGCTGGTATCGACCAGCAGCGACGCGAGCTTGAGCTTGCGCTCGCTGGCAGGCTTGTCCGCGGCGAGGGCCACGAGCTGTTTTTGCGCCCCGCCTTCCTTGCGCGCCTCGGCGAGCTTGGCCTGCAGACACGCCACCCGGGTACGGCTCAGGCTAGGTGGTAGCTGCGCCAGATCTTGCGGGCGGAGTGGGGTGCCACTTTTGGAGTCGAGGTCGTAGCGGGCGCGCACGGCGATGACCGGCAACGAGTCGCCGAGCGAGACTGCGATGCGCAGATGGCCGCCCGCGCGGGTGAGCAGCTTGCTGCGTTTTTCGGCGTCCTTCTCGATGGCAGCCAGGGCCAGGGATAGATACGCGGCGTTGGATTCGAGACGCTGGCGGAACGCGGGTGAAGCCTGCGACGACGTGTGCGTGACCGCATCTTCGTAGCGCGACAGCGCCGCCTGCATGCCGAACAGACTTGGCGGATCGGCGGCGAGCGCGCGGGTGGCGACGAAATCGGCTTGCAGCGCGTTGACTTGCGCGTCGGCGGGGTGGGCGCGGGCCAGATCGTTGATCGCCTGCTCGACGGTGCCAGGGGCCTCCACCGGGGACGGATCTTCCCACAGCAACTGCACGAGCAGCGTCAGCGCATCGATGCTGATGCTGAGGCCTTCGGGACGTGTGGCACAGCGCGTGACGACGCTGCCGACGAAGCGATAGACCGAGGCGCGATCATGTCGCGCCGCCACCGCGCGCATCGGGAAGGTCGAGGCTTCACATGGCGTCTTTTGCTCGAGCTCGTTGAGCAAGGCACGTTCCTCGACGGTGTCCGGTGCCCATTCGACGGGCTTGAGCGACGCTCCGAGATAGCCGAGCAAGTTGAGAAGACGTCGGTCAGTGGGCTCGAGCGCGGTCAAGAGGTGGATGTCGGCCAGATAGTCGCCGAGGATGCGCGGGCGATCTTCCGGCTTGGCGGCAAACAGCGTCCGCAGCAACGCGGCTGCGCGGGCAGGAGCGCCAGCGACGCCGGGCGGCAAGAGCGGCTGGGCCTTGGTGAGCCAGTTGGCGTCGGCGGATTCGGTCAGGATGGACGCGCAGCCGGCCGCGGCCTCGCCCCGTGCGGCGTGGTTGGAAAAGCGGGCTGGATCTCCGGTCACGAGCTGGCGACAGGCGTCGAAGAGACCTTTGCCTTTGCCGCCCGATTCGACACTGACCACGGCCACACCGAGGGTGCGCAGCGCGCGGGTCGCGCGATCGGTGGCGGTGTTGACCGCGCGCTGGCGTTCGGCGCGAAGCAGGATACGCGCCGGCTCACCACCCGAAGCGCGTGCCGCAGCGACGAACGGCGCGGCGTCTTTGCGCTTGTCGGCGAGGATGAGCGCAGCGGCCATCCAGCCATGCCAGCGTGGATCTGCTGCCGGTTGGGTCAGTGCTTGCCGCGCCAGCGTCTGGGCTTCGGCGTAGTGGCCGCGTGCAAAGGCCAGGCGGACTGCAATGACGGGGCGATCGGTGGCTGGCAGCTTGGCGGCTTCTCGCTCGACCACCATCGCTGCCCAGGCCCCGATCTCGGCAAGCTCGCCACGCAGTCCAGGCCGGGACTTGGCGTCTTTGACGGCGACATTGGTCGAGTAGAGCAGCATCGGGAAAAACTCTTCGGCGAGCGACTCGCCAGCTGGACCACCAAATGCCGCCAGCACCACGCACAGCTCGACGAGCACCCGGGCTGCGCGCTCACCCTTCAGTGACGGAAGGCTACGCTCGACGCTGCCAGCATAGGTGATCGCCGACGGAGACGGCCCGCGCAGACCATCGCGCACCGCCACGGCCTCGGCGAGGTCCACGAGGCGCACCAGCTCGCGAGCGACGATCTCGTCACGCGGGACCAGGATGGCAGTGAGCCCGTTTAGCTCGTACAGATGTTTGTCGGCAGCGGGCGGCTTAGCTTGCGCAGCGACGGGAAGAATCGCGATCAGCAGCAGCGCGGCCCACTTCACGCGTGGCCGCCGAGGTAGGCTTTTTTGACCTCATCGGACGCCAGCAGCGTCGCGGCGGCATCGGTCATGAGGATGCGTCCAGTCTCGAGGACATAGCCGCGATGGGCGACGCCGAGCGCCATGTGTGCGTTCTGCTCGACGAGGAGGATGGTCATGCCGTCTTTGTTGAGCTCGGCGATGATGCGAAAGATCTGGTGCACGATCTGCGGCGCCAACCCCAGCGACGGCTCGTCGAGCAACAACAACCGCGGTCGCGACAACAGCGCCCGACCGACGGCCAGCATCTGCTGCTCGCCGCCGGACAACGTGCCGGCCAGCTGACCAAAGCGCTGCTTCAAGATGGGAAAACGCACCAGCTGCGCCTCGATGTCCGTCGCGATGCCGGCCTTGTCGTTGCGGGTGTAGGCGCCGAGCTCGAGGTTTTCGCGCACGGACAAGTTGGGAAAGATGCCGCGACCCTCCGGGCTGTGTGAGAGGCCCAGGCGGACGATCTCGTGGGCCGCTTTGCCGACGAGCGAATGACCGTCGAAGACAATCTTGCCCGCCGAGGGCCGGACCAGACCGGAGATGGCGCGCAAGGTGGTGGTCTTGCCCGCGCCATTGCCGCCGATGAGCGTGACGATCTCGCCTTTGTCGATCTTGAGCGAGACGCCGCGCAAGGCGGTGACGGCGCCGTAGCGCACGTCGAGGTTTTCGACCTCAAGCAGCGCCAAGATAGGCCTCGATCACTTTGGGGTTGTTCTGGATCTCCGTCGGTGTGCCGTCGGCGATCTTGACGCCGTGGTCGAGGACGCGGATGCGCTCGCAGACCTTCATGACCAGCGACATGTCGTGCTCGATGAGCAGCACCGTGCAGGCGAACTCGTCGCGCACGCGGCGAATGAGACCCTCGAGCTCGACCTTTTCTTGCGGGTTCATTCCGGCGGCCGGCTCGTCGAGCAGGAGCAGCCGAGGCTGGGTGGCGAGCGCACGCGCGATTTCAAGGCGCCGCTGATCGCCATACGGCAGGCTGCGCGCCGGATCCTGGCGATGCGATAACAGCCCGAACAGGTCGAGTAGCTTGTCGGCGCGCTCGGTCATGTCGGCCTCTTCGCGCGCGGCGCCGTTGGTGCGCAACACCGTCGCCCATAGACCGCGCTCGGAGCGCAGATGGCAGGCGGTGCGCACATTGTCGAGCACCGACATTTCGCCGAAGAGGCGGATGTTCTGGAAGGTACGGGCTGCGCCGGCGCGCGCGATCTGGAATGGTCTGAGGCCCAGGATGGAGGCGTCGCCGAGCCGGATGTCGCCGGTGTCGGGCGAGTAGACGCCGGTCAATAGATTGAACAGCGTGGTCTTGCCGGCGCCGTTGGGGCCGATCAGGCCCGACAACGATCCGGCCTCGAGCGTGAACGACACGTCGCTGACAGCCTTCAAGCCGCCAAACGACAGCGAGATATTCTTCACCTCGAGCGCGGCGGCGTTCATGCCTTCTTCCTTCGCCAGATGGTCCAGATCTCACGCGTGCCGAACAGGCCCGACGGGCGGAGGATCATGACCAGGATGAGCAGAAGAGCGTAGGCGATCATGCGGTAGTCCTGCACCGAACGGAGCAACTCGGTGAGCAGCGTCAGTGCCACGGCAGCGACGGCAGCGCCACTTACCGAGCCCATACCGCCGAGCACCACCATGATGACCACTTCGAACGACTTCATGAAGTTGAATTCTTCGGGGCGGGACGCGGTGCCGGCGCCGAGCTGGTGTGCGAACAGCGCGCCCGCCACGCCGGCGAAAAATGCCGCCAGCACGAAGGCGATGACCTTGTAACGGGTGGTATTGACCCCCATGGCCTCGGCGGCGATCTCGTTTTCGCGCACGGCCAGAAAGGCACGGCCGTGGGTCGACTCGCGCAGGCGATAGGCGACGAGAACGGTCAGCGCCACCATGGCATAGGTCCAGGCGATGGAGTTGTAGGACTGGCCGTGCGAAAAGCCGAGCGCGCCGCCAAGATGGAGTGGCCGCAACAGGCCCGGCACCTCGGCCATCTCCGACGGGTAGAGCACGCCCGGCGTGGCTTGCAACAGCACGCGGATGATCTCGCCGAAGCCGAGCGTGACGATGGCCAGGTAGTCGCCGCGCAAGCGCAGCGACGGCAAACCGACCAGCCAGCCGGCCACGGCGGCCATGAGCCCACCAACCACGATCGACACCAGATAGATCCCCAAGCCACCCAAGCCAGCGTGCTTGCCGACCTCGCCCCACAAGGCATAGCCGCCATAGTAGGTGACGACGATCGAGGCATACGCACCGACGGCCATGAAGCCGGCGTGGCCGATCGAGAACTGGCCGCACAACCCGTTGACCATGTTGAGGCTCACGGCCAGGACGATGTTGATGCCGATGTCGAAGAGGATTTTTTCGGCATAACTGTCGCGTGGGACGACCAACGACAACAGCACCACAGCGACGGCGGCGACCAGGATCGGTAGGAGCGCGCGGCGCAGCATCAGACCTTCTCCACCACACGCCGCCCGAGGATGCCGCTCGGTCGAACGAGAAGGATCAAGATCAACAGCGCAAAGGCAATGGCGTCGCGAAAGGTGGTCGACACATAACCGGCCACGAACTGTTCCGACAGCCCGAGTACCAAACCGCCCAGCATGGCGCCAGGCAAGTTGCCGATGCCGCCGATGACTGCGGCAATGAAGGCCTTGAGCCCATACAAGATCCACGACGCATCGGCCGGCTGCTTGATCTGGCCATAGGTGAAGCCAACCAAGAGACCGCCAGCGCCGGCCAGCGCCGATCCAATGATGAAGGTGAGCGAGATGATGCGGTCGACGGGGATGCCCATCAGGCCCGCCACTTGATGATCGACCGACACCGCCCGCATGGCCCGGCCGACCTTGGTCCGATAGACCATCCACTGCAGCGCCAGCATGAGCGCAATCGACGCAGCGACGGCAAAGACCTCTACCACCCGTACATTCACACCGCCGATGGTGAACGTATCGTCCATCATCACGGTGTGCTTGCCGAAGCCGATCGAGGCCTCGGACAGCGACGGAAACTGCACCACCGATTTGCCGAACACCAGCTGGCCCACGTTCTCGATCAAGAGACTCACGCCGATGGCGGTGATGAGCACGTTGATGCGCGGCGCATGACGAAGCGGACGATAGGCCAGCCGTTCGATCAGAAACCCGGTGACGGCGCAGGCGGCCATGGCCATGAGAAGCAGGCCCGCGACCTGCACCGACGACGGATGATCGAGCCCAAACGCGCCCGCAAAACGCCAGGTGAAAAACGCGCCTAGCATGAACACGTCGGAGTGCGCGAAGTTGATGAACGACAGGATGCCGTAGACCATCGTGTAGCCGAGCGCCAACAGCGCATACAAGCTACCGACGGAGATTCCCTTGAAGAGGAATTGAAGGAACGCGGCCACGCGTTACGGCGCGATGGAGGCCGCGGTGGTCGTGGTCTTGCCGGTGATCTTGAGAACCGCGGCGGGCTTCTTGGCGTTGCGTTGCGCGTCGATGCTGATGGTGCCGGTCACGCCGGAGAAGGCCTGCGTCGCGGCCAGTGCGTCACGGACCGCCTTGCGCTCGATGGTTGGCGCGCGCTCGATGGCGTTCTTGAGCAGCATCATCGCGTCGTAGCCGAGGGCCGACATCGAGTCCGGCGTCTTCTTGTGCTTGGCGATGTACTTGTCGACGAAGATCTTGACCTCGGGCCGCGCCTCGTCGGTGGAGTAGTGGTTGGAATAGTAAGACCCGTCGAGATAGGGCCCACCGATGTCGGTGACCGACTCCCAGCCGTCGCCGCCGAGCATGGGCACGGTGATGCCGAGCGCGCGGACCTGTTTGGCGATATTGGCGATGTCGGTGTAGTAGCCGGGGATGTAGAGCGCCTCGGGTTGGGCGGCCTTGATGTGGGTCAGCTGCGCCGAAAAATCCTGATCGCCGCCCTGGTAAGACTCCTTGGCAGCGACGGAGCCGCCGAGCTTGAGCAGCGATTCCTCGAAGTACTTGGCCAGCCCCTGCGCATACGCCTGACGCTGGTCGATGAGGATGGCGACTTTTTTCAGGCCAAGGCCCTTCTGCGCGACGGGATTGGTCAGAAAGCGAGCCATGACCTCGCCCTGAAACTGGTCGGTGAAGCAGACGCGGAAGACATAGTCGCCGGTCTCGGTGACCTTGGGGTTCGTCGACGACGGCGAGATCATCGGCACGCCCTGCTGCTGGGCAATCTGCCCGCCCGCGATCGACAGCGACGAGGAAACCTCGCCCAGGATGGCCAAAGCCTTGTCGCTGGTGATGAGGCGGGTGACTGCGGTGCCGACCTCAGATGTTTTGCCCTGGTCGTCGTAGTTGACGAGCTTGACCTTCCGGCCCTTGATGCCGCCAGCGGCGTTGATCTCGTCGACGGCCATCACGATGCCGTTGTGCGTCGACTGGCCGAAAGTGGCCTCCGATCCGGTCATCGAGCCGTATTCACCGACGACAATCTCCTCGGTTGCGGTGGGCTTGCTGTCGCCCGTCTTGTTCGGGCAGCCGGTGAGCACGGTGACGCCGGCCAGCGAGAGTGCCGAGAGTGCAAGGACCGAAGCTTTGAGTGGGTTCACGTTGGGCAGGGACTATCAATGGCGCCGAAGAAAGTCAACGTGTTACAAGGATGCGGTGCGACGCGCGCTCGTCGGCCTGGCCATCCTGCTCGGGCTCAATCTCGTGTTGCTGGTGCCGAGAGCCAGTCGGGTCAAGCTCGCCACCAGCGACGTGCGTTTGCGCGTTGGGCTCATCTTCGACGTCGGTGGACGCGGCGACAAGTCGTTCAACGACGCGGCGTATCTGGGGCTAGAGCGTGCGGTGCGGGAAGTCCCGGGCGTTCTGGCCGAGTACATCGAGCCGGGTGAGGGCTCCGACCGCGAGAGCGCGATCCGGATCCTGGCAGCGCGCAAGTTCGACCTGGTCATCGGCGTCGGCTTCATCTTTTCCGACGATCTGTATGCGCTGGCGTTGGAATATCCCGATATCCGATTTGCCTGTATCGACTATGCCAAGTTCGATGCCAGCGGCCATTTCGTGGTGCCGCCCGCGAACATGGTGGCGCTCAAATTTCGGGAGCAGGAGGGCGCGTTTCTCGTCGGTGCGCTGGCGGCGCTGTTGTCGCCGTCCAAGATCGTCGGCTTCGTGGGCGGCATGGATATTCCGCTGATTCGGAAATTCGACGCGGGATATGCAGCCGGGATCGCTCACGTGTGTGCCGACTGCAAGGTCCTGTCGGCCTATGCCGGCATCACCGGCGACGCGTTCAAGAATCCGCAGAAGGGCAAGGAGCTGGCGCTCGAGCAGTTCAGCGCCGGGGCGCACATCGTCTTCCATGCGTCAGGCTCCACTGGCCTGGGTGTCTTCGAGGCAGCGCGGCAGCGGGGCCAGCTGGCCATCGGCGTCGACGTCGACCAGTATCAGGAAGCGCCGGGCTTCGTGCTGACCAGCATGACCAAGCAGATGGACGTGTCGGTCTTCGAGACGGTGCGCGATCTTGCCAGTGGAAAGTTTCAGGCCGGGATGCGCGAGTTCGGCCTCCGCGAGGCTGGCGTCGACTACATCTACGACGCACGCAACCGCAGCCTCATCCCCGACGCGGTTCGCGCCCAGGTCGAGTCGCTGCGCGCGGACATCATCGCTGGGCGGGTCGTGGTCCCGACCGAAACGCGGAAGCGCCCGTGAGCGCGGATGCCTTGGACGTGCGCGCCGTCTCCAAACGCTATGGCGACTGCATCGCCAACCGCGATGTCAGCTTCAGCGCCGCCCGCGGCGAGCTGCACGCCATCGTCGGCGAAAACGGCGCCGGCAAGTCGACGCTGATGCACCTTCTCTACGGCACGGAGCCGGCCGACTCCGGCGAGGTCCGCCTCTTCGGCACGCTGCGCCGCGGCCGCTCGGCGACGGAGCAAGTGGCGGCCTCCATCGCCGCTGGCCTCGGCATGGTCCACCAACATTTCATGCTGGTGCCCTCGCTGACCGTGGTCGAAAACGTGGTCCTCGGCAGAGAACCGGTGACCGCGGGCCTGTTGTCGCTCGACACCGCCATCGCCGATCTGCAGAAGCTCGGTGCCCGCTACGGCCTCGACGTCGATCCGTTGGCCGAGGTCAGCACGCTGTCGGTCGGAGAAGCCCAGCGCGTCGAGATCCTGAAGGTCCTGTGGCGCGGCGCCGAAATCCTGATTCTCGACGAGCCGACCCAGATCCTGACGCCCACGGAGGTCGAGGCGCTCTTCGCGATCCTGCGTGAGCTTGCCGCCGCCGGCAAGACCGTCATCCTCGTCACGCACAAGCTCGACGAGGTCATGGCCCTCTGTCAAAAAGTCACGGTCATGCGCGCCGGCGAGGTCGTAGCCACACATCTTGTCGCCGAGACCACGCCCAAACAACTGGCCGCCGAGATGGTCGGCGAAGGCAACGTCGTCGAGGTGACTCGCACCCACGGCGAGCTCGGCGAACCCCGCCTCGAGCTCGACAAGATCGTCGTACGACGCCAAGCGGGCATCGCCGTCGACGGGGTGAGTCTCACGGTGCGGGCGGGCGAGATCGTCGGTGTGGCCGGCGTCCAAGGTAATGGCCAGACGGAGTTGGTCCTGGCCGTCGCCGGCTTGCTGGATCTTTCCAGTGGCAAGATCCGCTTGTCCCAGCGTGACATCAGCCGTGCCTCCTCCGGCAAACGACGCGCGCTGGGTCTCCATCACGTCGCCGAAGACCGCCATCAGCGGGGCCTGGTCCTCGACTTCACCGTCGAGGAAAACCTGATGCTCGGCCGTACGGCCACCTACAGCCGCTGGCTGGGCCTCGATCTCGATCGCGTCCGGCTGCGTATCGACTGCGAAGAAGTCATCCGGCACTTCGACGTCCGTCCTCCACGCCCCGAGCTCAGCGCGCGCAGCTTGTCGGGTGGCAACCAGCAGAAGGTCCTCGTCGGCCGCGAGCTTCTCGATAGCCCCCAGGCCCTCTTGTGCGCACAACCGACCCGCGGCGTCGATCTCGGGGCCGCCGCCCGCATCCGCGCCGCCATCGCCGCCGCCGCCGACGCCGGCTGCGCAGTGCTGCTGGTCTCCACCGAGCTCGAGGAGCTCGAAGCCCTGTGCGATCGCGTGGTGGTCATGCGCCGTGGCCGTCTCGTCGGTGAGCTGACCCCTAAAACGCTGCAGCCGGGCACTCTGCGCCAGCGTCTCGGCGCGCTCATGGCCGGAGCGTCATGAAGCTCGTCGCGGTCGTCGTCGTCGCCGCGCCGCTGCTCTTTGCCTTCGGGCGGCGTCTCTACCGCGAGAGGCGCGGCGGCCCGTTGCTGGCGCAGGTGTGGGTCGCGCTGTCGGCGACGTTGCTATCACTCCTGGTCGGCAGCATGCTCATCCTCGCCGTCGGCAGCTCGCCGCTCGAGGTCTATCGGCTCCTCCTGGCCGGCACCTGGGGAAATCTGCACGGCATCAGCCAGGTCTTTTTCAAAGCGACTCCGCTGGCGCTGGCCGGCCTGTCGTTCACCATCGCCTTCCGCGCCGGTCTCTTCAATATCGGTATCGAAGGCCAGCTCACCCTCGGCGCCTTCGCCATGGCTCTCACGGGGGCGTATGTCCGAGGTCCCTCCTGGCTGGTGGTGCCGCTGTGTCTCGTCGCTGGTGCCGTGGCTGGCGCGGTCCCGGCGGCGCTGGCCGGCCTCTTCAAGGCCACCCGCGGCGCGCACGAGGTCATCACCACCATGATGCTGAACTTCGTGGTCCGCGCCGCCATGGTCGGCGTCGGTCCGCTGGTGTTCGTGCGCGAGTCGACACACACCGTGCCCATTCTCGCCGCGGCGGAGCTGCCCCGGCTGTCTCTCTATTTCCCGTCGCTGCATGGCTCGGCACTCAACGCCGGTCTCCTCATCGCGGTGGTCGCAGCGCTGCTGGTCGGCTGGCTCCTGTGGCGCACGCCGCTCGGCTTTTCACTGCGCGCGGTAGGCCTCGGCGCCGATGCGGCAGAGGCGAGTGGGGTGCGGACCGGTCGCGCGATCATCACCGCCATGGCGCTGTCGGGGGCGATGGCGGGCCTCGTCGGTGCCAGCTTCGTGCTCGGCTACAAGCGCTACTACGAAGACGGCTTCTCCGGCGGCGTCGGCTTCATGGGCATCGCAGTGGCGGTGCTGGGTGGCGCGCGCCCCGTCGGTGTACTGGTTGCGGCACTGGCTCTCGGTACCTTGTCGGAGGGCGGCCTCTGCATCAACTCGGTGGTGCCCAAAGAAATCGTCGACGTCCTGCAGGCGACGGTCATCTTCGCTGCAGTGGCCATGACGCCGCTCTCCCGCCGTCTTTTTCGCCTGGCGGAGGCGACCTGAGTGCGCCTTCCTGAGCTCGTCGCCGCGGCTCCGTTCGTCGCTGCCAGCCTGCGCTTCTCGGTGCCCTACGTCCTCGCTGCGCTGGGCGGCACCTTCAGCGAGCGCGCCGGCGTGGTCAACCTCGCGCTCGAAGGCCTGCTCCTTGGCGGGGCGTTTGCAGCCACCCTCGGCGCCTGGTTCGCTGATCGCGCCTGGGCGGGCGTCCTCGCCGGGGGCCTCAGCGGCATGCTGCTCATGGCGCTCTACGCCTTGTTCGTCCTCCGTCTCGGCGCCGATCAGATCGTCACCGGCGTGGCTCTCAACCTCTTCGTCGATGGGCTGAGCCGCTTTTTCTTGAAGAGCGTCTTCGACTCGTCGGCCAACTCGCCCCGCATCGACGCCTGGGGCACTACGACAGGCAGCCTCGCCGATACCGTCAAGGAGCCCCTCGTCCTTGGGACCATCGTGTTGGTGGCCCTCGGTGTCGTCGTCATGAACCGCATGCGCTTTGGGCTCCGCATCCGCGCAGTCGGCGACGTGCCGGCTGCGGCGGCCTCGCTCGGGGTCTCGCCGCTCAGAGTGCGCGCCGGTGCGCTCCTGGTCTGTGGCGTGGTGGTCGGCCTCGGCGGCGCGTGGCTGGCGGCCGATCAACGCCAGTTCGTGGCCGGCATGTCCCGCGGTCGGGGCTACATCGCGCTGGCCGCGATGATCTTCGGGGGTTGGCGACCGCTGTGGGGCGTGGCCGCGGCGCTCTTTTTCGGCGTGGCAGCCACGGTGCAAAACACGATGCAGGCCCACGGCACCGTGGTCCCTGACTGGGCCGTGCAGATGATGCCGTATGTGCTCACGCTCATCGCGCTTCTCGTCGCTGGGCGACGCAATCGAGCCCCGACCGCGCTCGGCCGACCATGGTCCTCCGGCCAGTAAGACACACTGCTTTACGGGCGGCGGAACGTCACGAACGTGACATTGATAATCAGGCGTGATACGCCTAAGCGGCTGTAATCACACTCAGGAGAGAACCAGGCGATGCCCAAGCAGCTCTTGTTGGTCGATGACAGCGTCACCGTACACCGCGTCGTCGAGATCACGTTCGCTCGCGAAGACTTCACCATTACCGCGGTGAAAAACGGCGACGAGGCTCTCAGCCGGGCCAAAGATCTCAAGCTCGATGTGGTGCTCGCCGACGCAGGACTGCCTGGCAAGACCGGCTACGACGTCTGCGCCGCGCTCAAGGCCGACCCAGCCACCGCGTCGGTGCCAGTGCTGATCCTGACCGGCAACTTCAGCCCTTACGACGAGCCACGCGGCACCAAGGCCGGCGCCAGCGGCTTTGTCATCAAGCCCTTCGAGACCCAAGCGCTCCTCGACAAGGTCAACGACGCCATCAAGCGTGGTGGTGGTGCCGGTGCTGGCGTCGCTGCTGCCGCACCCTTGGTCGCGCCGGCGTTTTCCGCCGCGCCCACCCTCGGCGCCAAGCCGCCTGTCCCGACCGCCAAGCCGATGGGCGCCAACGTCGAGCCGCTGTCGAAGCCCCTGTCTGTCGTCGCGCAGGAGACCCCCAGCGCCAAGACCGTTCTCGGCGAGGCAGCACCGCCGCTGCCGATCCAGGGCGCGCCGCCTGCGCCGCCAGCGGGGCTCGCGCCCAAGCCGCTGCTGCCGCCGACCAACACCGCGCCGCCTCGTCCAATGCCGCCGCCACGCGCCACGCTGATGGGCATCCCGGTGGTCAATCCGAACAATCTCAGCGCGACGTTGGGCGGGACTGCGGCGCCGCCGCCGGTCAAGCCGCCGACGCCTTGGCAGCCGCCTACGCCCGTCGCTGCCAAGCCGGCTGAGGCTCCCAAGCCCGCGCCAGTCGTCGAAGCGCCCAAAGCTGCGCCGGCCGAGGCCCGGACGATGGCCATGGAGGCGCCGAAGCTCGATCTGCCGCCGCCCAAGCCCGTCCCTGCACCTGTGCCGCCGCCTGTGGTCGAGGCCCCGCGCGCTGCGCCGCCTGAGGCGCGCACGATGGCCATGGAGGCGCCCAAGCTCGATCTGCCGCCGCCCAAGCCCGTCGCTCCGCCGCCCGTCGTCGAGGCCAAGCCTGCGCCGAAGCCGGTCCAGCGCACCATCCCGGCCAGTGCGCCGCAGATGCCGCGTCCGTCGCTGATTCCAGGCGCGCCGATCCCCGAAGCCACCCGTCCGGTGGTCACTGGCCCGGCAGTCTCGCAGCTCGTCGAAGCCGTGGCCGACCGCGCGCAGCAGCTCGCGTCAGTCCCGTCCTCGGGCCCGTCGTCGGGCCAGGGCGATCACGAGGTCTTGGCCAAGATGTCGCGTGAGGTCATCGAGCGCATCGCCTGGGAGATCATCCCCGAGCTCGCCGAGACCATCATCAAAGAGCAGCTGGACCGGCTCGAGAAACAGCGCCAAAACCAAGGCTAGCCGCAGTTCCCTTCCGACAGCAGCACAGAGACATTAGATGCGATTTGGATCAACCGCTGAGCGTGAGGCTGTGCCGAACAGCGAAGCGCGGAGGTCCGGAACCCTCGCAGGGTTCCGGACAACAATATGACCGAGCTTCCTAAAGCCTACGATCCGACCCAGGTCGAACCGAAGTGGTACCGCTTCTGGACCGAGCAGCGTTACTTCCACGCCGACGCCCAGACGCCGACGATCCCGTTCTCGATCGCCATCCCGCCGCCGAATGTGACGGGCTCCCTGCACATGGGGCACGCGCTCTTCGTCACCATCCAGGACATCCTCATCCGCTGGAAGCGCATGGGCGCCTACAACACCATGTGGATGCCCGGCACCGATCACGCCGGCATCGCCACCCAGATGGTCGTCGAGCGCATGATCCTCGCGCAAGAGGGCAAGACCCGTCACGATCTCGGCCGCGAAGAGTTCCTGAAGCGCGTCTGGCAGTGGAAGGAAAAACACGGCAACCGCATCACCGAGCAGCTCAAGGTCCTCGGTGCGTCACTCGACTGGGAGCGCGAGCGTTTCACGATGGACGAAGGTCTCTCCGTCGCTGTGCGGGAGGCATTCTGCCGCCTGCACGAGGAGGGCCTCATCTATCGCGCCGAGCGCCTCATCAACTGGTGCTCGTCTTGTTACACGGCGCTGTCCGATCTGGAGGTCGAGCACACCGAGACCGAAGGCTCCTTGTGGAGCATCGCGTACCCGCTCGCCGACGGTTCAGGCCGTCTTGTCGTCGCCACCACGCGTCCGGAGACGCTGCTCGGCGATACGGCCGTCGCGGTGCACCCCGAGGACGAGCGCTTTGCGCCGTTCATCGGCAAGCACGTCAAGCTGCCCCTCACCGACCGCGAGATCCCGGTCATCGGCGACGCCATCCTCGTCGACAAAGAGTTCGGCACCGGCGCCGTCAAGGTCACGCCGGCGCACGATTTCAACGACTTCGAGGTCGGCCAGCGCCACAAGCTGCCGTCGCTGTCGATCATCGACGCCCGTGGCCTCCTCAACGAAAACGTCCCCGCCGCCTATCGCGGCCTGACTGTGGTTGCCGCCCGCCAGAAAGTGCTGGCTGATCTCGAGGCGCAGGGTCTTCTCGTCGAGACCAAGCCGCACAAGCTCTCGGTCGGCCGCTGTCAACGTAGCGACACCGTCGTCGAGCCACGCCTGTCTCTCCAGTGGTTCGTCAAGGCGGAGCCGCTCGCCAAGCCGGCCATCGCCGCGGTCGAGAAGGGCCAGACCAAGTTCGTCCCCGAGAGCTGGACCAAGACCTACATGCACTGGATGACCAACATCCGCGACTGGTGTATCTCGCGCCAGCTGTGGTGGGGGCATCGCATCCCGGTCTGGTACCACCCCGAAGATCCGACGCAGTTCTGGGTCGCGCGGACGCCGGAGGCCGCGTTTGCCGCCGCGGGCCGCACCGATCTGGTCCAGGACGAGGACGTCCTCGACACCTGGTTCAGCTCGTCGCTGTGGCCGTTCTCGACGCTGGGCTGGCCGGAGATGACCCGCGATCTGAAGACGTTCTACCCCACGTCGGTCATGGAGACCGGCTACGACATCCTGTTCTTCTGGGTTGCCCGCATGATGATGATGGGCATCCACTTCATGGGCAAAGTGCCCTTCAAGACCGTCTTCTTGCACGCCATCGTCGTCGACGAGCACGGCGACAAGATGTCGAAGGTGAAGGGCAACGTCATCGATCCGCTCGACGTGGTCTATGGCTCCGACCTGCCGGCGCTGTTGAAAAAGGCCAAGGACAGCCTCGCGCCCGAGAGTGCGCTCAAGAACATCGAGAAGAGCTTCCCGACGGGAATTCCGCAGGCGGGCGCCGATGCGCTGCGCTTCACGCTGGCCGCGCTGGCCGCGCAGGGCCGCAACATCCGGCTCAGCCTGTCGCGCGTAGAGGGCTATCGCAACTTCGCCAACAAGCTTTGGAACGCGGCGCGCTTCTCGCTCATGAACATGACCGGCTTCGACGCCGACGGCTTCGCTGATTCCCTGCGCAGCGACGACAGGACGGCCGATCTGAGCACCGCAGATCGCTGGATCTTGTCGCGTTTGCAGCGTACGGCGCGCGACGTTGACGAGGCCTTGGTCGCCTTCCGCTTCAACGATGCGGCGCAGGCGCTCTATCGGTTCATCTGGAGCGATCTGTGCGACTGGTACATCGAGCTGTCGAAGCCCGTGCTCTACGATGACCGCGACGATGCCGCTGCCCAGCGACGGAAGCGCGCCGCCCAGGGCTCCTTGGCACTGGCGCTCGAGACGGCTTGTCGGCTGCTGCACCCGTTCATGCCTTACATCACCGAGGAGATCTGGCAGCAGGTCCCGAAGCCCACCGGCACGCCGAGCTCGATCATGATCACCATGTATCCGGGCGCGGATGAGGCGCTCATCGACGAGGCGGCCGAAAAACGCATCGAGCTGGTGCGCGAGGTCGTCACGGCCATCCGCAATCTGCGCGCCGAGTACAACGTCGCCCCATCGCTGCAACTGGTGGCGACGGTGAAGGTTGGCTCTGACGAGCGCCGTCAGGCGCTGGAGGCGGAGTCGGCGTTGGTCTCGACGCTGGCCAGGCTCTCCGCGCTCCACATCGAAGGCGACGGCCCGCCACCCGCCGGTACCGTCGTCTCCGTCGCTGGCGACGCCCAGGTCTGCGTGCATCTGGCCGGCACCGTCGACGTTGCTGCCGAGACCATCCGCATCGGCAAAGATCTGGCCAAGACCGAGAAAGAAAAATCCGGCATCGAAGGCCGTCTCGGCAACGCCAACTTCGTCGCCAAAGCGCCCGCCGACGTGGTCGAAAAAGAGCGCGCCCGCCTCGCCGAGCTGGGCGAAAAGATCACCCGCCTCAACCAAAGCATCGAGCGCCTGCAGAAGCTGTAATATCGAGGCATGGCTGTCATGCCGAGCAACGCCCCCTCCATTCGACTGCGTCGAGAAGACACTGCCGTGCTGTTCGTCGACGCCCAGGTCAAGCTGGCCGGCGCCATGCCGCCCCAGGCGATGGATCAGGCTTTGCGCGCCTGGGTCTTGCTCATCGAGGCTGCAGGCCGGTTGCGCTTGCCAACCGCGGTCTCCGAACAATATCCGCAGGGTCTCGGCCCGACGCTGCCGGTCTTGCGCGAGGGCTTCGGCAAGCTGGCGCCACCCGTTCGCTATTTCGAGAAGCTCGACTTCTCCGCGGCGGAGGCGCCCATCCTGACCCAGCTCCTCGGTCAGGGGCGTCGCTCGGTGATCATCGTGGGCCTCGAGGCACATGTCTGCGTTTACCAGACGGCCCGCGACCTCGTTGCGCGCGGCTACCAGGTCCATGTCCCCGTCGACGCCGTGGTCTCGCGTCGCCAGGTGGACTATGACGCTGCGCTACGGCTCTACGACCGCGCCGGCGTCATCGCCACGTCGACGGAAACCGTGGTCTTCGATCTCCTCGGCCGCGCCGAGGGAGAAGAATTCAAGGCGCTGTCACGCCTGATCAAGATGGGATAGTTCCCCCAAAGGCCGCTACTCGAATTCGTTTTGGGTCTCGATGGGATGCACGCGCACACCGTCGACCTTGCGTTCGAACAGTGACGTGAGCTTGTTGCAGTTGAGGTCGCCCTGCGCCTGCACCGAGATCTCGCTGCCACTGTTCACCAGCCGATACTGGTAGTAGTGCGGATCGGCGATTTCGAACTGCAGCTCGCTCCACGGCGGAGCCGCCCAGAGCATCGGGTTGGCGGGAAACTTGTCGCCGGGTAGACCACACGGCGAGCCCGCCGGTACCCAATCCGTCGTCGGTGGGAACTTGCCGCTCTCGAGGTGATTGGCCATGACCTGATCGGCGATCCGGCGCAGGTTCATCTTGGCCTCGACCGTCTTGGCCCGCACGATGTAGCGCTTGAACGACTGGATGGCGATCACCGAGATCGGCGCCTGGATCACCAGCAAGCATGCTGCGCCGACGCACACCGCGACGACCCCCAGCGTCTTGCGACCCGGCGGTGCCTTGGCCAGTGCGATGCCACCGAGGATCATGCCCACGAGCGGCAGCAACGGAATGAAAAAGATCGACGACAGGATCAATCCAGCGACGGCGAGACCCTGACCTTTGGGCTTTGGGACGGTTTCCATTTACGTCACCTTTTTGGGGTGCGGATGGCGCTTGGGATCTTCGAACAGCGCCTCTTCGGACAGATCGACTGCCTGCGCCTCGAGGCGCGCCCCGGACAGGTCGGCCGTCGTCTTGCGCAGCCGCTCGGCCATGACCTGCACGAAGCTCCACAACAGCTTGGTAGCCAGCACCGGCTCTTTGCGAATCACCTCGTAGAACTCTTTGCGGCGTAGCACCAGCATGCGGCTCAGCTCGTCTGCCGTCGCTGACACCGATCGTGGGCTGCGGTCGACGAGCGCCATCTCCCCAAAGTGCGCGCCGCGCTCGAGATAGGTGATGAACGCCGCCGCCTTGTGCAGCCGCACCTTGCCGGACAGGATGATGAACAGCTCTTCGCCGTCGGTGTCCTCGGCGATGATGCGCTCACCCGGCCGATATTCCTTGGCCTGCGTCATGTTCAAAAGCCGCATGATCTCTTTGTAGGTGAGGTGCTTGAACAGCGGCATGCGCCGCAGGACCTCGACGCGGTTGGCGAGATCCGTCGCCCGCTGCGTCGACTCGCCCGCCTTGGGCGGCTCGACGCGGACCACCAGCGCCGTGATGTTGTCATGACCACCACCATCGTTGGCCAGGCCCACCAATGACTTCGGCGCGTCGGCCAGCTCCGAGCGGCCAAAGATCTCGGCGACATCGCCTTCTTTCAGATAGTGATGCAAGCCGTCGGAGCAGATGAGAAAGGCGTCGCCGGGCAGAACCTCGAAGTCGAGCGTGTCGACCTCGACGCTCTCGTAGGCACCGACGGCACGGGTGACGGCATTTTTGTACTTGGCGTACGGCGAGCCGTCGATCTCGTCGCGCTTGATCTTGCCGCGCTTGACGAGCTCGTTGATGAGCGAGTGGTCCTCGGTGAGCTGGTGGAGCTGACCTTGCCGCAAGAGATACACGCGCGAGTCGCCGACGTGGGCGATGAAACCGCGCTCACCGACGAGCAACAGGCCCGAGGTGGTGGTGCCCATGCCGCGCTTGTCGGCATCGGTCTGACCACGCTGGAAGATCGTCGCACAGGCCGTCTGCACGGCGTGCTCCAGCATGACCAGGATCTCCTGGCGTGCGGTGACGTCCTGCGTCTGGGCGTACTTCTGGATGACGTCGGCGTTCTCGCGGACGATGCGCGAGATCTCGTGCACCGAGATCTGGGACGCCACCTCGCCGGCGGCGTGACCTCCCATGCCGTCAGCGACGACAAATAGATGCAACTTGGGGTCGACGAGGTAGTTGTCCTCGTTGTGCTCACGCTGGCGGCCAACGTCGGTGGCGGCGTAAAACTTAAGCTCCAAGCGAGCTCCTCGGGAGGTAAAGGCGGATAGGCCGGATCACCATCGCACCTTCACGGCCTTTGCCGCAAGCCCGAATCTTACCGCGGACTTGCGGCTGTCGCTGGACGGGAGGATAGGCCGGCCTTCTTCGATTCATTCTTCACTTCATTCTTTGCTGCATTCTTCACTTCATTCTTTGCTGCAGGAGGCAAGCGTTGGCCGAGGCCCAGCTCCAGCTCGTCCACCACCCGGAGCTCGAGCTGGCTCGACGGACGTCCGCTGCTGTCCGCCTCCCCGATGTTGTCGAGGGGGGCATCGCCAAGCAACACGCCCGTCGGACCTCGTCCAACCCACACCCCCGGCCGCCACATGAGGCCGAGGCGCTGGGCGTCGGCGCGGTCCTCCGCAATGAGCTGATTCATCGCCTCGAGCCCAGGCGGTTGGGTTTTCGGATCGGCTGGACGGATCTGAAACACGAAACTGTTGCGGATCGTGGGCGGGGTGATGCCCACCGAGATCGCCAGCGGATCGAGCGTGGCACGGGTCATCGGCCGCGGCGACGGCGCCGCCAGCCAGGCATCGACCAGCTCCCACAGCCGTCCCTGTACCGACGCCGCCGCGGTCAGCTCGTTGACCTGCATGTCGCCCGTGGAGCTCGACGACTGCGTCCAGTTTTTCCACGCGACCTGAACCTCGGGGTAGCGCTGCATCAGCCGCCGGGTGGCGAGCAGCATGTCGGCGCAGCTGCGGCTGGAGACGACGCCCAGGCCGCAAAACAGCGCGACGGTGACCTTGGCCAATCGTGGTCCACGCGTCGGCGCGGCGGCGAGCGCAATGGTGGTGCGCAGAGGGGGCGTGCGCGAAAACGAGGCACGCCGCGCAGCTTCGTCGCGGGCGGCTTCGCGGCTGAGCTCTTCGGCGAGGCGGGCCGGCGGGATGCCTTCTTCGCGCAGCCGCGTCGCACGCTCCCGCCCGTCGCGCACCGCGGTCATCACCGCAGCTTCGTCCGTGCCGGTAAAGACCCGGCGACCGTTGACGCGCAGCTCGCCGCCGCCGCGTGCCGTCGAGGCCAAACCCTGGGCCAGCCGCTCGGCGATCCTCAGATGCCGCCGATCCGCGAGCGCCGCGCGCAGCCGGTCGATGTCGAGCCCGGCCTCGATCCCGAGGCGCGTCAGCTCCGCCGGCTGCGGTGCCCCCGACGACAATGACAGTCGCTCCAAGCGATCGAGGAGCTGGGTCAGCCGATCAGGACCCTCGGCCGCCGCCTCCCAGATACACTCGATGGTCGGCTCCCAGGAGGCCTGCCCAGCCGAGGTAGGCAGGATGACCAGCCGCACGTCGCGCGCGCGCGCCTGCACTCGCCGCGCAAGCGACACCGCGCGTGTCGAATACGACAGCCCTGGTTGCAGCACGACCTCGATGGTCACCGGCGCGTCGCGACGTCCGAGCGACGGCGGCTGCGGCGCCTCCAACGTCACCACATGACCGCTACCCGTCGGCAGTGGCAGCACGGCCGGCGCCAAAAAGGCCACCCACAAGACGAGCCCTATCATGCCCGTCTAGCGTAGCTCAGCCGGGCGGATGGTACAGCAGCACATACACCACCACGCCGGTCACCGAGACATACATCCAGATCGGCCAGAGCCAACGTGCCAGGCGCCGGTGCGCGTCGAAGCGCGCCTGTCGGGCCAGATAAATGGCGCGGATGGCCATCACCGGCGTCACCACCGCCAGCATCATGTGCGTGATGAGCACCGTGAAATAGATGGTCCGCCAGGTGCCGGTGCCCGGGTAAGCGTGCGTCCCCGACAGCACCACCCGCGTCAGATAGCAGGCCAAAAACACCGCCGAAATCAGGAACGCAGCGGTCATGAGTCGCTGGTGCAGGAGGCGATTGCCGCGCGCAATGGCGATGCGCCCAGAGAGCAGCACCACGCCAGCCAGCCCGTTGAGGCAGGCATTGACGAACGCCAGCTGGGTGCCGAGACCTTCGTGCCCGAGTCCGTTCATGGGTGGTTGCTCACTGGTTGCTCACGGGTGTACCAGGCGGTCGATGTCTTTCACCAGCAGCGTCATGGCCGTTGCATCCGTCGTGTCGTAGAGCCCACGCAGCCCGCCTTCGGCATCCACCAGCACCAGGCGCGAGCCATGCGTCACGTTGACCCCACCGTCGCCCAGCGCCCGATCGATGCCTTGCTTGAAGCCGCGCATGACGATGTCGTCGATCGTCGCTGCGGGCCCGGTGAGGAACGTCCAGTTGGAGAGATCGGCGTGGTGTTTGGCCGCAAAGTCTTTGAGCGCAGCCGGCGTATCGTTGTCCGGATCCACGCTGATCGAGACGATCTCGACCGGCAGCGCGTGGGTCCGTAGCGTCTCTTGCACACGGCGTAGCTCGTCGGTGAGCCGCGGACAGATCTGCGCGCAACGGGTGAAGATGAAGTCGACGATGCGGACCTTGCCGCGCAGCCGTTCGGCGTCGAACGGTTTACCTTCCTGCGTGGTGAGGTTGAGCGCCGGCATGGTGCCGAGATGTCGCAGTGGCTTCTCGACAGGCCGTTGCGCCACGCGCAGCCACGCCACCACCGGGACGGTACACAGGAGGACCGCGAAGATCACCCACCCGACGCGGCGCATTCAGCGTCGGCCAATCACCAAGGCCAGGAACAAGATGGGCAGATACACGATGGTGTAGAAAAAATACCAGCGCGCCCAGCGCGGCCCAGCGTCGGCGGTGAGCCCGAAGAACGACAGTGTCACCAGGCCCCCACCAAGGAGCAGCGCCGAGCCCAGATAAAAGCCGCCCGACACGCCGGTGCGCACCGCTTCCAGCGACACCACCACGAGGAGCAGCGAATAGATGACGATGCGCTCTTTGGCCCGTCGCTCGCCGGACTCGCCGGGCACGGTCTTGATGCCGGCGGCGCGATATTCGTCGACGCGAAAGAGGCTGATGGCGATGAAGTGGGGGAGCTGCCACAGGAACAGGATCAGAAACAGCGCCAGGCCACCGGCAGTAATTTCGCCTGTGCCGGCCACGTAGCCGAGCAGTGGCGGCGCTGCGCCGGGGATGGCACCGACGAGCAGCGCCGTCGCCGAGCGGCGCTTGAGCGGCGTGTAAGCCAGCACGTAGAGGATCACCGAGCCAGCCCCGATGGCGCCCGCGAGCCAGTTGCAGCCGAAGGTGAGCACCGGGACGCCGATCGCCGCCGAGCCAAGACCGATGAAGAGCGCCACGTCGGGATGCATGCGACCCGACGGCAAGGGCCGATCGCGGGTGCGTCGCATCAGCGCGTCGCTGTCGCGCTCGAGATACATGTTGAGCGCATTGGAGCCGCAGACGATGAGCGCCGTGCCGAGGAGCGTCCACAGCACGAGCCCCGGCGACCAGGCGTGCGAGAGCCACAGCCCGCCGAGGGTGGTCAGAAGGACCATCAGCGTGATGCGGGGCTTACCGAGCTCCCAGATCGCGGCTGCCGTCGGGAAAAAGCCGCGCTCGACGACGACAGCGCTGCTCACGAGACCCTCTGCATGGCCTGATACCCGTGCGCAGGCGCGGGTGAAGGTTCGGAGCCGAGCCGTGCCCGCGAGCGGAGCTGCAGCACCCACAGCGACGCCAGGATCAGCACAGCGACGCCGAGATGCGCCGTGACCTGCACCGGCGCCAGAAAGCTGGTCACCGACCACAGCCCAAGGCCAATCTGCACAGCGACGAGAACCGGCAACAACAACGCCAGCGCGCGCAGCCCACCGCGCATGGCCCGGGCGGCGACGACCGACACGACGACGAGGACGAAGAACAGCACCACGCCCACCAGCCGGTGCAGCATGTGCGCCTGCGCGTAGCCACCGACGGGCCAGAGCGTGCCGGCGCAATAGGGGACGTCGATGCAGCTCAGCCCCGCGCCGAGATGGCGGATGAGGGCCCCGAGCACAATCTGCAGATAGGTGAGGCCGACCCCGACCCATAAAATCCGCCGCACGCGCGTCGACAATGCGTCTCGTCGCGGTTGCGTCCCAAGGCGCATCGCCAGGTAAAGCACCGTCAGGAAAAACAACATCGACACGGCCAGATGCGCCGTCGAGGTCCAGGTCGGCAGGCGGAAGATCACCGTGAGACCGCCAAGCACGCCTTGCACGATCACCAGCCCGAGCGCGCCAGAGCCCAGCCAGACCAGATCCCGCTCGCCGGTGACGCCGCCGCGACGGACGAGGAGCGCCAGCAGCGCGATGGTGCAGATGCCGACCAGCGACGCCAGCAACCGATGACTGTGCTCGATGAGCACGCCCCCCTGCATGACCGGGAAGACCTGGCCGTTGCACAGCGGCCAATCGGGGCACGCCAGCGACGAGTGGGTGTTGTGCACGATGCCGCCGAGCAGCAGCAACAAGAAGGTGAGGCCCGCCAGGATCAGGGCCAGACGCGACTCGATAGGTGCAGAGCGGGATTGCATGCGACGCCTCCGCCGGCTCTATAGCTTTGAACCGCGCGCAGTTCCAGAGGGTTTCGCGCGGCAAAGTGCCGCAGTGCCGTGGCAAGTCGGTGGCCAAACGATTCGCGCTTGACACCGCCTCAGCCCGCGGATAAGTAGTGCGTCGCCACTCGGGGATCGTCTAACGGCAGGACGCCGGTTTCTGGTACCGGCTATCAAGGTTCGAATCCTTGTCCCCGAACCGAGACCTGCCACACGGTTCTCACGGCCCCATAGTCTAGCGGTTAGGACGTCGGCCTCTCACGTCGAAAACGCGGGTTCAATTCCCGCTGGGGTCACCACCAAGCAGGCCAAAATCCGAAAGGGTTTTGGCCTTTTTCATTTGTGCCATTCACATCAGCCGGGCACCGGCTCTCTATCTACTGTGAAGCAATCAGATATCATGAGAGTCCATGTCGACCCGTCCCTCTTGGTTTTTCGTGTTTGCCGCAATGGTCGGTTGCGCCCCAGCCGCCTCGACGACACCGCCGCCAAAGACCGTTGCCCAACCCGCAGCCCCAACCTGGAAAACGCGTGCCATCGACGGCAAGTGTCAGACCGAGCTCGGTGCGCTCATCGCAGGGCGCCTCGACGGCTTTCGCGGCCTCGGCAAATGCGGTCGAGTCGACGCCGAGCAAGCGCTCGGCTCGAGCGGCGAGCAGCCCAGCAAGTTCGAGCAATTCGGCGAGTATCGCGTGTATCCACGCCCGGATGGCACCATCCTGGTTTGGTTTCTGTCCGACGATATTCGCGTCATGCAGCGGCTGTTTCCCAAGCTGCAACGGCCCATCAAGTCCCAGCTCGGCGAGCCCGAGGCCAAGACTCCGTCGGGGCTCAGTGTCGAGTGGGAACAATGGGTCTACGCCAGCCGCGGTCTGACAGCGCACGTCAAGCGCCAGGGCGGCGAGGTGGTCGCGCTGTTCGCCTATCGCGCCACCACCGTCGACGCCTTCCTCGCCAGCGACATCGCCAAGGTATCCAAGAGCGACGCTCCACTTGAGGAGTTGAAATAATTCTGCCTTTTTGGTACGCGACACCACGGTTCTTGAAGAACGAGAACTGAGACTCTGAGCTTCGGGGGCTAGCTCCCGACGGGAACAACATGAACGACGAGAAGCCCCCAGCTACGGGAAAAACCTCCACCCCTTGGTTGGGTTTCCTTGGTGATTCGCGCAACAAAGAAACCGGCATCCAGCCGTCGACGATTCCCGGCGCGCGCATGGCGCCGGTGGCCGCCGTCGACGAGAACACCGGGATCATCAACGCGCCGCAAGAGAACAAAGCCCTCGAGCTCGTCCCCGGCACCAAGATCAGCCAGTACGAGCTCATCCGCGAGCTCGGATCGGGTGGCATGGGCACGGTCTACCTCGCCCGCGATTTGCGTCTCGGTCGTCGTGTCGCCATCAAGTTCCTGCAGTCGAAGGACGACGACACCACCCAGCGTTTCATCCTCGAAGCGCGTGCGACGGCGAGCTGCAGCCACGAGAACATCGTCATCATCTACGAGGTCGGCGAGCAATCCGGGCAGCCGTTCATGGTGCTCGAGTACCTGCAAGGGCAGACGCTCACCAAGGTCGTCAACGCCGCCAAGCTCGCCCCTGGTCGCGCTGTCGAGCTGATGATGCCCGTGGTGCGCGCACTGGTTTGCGCCCACGAGCAGGGCATCGTCCACCGCGATCTCAAGCCGGACAATGTCTTTGTCACCGAGGCTGGCACGGTCAAGGTGCTCGACTTCGGCATCGCCAAAGTGCTGCAGGCCAACGACAGCCCCGAGGCCGTCGTCACCAATCCCGAAGCGACGCTCAACTTGAAGCAGGTCGCCAGCGACGTGACCCGCGTCGGCGCCGTCATCGGTACGGTCAAGTACATGTCGCCCGAGCAGTGGGGCATTGGCATCCCCATCGACCACCGCACCGACGTGTGGGCCGTCGGCATCATGCTCTTCCAGATGCTCTCCGGCCGGCATCCGTTGCCGGCAGACAGCTCGCCGGTCATGACGGCGCTGCTCCAGCAGCCGATGACCAAGCTGCATGAGGTCGCCCCCGAGGTTCCGAAGGCTCTGGCCGACATCGTCGACCACTGTCTCATGAAGGTACGCGACGAGCGTCTGCCCGACGCCAAGGCGCTGCTGCGCGCACTCGAGCAATTCCAGCCGGGCCGACTCACCCGCGAGATCACGCAGAGCGACGCCAGCCCGTACGCCGGCCTCAGCTCGTTCCAGGAGTCGGACGCCTCGAAGTTCTTCGGCCGCTCGCGCGAGATCGCGGCGATGGTGAACCGCATTCGTGAGCGTCCGCTGATGGGCGTCATCGGGCCGTCCGGCGTCGGTAAATCGTCGCTGGTGCGCGCCGGTCTGGTGCCGGCGCTGAAGCGCTCGGGCGAAGCCTGGGAAGTCCACGTGATCCGGCCGGGTCGCCAGCCGCTCCAGGCCTTGGCCACGATGCTCGGTACGCTGTTCGAGTCGCAGACCGGCGAGCCCGAAACCGCGCCGCCTGGTCTCGCCGACCGCTTGCGCGTCGAGCCCGGCTACCTCGGCACGGTGCTGCGCCGTCACGCCACCAACAAGAACAAGCACATCCTCCTCTTCGTCGACCAGTTCGAGGAGCTCTACACCCTCGTTCCCGACGCTGCCGATCGCCTCGCCTTCACCACCTGTCTGGCTGGCGTCGCCGACGACTCCGGGGCACCGACCCGCGTGGTCACCTCGATCCGCTCCGACTTTTTGGATCGCGTCTCCGAAGACCAGCGCTTCATGGCCGATCTCAGCCAGGGCCTGTTCTTCATCGGCGCGCCCAACCGCGACGGTCTCCGCGACGCGCTGGTGCAGCCGGCAGAAATGGCCGGCTACCGCTACGAGAGCCCCGAGATCGTCGAGAACATGCTCGAGCACCTCGCCACCAGCGACGCTGCGCTGCCGCTGTTGCAGTTCGCCGCGACCAAGCTATGGGACGCGCGTGATCCGACGCGCCGCCAGCTCACCGTCGCCAGCTACAAGGCGCTGGGCGGCATCGCTGGCGCGCTGGCCAGCCACGCCGATCAGGTCGTGGCCAAGCTGAATCCGATTCAGCGCGGCCTCGCTCGCACGGTGCTCTTGCGCCTCGTCACCTCGGATCGCACCCGCGCCATCGTCGGGATCGAGGAGCTGCAAGAGCTGTCGCGCGATCGCGGCGAGGTCACCAAGGTCATCGATCAGCTGGTCTACGCACGCCTCCTCGTGGTGCAGACTGGCGACGGCGGCACCGGCGCGACGGTGGAAATCGTTCACGAATCGCTGATTCACAGCTGGCCCACGTTGCACCGCTGGCTCGAAGAGAGCCACGAGGATTCGGCCTTCATCGAGCAGCTCCGCAACGCCGCCAAACAGTGGCAGGCAAAAGGCCAGGACGCTGGCCTTTTGTGGCGCGGCGAAATGGTCGAAGAAGCGTCGCGCTTCTCCAAACGCTATCGTGGCGAGCTCGGCATGGCGCAGCGCGACTTCTTGCGCGCGGTCTTCGATCTCGATGCCCGCGCCGCCAAACGGCGTCGCAGCCTGGCCATCGGGGGCGGCATGTTCTTGGCCCTGTTGCTCGTCGCTGCGGTGATCGCCTTGGTGGTCATTCGCGATTCGCAACAGCGCGCCGAAAAAGCGGCCGTGCTCGCCAAAACGTCGGAGGCCGAGGCCAAGCAGCGCCTCGCCGAGGTCCAGCAGAAAGAGCTCGAGCGCCAGCGCGCCGAGTCGGCCAAGAAAGAGGCCGAAGCCGCCGCGCAAAAGGCCAACAGCCAGGTGGCGATGACCAACGAAGAGCTGCAGCTCAAGAACATGGAGCTGGAGGCTTCGGTCGTCGAGGCCGACCATCAGCGTAAGTCGGCTGAGGACTCCGCCGTCCGGGCCGAGGCCAGCGCCAAGCAGTCCAAGGAAGCGCAGGAGCAGGCCCTCGCCGCGCAGAAGCACACCGAGGTCCTCCTCAAGAAAGAGCAAGAACGCGTCAAGCGTCTCGAAGGTCAGCTCGGCAGCGCCGTCATCGACGATCTGAAGTAGGAGTCTCAACCATCATGCTCAACTGGAATCGTCTTGCCTTGGTGATGCTCGCCGTCACCGTCGCTGGTCTCGAATCGGCAGCCGTTGCCCAAGCGCCACAGCCCCCGCCCGCCAAGCCCACTGCACAGGTGGATCTCGGCGGTAGCGCCTCTGATCGCCCATGGGCCAAAGCGGTCGATCCCAAGCAGCAGAAGGTCGCCATCGACCTCTTTCGCGAGGGCAACAGCCTTCTCAAAGAGTCTCTCTTCGTGCAGGCCGCCGCCAAATATCGCGAGGCGCTCTCACACTGGAATCACCCCGGCGTCCACTACAACCTGGCGCTGGCGCTCCTCAACCTCGACCAGCCGGTCGAGGTCTTCAGTCAGCTCGAGGAGGCCATGCGCTATGGCCCCGCGCCCCTCGACGCCGACAAGTTCGAGCACGCCGGCCGCTACAAATCGCTCATCGAGAAGCAGCTGGCGCGCGTCGACGTCGTCTGCACCCAGCCGGGCGCCGTGGTCACCTTCGACGGCCAGGTCATCTTCACTGGGCCGGGCCACCATGAAGCTTTGGTGCGCGTCGGGCAACATACCTTGGTGGCCACCAAACCCGGTTTCGTGACCAGCCACAAGTCGCCCATGTTGCCGCCCGGCCAGAAGACCGTCGTCAACCTCGACCTCTTCACCGCCGAGGAAATGACCCACTATCGCCGTCGCTGGGCCAACGCCATGCCGTGGTCGGTAATGGTCGCCGGCATCGTCATCGCCGGCGTCGGTGGCATCTTGCACTGGCAGGCGCACGAAGGATTCGGAGCCTACGATCGCGGCATCGGTATTTGTAGTATGGCGGGCCAGACCGGCGGCTGTACGCCCGACCCGACACTGGCTGGCAAAAAGACGCAGGCCGAGAGCCTGCAAGGCGCGGCCTTCGCGATGTACGGCATCGGCGCTGGCACTGTCGTGGCTGGCGCAGTTTTGGCCTACTTCAACCGCCTCCGCCCCTACCAGACCACCGAGACCGACAAGCTCGCCAAGGTCCAGGTTTCGCCGCTGTTCGGCCCGAGCGGCGCCGGCATCGTCACCACGGTTCACTTTTAGCTTGGGAGCACTCATGAACATTCGATTCGCTGCTGCTCTCGGGGCTTTGTCTTTGCTGGGGCTATTGCCCGCCTGTTTCTCCTCGTCGTCGACGCAGTGTCCAAGTGGCCTGGTCTGTCCGTCGGGCACCCACTGCGCCGCCAACGAGCCCATCTGCATCAAGGATAGCTGCGGCGACGGCGTCATCAACGGAGCCGAGGTCTGCGACGACGGCAACGTCGCCTCCGGTGACGGCTGCTCGTCGGACTGCTTGTCGAAAGAAACGTGTGGCAACAGCTACACCGACACCGCCATCGGCGAAGTCTGCGACGACGGCAACAACATCGACGGCGACGGCTGCGCCGCTGACTGCAAGTCCAAAGAAGGCTGTGGCAACACCATCATCGACGCCACCAAGGGCGAGGTCTGCGACGACGGCAACAACGTCTCCGGCGACGGCTGTTCCGCCGACTGCAAATCCAAGGAAATCTGCGGCAACCACATCACCGATAGCGCCGCTGGCGAGCTTTGCGACGACGGCAACAACCTCGACGGCGACGGCTGCTCGGCCAACTGCAAGTCGCTCGAAGTGTGCGGCAATCACATCATCGACACCGCCAAGGGCGAAGTCTGCGACGACGGCAACACCACCGATCTCGACGGCTGCAGCGCCAACTGTCTCTCCGACGAGAGCTGCGGCAACGGCTACACCGACATCACCAAGGGCGAGGTCTGCGACGACCACAACAACGTCTCCGGCGACCACTGCTCGGCCGACTGCAAGTCGGGCGAAGGCTGCGACAACGGCATCGTCGACCCGCTCGAACAGTGCGACGACAAAGGCGAGTCGGCGCGCTGCAACACCAACTGCACCGTTGCCTTCTGCGGCGACACCATCATCAACACCCACGCCAACGAGGTCTGCGATACCGGCGGCGAATCGGCCACCTGCAACGCCAACTGCAAGCCAGCCATCTGCGGCGACGGCGTGGTCAACTCGCACACCGTCCCACCCGAACAGTGCGACAACCTCGGCGCCGTCGACACCAAGGCCTGCACCAAGAACTGCACCGTCTCCTTCTGCGGTGACGGCTACGTCAACGCCGCCGCCGGCGAAGACTGCGACGACAAAGGCCAGACCGCGGGCTGCAACGCCGACTGCACCTTCCATCTGTGCGGCGACGGCGTCATCAATGTCAGCGCCGGCGAACAATGCGACACCAGCGGCGGCGCCGACACCGCCACGTGCAACGGCAACGCCGCCATGGCCGCGCAGCGCTGCAAGTTCTCCAAGTGCGGCGACGGCTACATCAACGCGGTCGCGCTCGAGGCCTGCGACGACGCCGGCGAGTCCACCGGCTGCAACGCCGACTGCAGCGTCGCCTCCTGCGGCGACGGCAAGGTCAACGCGCACCGCTCGGAAGAGTGTGACGACAACAACATCAACAACCGCGATGCCTGCGTCGCCTGCAAGAACGCCAAGTGCGGCGACGGCAAGGTGTGGCTGAATCACGAGCGCTGCGACGACGGCACGACCAACGGCACCAGCGGCTGCTCGGCTGACTGCAAGACCAACACCAAATGCGGCGACGGCAACACCGACACCGCGCTCGGCGAAGTCTGCGACAACGGCACCTCGGGCGGCATCCCTGTCTCCGGTGACGGCTGCAGCTTCGACTGCTTGTCCAACGAGACCTGCGGCAACGGCTACGTCGACTTCGCCAAAGGCGAAAAGTGCGACGACGGCAACACCACCGACGACGGCAACGGCTGCTCGGCCGACTGCAAGACCAACACCCATTGCGGCAACGGCATCTTCGAGCCGCAGCTCGGTGAGGTCTGCGACGACCACAACACCACGTCGGGCGACGGCTGCTCCGCCGACTGCCTCTCCGACGAGAGCTGCGGCAACGGCTACCTCGATAGCGCCCGCGGCGAGCAGTGCGACGACGGCAACACCAACAACGGCGACGCCTGCCCCAGCACCTGCCAGACCGCCTACTGCGGCGACGGGTTCAAGCAGAACGGCGTCGAGGAATGCGACGACCGCAACAACAACAACAACGACGACTGCCTCAACAGCTGCAAAAACGCCAAGTGCGGCGACGGCTTCATCTGGGCGACGCACGAGACCTGCGACGACAACAACACCAGCATCAATGACGGCTGCAACGCCAGTTGCACCAACACCGAGGCCGGCTTTACTTGCAGCACATTGCCGAGCGGCACCACTAGCTGCACGCCCAACTGCGGCGACGGCGCGGTGGTCGGCACCGAGGTCTGCGACGACTTCAACACACTGACCTGCGGCAGCTGCAATACCACATGCACCGCGGTCCAGACGTCGGCCAAGGCGACGGGCTCCATCGTCGCGGTCGGCGGCGGCAGTCTGCGCGACGGGGAGACCTTCACCGTCTCCGACGGCGTCAACGTGGTGGTCTTCGAGTTCGACGTCTCGGGCGGCAGCTTCAACGGCGTCAGCTCCGGCCACATCGGCATCCAGGTCAAGAGTGGCGGCTCGGCCGACTCGTCGGCCACCGTCGCCGGCAAGATCAACAGCGCCATCAATACCATCGCCGGAGAGCTCACCGTCACCGGCATGCTCGCCGGCAGCACGGTCAATTTGGTCAACGACAACTTCGGCAGCTCCGGCAATGTCACCATCCTCGAGACGGTGTTGAACAGCGGCTTCCTGGTCACCGGCATGAAGCTCGGCGCTGGCAACGACTGCGCGTTTGGTGTCGGCTGCAAGACCAACAGCGACTGCTTGAGCGGCGCCTGCGACACGACCACCACGCACAAGTGCCTGGCCGACTCGTGCGGCGACAGCATCAAGAATGGCAACGAGACCGGCGTCGACTGTGGCGGTTCCTGCACCGGCTGCAACGCCGGCCTTGGCTGCCTCGTACCGGCAGATTGCGCGAGCCTGGTGTGCACCAACAATCAGTGCAAAGCCGCCACCTGCATCGACGGCGTCCAGAACCAGAGCGAGACCGACCTCGACTGCGGCGGTCCGAATTGCCGCGTCGGCGCGCCTTGCGGCGTGGGCCAAGCCTGCGTCGTCGCCGGCGACTGCGCGAGCGGCCTCTGCGACAACCCCGGCACCAAGCTCTGTATCGCGACGTTCTCCATCACCGTCACCAACGCCACGCCCACCTTCGGCACCGTGGCCTCCGACGTGGCGCCGCTCATCAACTGCGGCACCGCCTGCACCCAGCGCTACCGCACCGGCACCACCGTGACGCTGACCGCCACGCCAGTCAGCCCGCACACCTTCACCGGCTGGAGCAACGGCTGCACCGGCACCGGCAATTGCGTGTTCACCCTCACCACCGACGTAGCCCCCACCGCCACCTTCGCGCCCTAGGGCTTTTCGGCCAGCACCCAGCCGAACAAGATCTTCGGATGCGTTCGACGGACCAAACGCACATCCCGCATACCGAGCAGCAACAGCTCCTCGGTGATCGCTGGATGGCCGATCAGGTCCACAATCAAGATCCGTCCGCCTGATTTCGTGGCGCGCACCATCGCCGCCAGCGTCTCGAGGCGTGACGCGGCGCCGAGATGGTGAAGCGAGAAGCTGGCCAGCACCACGTCGTATTCCTCGACACCGAGGCAGGTGAACGGGCCGGTACGGATCTCCACCCTCCGGACGACGCCGTCAGCCTCGGCATTCGCGCGCGCCACCTCGGCCGAATGCCGCGACGCTCCGTGTCCCCGTCGAAAGTCATCCAGGCCAACCACTGATCCATGCGGCACCCGGAGCGCCGCAGCGACGGTGACGAAGCCCTTTCCGCAACCTACGTCGAGCACTCGCTCGTCGCCACGCCAGCTCACCTCATCCAAGAGCCGGCGGCAGTCGCGTGCCCGACTCATACGAATCACCCAGCCAAGGAATGTCGTCAGGGCGACGAGCAGAATCCCGAAGTGAGTGATCACGCCGACGGCGAGCGCGATCCAACCAAACCGCAGGCCGGGAATCAGCCAGCGGCCAGCGAGGCCCCCTGTCCAACACAACCCACCGACGACAAGCGCGTGTCGCAACACGCCACCAAATGGAAACCCATACGCTGCACGCCCCATCTGCATACGCTGGCCCGGCCGCTTTCGAAGCACCAGGATGCGAAGTGCGTCCTTGTCCGCTTCCGAACAAGCATCGCCGCGTTGTTCTCCTTCAGCGGAGCGCGGCGGCGAGGCCTGGCATCGTCAGCCGTCGAAAGAGCGCGTCGATCTGCGCCGGTAGCGGAGGCTTCGGGTCGCCGAGCCACACGCTCACCAGCGAAAAATAGCTGCCGACGCAATACGCGACCACCGCGTCGAGGTCGGCTACCTTGCCGAGCAGCTCCGCGCGCGCCAGCTCCGCCACCATGCCGCGCAGCTGGCCGAGAACTGTCTCGCCGCCACGCCGGCGCAGCAGCGACTGAAACAGCGTGCGATGCGCCGCGGCGTGCTCCAGCAACGGCAGCGAAAACGCCAATAGCTCACTCGGCTGCCGGGCCGCAGCCTGTAAGAGCGCCCGCAGCCCATCGAGACCACTGTCGAGGAGTGCTTGTTTGTTGCGAAAGTGCGCGTAGAACGTGGTGCGTCCGATATTGGCGCGCGCCAGAATGTCGCTCACCGACGTGCGCTCATAGCCTTTGTCAGCGACGACGGCCAGGAACGCCGCGCGCAACTGGGAGCGTGTCCGGTCGGTGCGCCGATCAGCCAGCGTCTGGTGTTTCTGCCGCCGGGGGCGCAGGAATCGGATTCAGCGTCACACTGCGTTGCCCATCTTTGTCCGTCGGCACCGCCAGCTGCACATCCTCGAATCCAACATGCTTGAGCACGAGCTGCGCCGCTCCTGGGGCGCTGTTCTGCCGCAACGTGTACGGCGTCATGCCGAGCCGCACGCCGTTTTGAAACACCTCGGCGCCGGCCGGCGTCGACTCGACCGTCACTGCCACGGGAATGGGCTCGACAGTGCGGGTCCGGAAGACCAGAAAGCCACCCAGGGCGACGGCCATGGTAAATCCAAACGCCGCCGCCATCGTCACCAGCGAGCTACCACGCCGCGCCTCGGGCTGCGGAATGTGGTCGGGCGGCGGAGTCGACTCACCTGCCGCGCCTCCGAGCGTCGTCGTCTCACGACGCGGACGCGGCTTCGACCAGGACTCAGGCGCGAGCTCGTTGGCCGCTTCGACGACGGGAGGCGGGGTGGGGGTGTGGGTCGCTGGCGCCCGCGTGTGCGTAGCAGGCACCACCACCGGCGGTCGCGGCGCGAGGCCAAAGGGCGTTGGCGTCGACAGCACCGTCGCATTCTCCGACGTGGGCACCGCCTCGCCTGAGGTCCGAGGCGCAGCGACGGCAGCTCCTCGGTCTAGCTGCACCGCATCGATCGCGGCAATCAACTCGGTCGTCGACGCAAAACGGTCGTCCGGGCTCTTGGCCAAAAGCTTGACCACGATCGCATCCACCGACGCCGGAATGGCCGGCACCACCGAGCTCGGCACCGGCGGCGGCGAATACACATGGGCGCTGATGATCTCGCCGAGGCCATGGACATCGAATGGCGGCCGCGCGCACAGCAGATGAAAAAACACGCCGCCGAGCGCATACATATCCGCGCGGTGGTCGATGTTCGGCGACGCGCGGCATTGCTCCGGCGACATGTACAGCGGCGTTCCCAACAGGCTGCCCGTCTTGGTGTGCGGCGCATCGGCGCCACCGTCGAGCAGCTTGGCGATACCAAAGTCGAGCAGCTTGGCCCTGACCTCGCCTGGCGCGCTCTCGTCGTGGACCAAGAAGACGTTGTCCGGCTTCAGATCGCGATGGACCACCTTGAGGTCATGCGCGGCCGTCAGCGCGTCGGCCATCTGCCGGATGATGTTGATGCTCTCGACGATCGACAGCGGCCCACGTCGGATGCGTCCAAGGAGCGTCTCACCCTCGAGAAACTCCATGACCATGTAGGTCGTGCCGTCGGCCATCTTGCCGAAGTCGAACACCCTGACGATGCCCGGGTGAATGATCTGCGAGATCGCGCGCGCTTCGTTGATGAAGCGCTGGACCAGGCCCTCGTCGGTGGTGAAGCCCTGATGCAGGAGCTTCACGGCCGCTTTTCGGCGCAGCAATTTGTGCTCGGCGACGAACACTTCGCCCATGCCGCCTTCGCCGATCTTTTTGACGAGCTTGTAGCTGCCGATCTCTAGACCGACCATGTCTCACCAATACTGACGCTGCCGTGCGTGTTCGACAAGGGAATCCGTACGACTAATCTTCGTCGGAGTCCACGTAGTCCGGATCGTCCGGCAACGTCACCGGTCCGGTCGGTTCATCGGGCTTGCGACCACCCTCCAAACGCGCCTTGACGCGGGTGTACTGTCGCTCTTTGTAGGCAAAGTGGCTGTTTTCGCCCTCTTCGTTGCGCTTGGCGGTCTCGGCGTCCATGACCTGAAACTCGGTCAGCACGAAGATGACGTGGCCCTTGTCGAGCTCGCCCGTCGTCGGTACCGCGCCCATGTCCTCGCCGAACCGCACCGGCATGTCGACGACGAAGTTGATGATCCGATAGCCGGGCCCGGAGAACTCGTTTTGCGCCGAAAGATGTTCCTGACCCTCGGCGGCATCGTCTTTCTGCAGCTTGTCGGCCCAGCGCGCGAACGACGGAATCGACTCCACCATGCGCCGGAAGGGCAGGATGCCGTTGACCGACTCGCCGGGGATCACGTAGTTGAACGGCACAAGACGCTGCAACAGCTCGTTGAGCACCGCCGGCAGGTCGTTCAGCGTGCGCGTCACCAGCCGAAAGCGCAGCTTGTCGAACACGTTGGCGGCAATCGACTGCCGCTTGGCGAGCAGCTTGGTCACGATGCTGTCGTGTTCCTTGCGGCTCCAGGCGAACTCGACGATGGGATAGCCTGCCGCACGGATCTGCTCGACGGTATCGACCACCTTGCGCTCGACCAAGGCGAACACTTCGTCGTCGGAGACGGGCAGCACGAAGAGCAGCTCGCGCCCGGCCAGGTGATGCATGACGTGCATCGCCTTCAAGACGATGCAGGCATAGGCCTGCCGACGCCCACGCGAGCTCGCCAAGAGAAACAGCTCGCGCACCGGCATCTCGTGCGCGACCTCCGCCGGGATCCGATAGCCGAGGCTGCGCGTCAGATACTCGACGGCGTCCTCGCGCAGCGCCTCGAGGCGGGCCAGCACCTCGGGCTTGTGCACGTCGAACTCGTGCGTCTTCAAGAAGCGATCGACCTCGGTGAGGTCGGCAAACGACAGCCGTTGCCAGTCGATGACCGAGCTGCCGGCGAGCAGCAGTCGGAGCGCTTCGACGTCTGCCAGACTGGCCTGACTGAGCGCGTTGTGGGTCACGGGGCCGGAGTTGTAGCCGGTCCCTGCCCCCGCCTCAATTGAATTGCTTCGTTTTAGCGCTTCTTCAGATTCACCGTCGCGATGAAGAGGCCCACGGTCATCAACAACACGGTGATGTTGCCCATGATTGGTATCATGCCTACATCATCGTACAAATCCGTACATAGCGCAAATTCTGCCTGCTATTGACAGAATGACCGTTCAGTCATTACGTTTTTCTCATGTCCAAAACCGCCGTCATCGTCTCAGCCACCCGAACCCCAATCGGTCGCAAGAAGGGCGCCTTGGCGCTCACCCGCGCCGACGATCTGTTGTCCCATGCGCTCCGCGCCGTCGTCGACCGCATCCATCTCGACCCCGCAGAGGTCGAGGACGTCATCGCCGGCTGCGTCACCCAGATCGGCGAACAAGGCTTCAACATCGCGCGCACCGCGGCCCTCATGAGCGGCTTCCCCATCGAGGTCACTGGCACCACCGTCAACCGCCAGTGCGGTAGCTCTCAGCAGGCCTTGCACTTCGCCGCCGCCGCCGTGCTCTCCGGCCAGATGGACACGGTCATCGCCGCCGGCGTCGAGTCCATGACCCGCATCCCCATGGGCTCCGACGCCGCCATGGGCGTGGCTGGTGTGTCGCCCGCCATCCCGTTCTCGTCGCTGTTCACCGAGAAATTCACCTTCGTGCCCCAGCATCAGTCGGCCGAGATGATCGCCGAAAAATGGGGTCTCACCCGCAAGGATTGTGAGGCTTTCTCCCTCGAGAGCCACAAGCGCGCCGCCATGGCGCGGGAGACCGGCCGCTTCAGCTCGGAAATCACACCGATCGAGGTGAAGGGCGCCGACGGCCAGGCGCGCATCTTCAGTGCCGACGAAGGCATCCGGCCCGACACCACCCTCGAGAAGCTGGCCGGCCTCGGCGCGGTGGTCAAGCCCGACGGCGTGGTCACCGCCGGCACCGCGTCGCAGATCTCCGACGGCGCCGCTGCACTGGTGGTCATGTCCGAGGAGAAAGCCCAGAAGCTCGGCCTCAAGCCCTTGGCCCGCATCGTCACCGCCACCGTCGCTGGCGTCGACCCGACCATGATGCTCCACGGCGTCATCCCGGCCACGCAGAAGGCGCTGGCCAAGGCCGGTCTCCGTCGAGAAGACATCGACCTGGTCGAGATCAACGAAGCCTTCGCCTCGGTGGTCCTGGCCTGGCAGAAGGAGCTCGGCTTCGATCTCGAGCGCGTCAACGTCAACGGCGGCGCCATTGCGCTAGGTCATCCGCTCGGCGCCTCTGGGGCGCGTCTGGCCACGACGCTGCTCCACGAGATGGAGCGCCGTCAGGTCCGGTACGGTCTGCAAACGATGTGCATCGGCTTCGGCCAGGCCACCGCGACCATTTTCGAGCGTTTGTAAGTCGTTTCGGACCTCGGCCGGCGGCAGCCAAGTCGCCAGACTCATGCTAATGTCCGCGCCTATGCGGGCTTCGATCGTCGCGATCCTCCTCTCTTTTTCCCTGATTTCAGGCTCGGTGGCACACGCCGATGAGCTCGGCGATCTAGCCGACGCCATCGACAAGACACCCGACGAGGCCAAGGTCTACGACGCGTACGCCGTCGCTGCCTTCAAGACGCGCCGGTTCGACGACGCCATCAAGAAGCTCAAGGTCGGCGTGGCCCGCGTCCCCGGCTATTCGGAGGGCTACTACAAGCTTGCGTACGCCTTTCGTCAGAAAAAAGAGTGGGCCGATGCAGCGGACTACTACCGTCGCTACATCGAGATCATGCCGCGCAAGACCGATCCCTATTTCGGCCTCGGCGCAGCGCTGACCGGCCTCGGCGATCGCAAAGGCGCCATCAGCGCCTACGAGAAATATGTCGAGCTCGAAAAGGCGCCCGAAAAGGCCCGCTTCGTCGACGCTGCGCGCGCGGAGCTCATCAAGCTGGATCCCTCCCGGGCCCCGGCCAAGCCGCCCGAGCCGGTCAAGATCGCCGAGCCGACGAAGCCCGAGCCCGTCAAGGTCGAGCCCGTCAAGGTCGAGCTGATCAAGCCCGACCCACCCCGCGTCGACGTCGCCAAGCTGCGCAGCAACGCGCACGAGCTCTTTCAGGCGCAGCGCTACGAAGACGCCATCGTCGCGTTCAACAAAGCCATCGAGGCCGACCCGACCAATGCCGAGCTGCGCAACGATCTCGGCAGCTGCCACTTCAAGCTCAAGCACTTTGCCGACGCTGCCGGTGCCTTTCGCGCCGCCACCGAACGCGATCCCAAGCTGTCGCTCGCCTGGTACAACCTCGGTCAAGCCTCCCGCAAAGCCGACAAAAAGGCCGACGCGGTCGCCGCCTTTCGCGCCTACTTGAAGCTGCGCCCCGACGATCCAGATCCCTACTACAGCCTCGGCCAGACGCTGAAGTCGCTCGGTGACGTGCCGGGCGCCATCGACGCCTTCCGCAAATACGTCTCCATGGAAAAACGCACCGAGTTTCAGGCCTTCGTCGACAAAGCGCGGGCCGAGCTCGAGGCCCTGGAACAGCTCCAGAAGTCGGGCCGACGCCTGCCCGCCGAAGAGCACCTGTTCGACGAGGATCGGCTCCTCGATCCGTTCAACTCCGAACCCCAAGTGGTGGCGATTCGCGATCCGGAGATCCGCGACCCGTTCACCACGGTCCGCGATCTCCGCGATCCGTTCACCGAGCGTGTGGGTCTGTCGATTGCCGATCGGCTGGCTCCGGTGTCGTTGCCACCGTCGGCAGCGCTGCGGGAGTACTCGCAGGCACTCGAGGCCTATCGCCGCGCACTCAACCGTCAAACCGAGTCCGTCTCACTCGGGTATCAGCGTGGCGTCGAAGAATCGCTGGCCCAGCGTCCGGCCGCCGCCGTTCGCGCCTGGAACAACGTGGTCCTCGAAGACGCCCAGCTCTCCGCCGCCCGTCGTGGCGTCGAGCGCGTGCGCACCTTGTTGAGCCGTCGCTAATGGCCAACGACGACGAGCTGCCCCCACCCGACGACGCGGCACCCGAAGACGAGCGCGGCCACGAAGGCAAGCGCGGCCGCCTCGAGTCGCTCATTCCCGACGTGCTACGCCGCACCTTCTACGCCGGCCTCGGTGCGGTCTTCACCACCGAAGAAGGCATCCGCAAGCTGGCCACCGACTTTCATCTGCCCAAAGACGTTGCCAACTACCTCATCCAGCAGGCAGCCACGTCGAAGGACGAGCTGTTTCGCATCGTGGCCAAGGAGCTGCGTGGCTTTCTGGAATCGGTGAACGTGTCCGGCGAGCTGCAGAAGCTGCTGACGTCGCTGTCGTTCGAGGTCAAGACCGAGATCCGCTTCATCCCCAACGACGAAGCCGTCGCCGGCGTGAAGCCCGAGGTCAAATTCCCGTCGATGTCGGTGAAGCGGAACGACAAAGATGCCGCCAAGGAGAGCAAGAAGAAGGACGCGGCCAAGGATCAGACGAAGGATCCCAAGGATCCCAAGGATTCCAAAGACGAATAGCCGTTACTTCTTCTTCCGGCTGATCGTCACCTTCTTGATGCTGATCGGCTCGACCGGCCGATCGCCCGGGCCCCGCGCCACACCGGTGAGCTTCTTGACCAGATCGGTCGGCTCACACGCGCCGAAGATCGTGTGTTTGCCCGATAGCCACGGCGCGCCCTTCTCGGTGATGAAGAACTGCGATCCGTTGGTGCCGGGCCCTTTGTTGGCCATGGCCAGGATGCCGGCGTTGTCCATGCGGAGCGTGTCGACGAGCTCGTCTTCGAACTCGTAGCCCGGCCCGCCACGCCCGGTGCCCTGCGGATCGCCACCCTGGACCATGAAGTCGGGGATGACCCGGTGAAACACCAGCCCGTCGTAGAACGGCCGCTTCACCCACTGCCCGCTCTTGGAATCTTTGAACGGCCGGACCCCGAGCGCCAGGCCCACGAAGTTCGCCACCGTCTTCGGCGTCTCCTTCTCGTGGAGGCTGCACAGGAAGCTGCCAAACGGCTTGCCACCTTGCTCGACGTCGATCTTGGCCATGAGCTGCCCAGAGCCACGCACGCCTTTTAACGCATCGGCGAGCGCGATGGTGTGACCAGCGACGGGATCTTCGACGGCAGCGGTGGGAGTGGTGTCGGCCAAGGCCGGCGCAGCGGCGAAGAGGGCGGCACCAACAGCAAACGGACGGACAGAGCGGAAAGACATCACGGATCTCCTTGGCCTATTACGGAAGATGCTCGAAGACAGCCTCGAGGCCAGGCCCAATGCCGCGCTGTTTGCACCAGCCACCGGGCACCTCGAGAACGAACTGGGTGTTGACGTCGGGACCACGGGACTCGAGGGTCAGCGGGGTGGCGTTTTCCTCGATGAAGACGATCTTTTGGTCCGCCCCGATGAAGATCATGTCGAGCGGGATGTATGTGTTCTTCATCCAAAATTTGAGCGGCTGCGGCTGCTCGAACAAGAACAGCATGCCGCGCCCCGGCTCGAGGCTCTGACGATACATGAGACCACGCGTGCGCTCCGGCTCCGTCTGCGCCAGCTCGACGAGGACGCGGAGCTCGGGCCCACCAGGACGCCGCAAGACCACGGTCGGCTCGACGGTGCGGGGGCCCGGACCAGGCGGCGCAGTATGGCTACAACCGCTCATCGCGACCGCGACCGCAGCCAGCCCCGACAAGATCGAAAACGTCTGCACCCGACCCGTATAGCGCGGCGCGCGCCGTCGTGTAAAGCGCGGTACAGTCGAACCGTGACCGTCTGGCTCATTGGCATCGGCAGCGGTGAGGTGGGGCTGTGCGCACGGCGCGCGGTCGAGCTGCTCCCCAGTGCCGACGTGGTGGTCGCCGAATCGGAAGCGCCGATCCTCGCTCTGTTGTCGCTGGCACCGCGGGCCAAACTGGTCATCGAGCCCGATGCGGCCGAGCGTGCTCGTCGCGCAGCCTCGGCCGGCAGCGACGGACATCGCGTGGCCTGGCTGGAAGCTCACCCCGATCGCGCCTGGTTCGACTCCGGTGCGGTCAGCGAGCTCGTGCCGGCCAGCACCGACCCGTGGCTGCGCCCGCACAAGTCGCTCGACGGAAAACGCGTGCTTCTGCTCGGCACGCGGCTGCCCACGCCGAGCCAGATCGAAGAATGCCTCGACGGTGCCGAGGTGCTGGCGGTGTCGCCGATGGTGATCGTCCCGTGCCACGCTGCGCTCAAAGAGGCGGTGGCGCGTCTCTCGTCGGTGCGTGCGGTGGCCTTCGCCAGCGCCCACGCCGTCGATGCGCTGCTGGCGGCGTTGGCGGATCGCGGCCTCGACGCCCGCGCCCTCGCTGGGCTTCGCCTGGCTGCGGTGGGCTCGGCCACGGCCGCGCAGCTCGCCGCCCGCTCGCTTCGCGCCGACCTGGTCGGCGACGGCGGGGGCGCTGCGCTCGCTGCAGACATTGTCGCCGCCGGCTGGCAAGGCCCGATCCTCCTTCCCGTCGCGCTGGGCGGCAGACCGGAGCTCGCCGAGGCGCTGCGAGTGGCCGGCATCGAGCCGATCGTCGTCGATGCCTACGAGACCTTGGTAGACGAAGGCGCCCTCGGTCGCGCCGCACGCCGGCATCGTCGCGCCCCATTTCACGCCGTCGCCATCATGAGTCCGCGCGGCGGCGAAGCGCTCCTCGAAGCCCTGGGGGGCGCCGCGGCCCTTGGCGACACCACAGTCGTTGCCGTCGGTGAGACCACGCGCACGGCGCTGTCCGCTGCCGGCGTCGCTCGCGTCGTTGTCGCCACCTCGCCGGGCTGGCCCGAGGTGATGTCGGCGGTCGCCGAGGCCCTCGCCCCTGACCTCAAAATCAAGTAGGCTCCCGCCGATGCAATATCCCGAGTACCGACCGCGGCGGCTCCGCCGCACCGAGACCATGCGGCGCATGGTTCGTGAGACGGTCCTGTCGCCGGACTCATTCATCTATCCGCTGTTCGTCATCCCCGGCAAAGGCCAGCGCAAGGCCATTGGCTCTTTGCCCGGTCAAGCCCAGGTTTCCGTCGACGAAGCCGTCGTCGAAGCCAAGGAATGTCAGTCGCTCGGCATCTCTGGCGTCATCCTGTTCGGAGTCCCGGAGGAGGGCAAGAAGGACGAGGTCGGCTCCTATGCCTGGAACGACGACGGCCTCGTGCAGCGCGCCGCCCGCGAGATCAAAAAAGCCTGCCCCGACCTCCTCGTCGCCCTCGACTCTTGCTTCGACGAATACACCACCCACGGCCACTGCGGCGTGGTGGTCGACGGTGATGTCGACAACGATGCCACCCTCGAAAACCTCGGCCGAGTCGTGCTCAGCCAGGCCCGCGCCGG
>Ga0123338_10000209_pt1 | contig 60267 bp, 52 predicted proteins | sample grotaG_FD_89793 | JGI IMG/M metagenome (GOLD analysis project Ga0123338, IMG submission 89793) | Glacier valley bacterial and archeal communities from Borup Fiord, Nunavut, Canada, to study Microbial Dark Matter (Phase II) -... | ecosystem: Environmental > Aquatic > Freshwater > Ice > Glacier ... | reverse complement strand
TTTGCAGGCTACATCGGGTCAATCTATGATATTACCGAGCGAAAAGAAGTGGAAGATAGATTAAAACGTTATAAGACAACAATTGAAAATGCCCAGGATATTATACTTTATATTGATTTAGATGGAAAAATTATGGATGCAAATAAGGCTGCTTTAAAAGCCTATGGGTATAGCCTTGAGGAATTATTAACCTTAGATATTCACACTATAAGAAAAAATTGGGGTTTTACAAAGAAACAATTGGAAAAAATTAATCAAACCGGAGTATTTTTTGAAGCAACTCATCAACGAAAGGACGGAAGCACATTTAAGGTAGAGGTAAGTACCCAAGGAACGGATATGGATGGGAAGCATATTCTCTTAAGCTTTATTCGGGATATTACGGAACGAAAGAAAGCAGAAAACAAAATTTTTGAGAGTCAGGTTAAATACCGTTCGTTATTTATGAACATGAATAGTAGTTATGCATATTATAAGTTGATTTATAACGAGGAGCAGATGCCTGTTGATTTAAAAATTGTTGAAGTTAATGAAACCTTTGAAAAATATTTTGGAATTACAAAAAAATATATTATAGGTAAATATCACTCTGAAATTTTTCCGCACAATAATATAATAATGGAGGAAATAAAAAAATATACATACAAGCTCTTACGAGGAGAAAGTCTGCATATTGATGAATTATACTTAATAAATGGGGATAAATGGTACTCGGCATCTATTTATTGTCCTAAGGAAAAAGACATCGTAGTAATAGTAACCGATATAACATATTTAAAACAGTCGGAAATAAAGTTAAAGGCTGCAAAGGAAGCAGCTGAAGCTGCAAACAAGGCAAAAAGTGAATTTTTGGCGAATATGAGTCATGAGATTCGGACTCCTATCAATGGTATCGTCGGAATGGTAGACCTTACACTGATTACTGACTTAAAAGAAGAACAGAGGGACAACCTGTTAACCGCAAAAGCATGTACAAATTCGCTATTAAACATCATTAACGATGTACTAGATTTCTCCAAGATGGAAGCCGGTAAGATGTCGATTGAATATGTCAGCTTTAATATCAAGAAACTTGTAGAAGAGATTATAAAAACTCATTCACCACGTGTGGTAGAAAAGGGACTTGACCTAAACTATACTTTTTCCTCAACAATTCCGCAGTTTTTAAATGGTGATCCAAATAGGATTCGTCAAATTTTGAATAATTTAATCAGTAATGCCATTAAATTTACTGAGAATGGTGAAATTACCGTAACAGTCAAAAAAATTACTAATATTAATGATGTAGTAGAGCTGAAATTCAATGTATCAGATACTGGAATAGGTATAGCTGCAGAAGATATCGGACGGCTCTTTCAAAGCTTTAGCCAGGTGGATGGCAGCTTTACTAAAAAGTTTGGCGGTACAGGACTTGGACTTGTCATATCAAAACAGCTTGTTGAGATGATGGGCGGCTCAATAGGAGTTGAAAGCGAAAAAGGAAAGGGCAGTACGTTTTTCTTTCAGTTAAAATTTAAGATTGGCAGTCCTGGGGCTGAAAAAATTAATCTGATTCCTTATATATCGAAAACATTAAAACCACTTAAAATCCTATTGGCTGAAGATGATATTATTAATCAAAAGGTCATATTAAAGATGTTACAGGAAAAGGGGCATAGAGTAGAAGCAGCAAGTAATGGGATAGAAGCATTAGAGCTATTCGAGCAAGAAAAATATGATGTAATTTTAATGGATATTCAGATGCCGAAAATGAATGGGATTGAGGCAGCCCAAAGGATAAAGCAAAAGGAAAATGGCGGAGTTCATACTCCGATTGTAGCGCTTACTGCTTATGCTTTGCAGGGAGATAGAGAAAGATTTCTTGCCTTAGGTATGGATGGTTATGTATCTAAGCCGATACAGATGGACGAATTATTCTCTACCCTTGAGATGATGGTATCTTATCAAGGAAAACCTGTGGAATCTTTGCCAAATAAAGTGTTATTAACAGAAAAGGGGGATGTACTATTTACAAATGAAATACGTCAGAAACCAAAGGATATAATAATCTCAATACTGAATGAAATTACTGATGATTTATTATTAATTGAGACAGCGATGGATCATTATGATCTAGTGACCATTGAGAATATGGCTCATGAAATTAAAATCAAGTCGAATGAGATTGATGTGAATGAGATAAAAGATATAGCCTTTAAAATTGAAATTGCTGCAAGAAGAGGTATATTAACAGAAGTTCATAATTACATACAAAATATCAGGTCTGATTTAAAAATATATAAAGAATCAAGTCAATTGTTTTAAGATTGGATTTTGTTATTAATCAAGGAGGAAGAACAATGAAAATACTTATAGCAGAAGATGATTTAACCAGCAGAAAATTTTTATTTAAATTTCTTTCCCAGTATGGAGAGTGTGATTTAGTAGTGGATGGGCTAGAGGCATTGGATGCTTTTCTGATATCCATAAAAGAAAATAAACCATATGATCTTATATGCCTGGATATAATGATGCCTAAGGTAGATGGTGTTAAGGTATTAAAGCACATCAGGGATTTGGAAATTCAAAAGGGAATGCTGCCGGGGAAACGATCTAAGATTATTATGACAACAGCTTTGGCTGAAGCACAATTTGTACAAAATGCGTTTGAAATTGGGTGTGATGCCTATGCAGCAAAACCGATAAATACGGAAAAATTAATTGAAGTGCTGCATAATTTGGGGCTTATAAACGATTAAAATAAACTTTAAGGTGGTTATATGTTGGGCGAAAAGATGGCGTTATCTGAGTGCAGGGAGGGAGATATTCTGGCTTCAGATGTAATAAATTTAGACGGGGGAATTCTAGCTGCAAAGAATATAGTATTGAATCGGTATATTATAGAGCAATTGCATGAGTTTGCTATTAATAGTGTTTTTATTTATAAAACTATTTCTAACAGCAAGGAAAAAATTGCGCATTCCGAATTAATAGAAAGTTATAGGAATTCGGTACTTCAAACGAAAGAATGCCTTCAAAATCTTGCTGCGGGAAAACCTCTGGATTTTAAACAGATTTCATTGATAGCAGATCAGATTCATAACGGTATCAATGAGAACAGTAACAATACTATTAAACTTTTAACTGAAATAAAAAGTTCAGATGAATATACTTATACACATAGCGTTAATACTGCTTTCTATTCCATGCTGATAGGTAAATGGCTTAACCTTCCCGAGCAGGGTATTAATAAGGCCATACAATCAGGGCTGCTACACGATGTTGGTAAGACCAGGATTCCCGATGAGATATTAAACAAAGCAGGGAGACTTTCAAAAGAAGAATTTGACATTATTAAAAATCATACCGTTTTAGGCTATGAAATAGTCAAAAACGTAGGAGGAATTGATAAGGATGTTAAAGCAGCAGTTCTTCTCCATCATGAGAGAATGGATGGTTCAGGGTATCCTTTTCATTATTTAGAAGATCATATGAACCTATATTCCAGAATTGTTGCTTTGGCGGATGTGTTTGATGCCATGACCTCTGACAGAGTATATAAAAAGAGGGTGACACCCTTTGAGGTTTTTGATATGTATCAGACAGAAGGAGTATGCCAGTTTGATATCAAATTACTTAATGTATTTATGAATAATTTGGCTGTGCATCTGATAGGATCAAACGTTCTTCTCAGCAATGGAAAAACTGGTGAAATAGTATATATACCTTTTCATAAAGTAACAAGTCCTATTGTAAAAGTGGCATCAGAATACTTGGATTTTTCTGATCAAAAAACAGTGCAAATTTTAAGTATGGTGTAAACCGTTAAGACTATCTGTTTTAAGGGTGAAGCTGCTTTTATTAAAAAGAGAATAAATAGGTAATATGTATAAAAAGAAGGCTATAGTTGTTGATTATAACCTTCTTTTTGATGTGCGCCCAGCATGGGCACTGAAAAACTATCTAATTTTTATTTGTTTAAATGATTGATACTAAAAAAGACGATTTCTCAACTCCTTAGATTTGCATACCAAATTAGACCTGAAGATGATGCAACATCATATCATATCCGTGTCTGTATTTCAATTCACTATTCTTTGCTTCTATTTTGAACTATTTTTCTGTATGCTATATGTCCTACTTTGCAAATATACATACCAGCATCTTTATTATATTGAAATTCATCTTCCTTACGTCGTGGACCTTGAGTTATTGACGAATTCAATTTAACAACTAATTGAAGTTCTTTTAAAATTGTATATTCAATATTTTTCTTCTCTGAATAAGTTTGATCACCAATAACAACACTTATATCCATATCTGTATTTTCGCTTTTTTCAGTTAATTCTTGTAATTGCTTCCCATCAGTTTTTTCTCCACTCGTAATAATAGCAGCTGTAATAATTCTTTTTTCTGTCATAGCAATATGTGTTTAATATCCCTGCTCTGCAGATGTGTTCTTAGTTATTTAGCTTCAAGTTAAAACATCCTATATTATGGAGCAAATAATTAGTGATTATGTCTTATTACACATACTAATTTTAAAAAAAACTATTGACAACTAACATATATGATTATATAATTAACTCATCAGATGAGTTGTACTAAAACATTAGATGAGTTGCACTAAAACATCAGAGGTGTTTAAAGGAGGAATTAGTTTGAAAGAAAAGTTAAAAGTTCAGCTTCAAGCAATGGATCCAAAAGAAACAGTAGCTGGCATCGAACAAAAATGTGAATTCGCAAAAGAACAAGGGTATGGAGCTATTGAAGTTCCACAATGGTTTGTGTCTTATGCAAAAGAAAAACTATTAGGTAGTAAGGTAATGGTGTCAACTTGTGTTGGCTTACCAGGAGGCGAATCATCAACTTTTGCAAAATATGCGGAAGTAAAGCAAGCAGTAGCTAATAAAGCTGATGAAGTTTCAATCCCGGTTAATATGTCTTTTATTAATGAAAAGAAAATAAGCGAAGCTAAAAATGATTTTAATGAAGTTATGAGTATGGCAAAAGGAAAATCGAAAATAAAAGCAATTCTTGAATTTGGATTAGTAGATACTATACTGATGAAAGATTCACTAAATATGCTTTTAGAATTAAATGTGGATACGGTAGTTTTATCCAGCGTTGTAACTGGAAAAAGTATAGATAAGAAATATGTGTCTAAAGTCAAAAATCAAATAAAAATGACTGAGCTAATGATCTTGGGATGTATTTTAAGCGAGAATGATGCAGAAGAATATATTAATTCGGGTGCAGACCGAGTAGCTTTAAGCAGGGTATAATCAGTTCTGCTCAGGGGAGAGGGGTATAGTAATGCTAGCATATGTAAAAGCAAAACAACAAATTATCAAGTATATCAAAAAGAACCAATTGGAGAAGGGGGATAAACTGCCATCCGAGAGCGAACTATCAGAAATGTTAGGTATCAGTCGTTTGACGCTTAGAGAAGGACTGAATGCATTACGTCATGAAGGCATTATAGTTTCGCTTCAAGGAAAAGGAACATATGTTACTTGCAATATAGAACAAATTGCAAACACCCTGAATAATAATCTTGGGATTACAGAAATGCTAGAAACCTTTGGATATAAGCCAGGAGTAGGTTTTTTTGAAAAAAAGTTAGTTAAGGCTGACAAGCAATTGTCAGAAACATTACAGGTTGATGAGAATTCAGATTTAATAATGTGTCGTCGGGTTCGAACTGCTGACGGGAAAGCAGTAATCCTATCAGAAGATTACCTCGCACCGTCGCTGTCAAAGGAATTTTTGTCAATTACAGATGAGAATGTTTCCATTTACGAATTTTTAGAAGGTGTAGCAAAAGTTGTTATTGGTCTTGCAATCACGGAATTAAAACCAGTTTTAGCAGATAAATATCTCGCTGAAAAACTAGAAATAGACGAAGGCTATCCTTTGCTTGCTATGGAAACTATTGTTCATAGTGGAACTGGTGAAGCAATTGTATTTGCAAAAGAATTTTTTATACCAGAAAGCTTTAAGTTTATTGTTCATCGAAGCAGATAGGTAAATAGGAAGGTGATGTAAATGAAAGCAGTAGTTAAATATGGATATGGCAAAGGTGAAACAGAAATAAGAGATATTCCAATTCCTAAAATTGGAGAGGACGATTTGCTTATTGAAGTTAAGGCTGCAGGAGTGTGCGGAAGTGATATTGCATTTGATGATGGACACCATGCGAATTTATTAAATCCACCGGTAGTGTTAGGACACGAATTTAGTGGAGTCATTCACAAAGTCGGGAAAAATGTAACACAGTGGAAAGTTGGAGATAGAGTTGTATCTGAAAACACAGGATATGTCTGTGGAAAATGCTATGCTTGCTCAACAGCAGATTTCTTGGCTTGTCCAGAACGATTGGGAATCGGATATGGGATGGACGGTGGATTTACAAAGTATGTGAAAATTCCCGGGCAAATTATGAAAATTTATCCTAACTGTCTAATGACCATTCCAGAAAAAATGAGTTTTGAAGAAGCAGCAATTTTAGACCCATGTTGTAATGCATATATGGCCGTTGTTCAAGAATCCCATTTAATGGCAGGAGAGTTTGTGGCAGTATTTGGTGTTGGAGCATTAGGATTATTTAGTATTCAGATGGCAAACGCAGCAGGCGCTTCTAAAATAATTGCAATTGGTTTATCAAAAGATAAAGAAAGAATGGAATTAGCAAAGAAATTTGGTGCTACCGACATAGTTTATGGCGATATAGTAAACACAGTGGAGACTGTAAAAGAAATCACCAATGGTGAAGGTGTTGCTTTAGTTCTTGATTGCGCAGGTGTTGCAATAGTGTTAAAACAAGCGATGATGATTACAAGGCCAAGCGTGGGACAAATTGTAAAAATTGGATATGATGATAAACCATTAGGATTTTCCTTAGATCCAATTATTGATAATGCAATTAGTATTAAAGGCCATTTTGGGTACACCTGGGTATCTTGGAGAAATGTTATGAATTTAGTAGTTGCTGGGAAATTAGATTTAAAATCAATGATATCACATAAAATGAAAATTTCTCAATTTGGAGAAGCATTGGATTTAATGCGTCAACAAAAATCTATTAAAATTATACTTTACCCAGAAGATTAATGAAAAAGGCTGATAGGAGGAAGAAAATTGAAAATATTTATTTGTGCAGATTTTAGCCAAGATGGTATTGAGTTATTAGAAGCAGCAGGACATGTAGTTCGTACTGGTGGCTGGGGATATGAAGATGATGTTATTGATGAGGATAAATTAATTAAAGAAATTGGTGACGCTGAGGTCTTATTTGTTGGATATGAGACAATTTCCAGGAAAGTATTAGATAATACTAACTTGAAAGTAATTTCATCAATCAGGGGTGGAGCAAGAGCGAATATTGATGTTGATTATGCTACAGCATTAGGAATTCCAGTATTTTTTACATTCGGGAGAGAAGCGTTACCGGTTGCAGATTTTACTATGGGACAATTGCTTTGTATTACGAGAAAAATAGCAAGAACGGACAGAGAACTGAGAAGAGGTCTTTTCACTGCTCCAGATAAAGAATATGGAAGTGACAAGGACGTAATCTGGGATATGACACCAGAGGGACCCTGGCAGAGTCGAAAAGGGATTGAACTTGAAGGAAAGACAATGGGCTTGATTGGATTTGGAACAGTTGGAAAACAAGTTGCAACAAGAGCAAAGGCTTTTGGTCTTAATGTTGTAGTATATGATCCTTATCAAAGTGCTGAAAGTATGAATGAGTTTGGCGTACAAAAACTAGAATTAGACGATTTGATAAAATCTGCAGATATTATATCTTTTCATGCAAAAGCTACTGCTGATAATACAGGAATGATTGGAGAAAAGCAATTTGCAATGATGAAAGACGGAGTGTATATCGTAAATAATGCACGTGCTGGATTAATGGATGAAAATAGCCTGCGGCAAGCATTAAGAATCGGTAAATTAGGCGGTTTAGCTTTAGATGTATTTCATACTGAGCCAATTAAAGAAAATGATGAGTATTTTGATTATGACAATGTAATTGTAACTCCGCATATTGCAGGCACCGGCAGAGATGTTATTTATTTACAATCCGTTATGCTAGTAAACGATTTGCTGTTTTATCTAGCAGGAGGAATACCAAAACCTTTATGTAATCCAGAAGTGCTAGAAAACAAAAATATAAGGAGGTAAATACAATGCCAGTAGTAAAAACACTTGATATTTTAAAAGAATGTGAAAAAGGAAAATACGCAGTAGGTGCATTTGATATTAATGGCTTAGATCAACCCGCTAGTATTATCGAGAAAGCAGATAAACTAAATTCACCAATTTTAATGGTAATTCCAGGAGTAATTGAAAAATACGTTAATTTTGAAGACTATGTAGCAGTTACTGCTCGTGCAGCTCGTGATGCTAAAATACCAGTAGGTATTCATTTAAGTCATGGTGGAGATTTAGAACAATTTGAAAGAGCTGCAAAAGCTGGTTTTACATCTATTATGTTTGATGGTTCATCACTAAGCTATGATGAGAATGTAAGATTAACTAAAATCGCAGTTGAAATCGGACACAAATATGGGGCAGCAGTTGAAGGTGAATTAGGAGCGATTGGTTCTTCCTTTGCTACAGTTGCAGAATCAATGACAGATCCTCAATTGGCATTGGATTTTGTTAGAAGAACTGGCGTTGATATTTTAGCAGTTTCTATTGGAAATGCACACGGATTTTATAAAGGAATACCAAAGCTAGACTTCTTGCGATTAGCAGAAATAAGAAAAGCATTAGAAAGCGAAAAAGTATTCCTGACATTACATGGAGGTACAGGCATTCCGAAAGAAGATATTCAGAAGGCCATTCAGATGGGTATTGTGAAAATTTGTATTTATACTGAAATGTGTGCAAGAGGAAAAGTTGAAGCAAAAAAATACATAGAAGAATTTCCGGGATATAAAGGTAATTATGATATACCAGAATTGTATTCTGCTATAATAAATGGATTTACCGGAGCAGAAGAAGAGTGTATTCAAATGTTTATGAGTGAAAATAAAAACAGTGATAAAGATAAATATAGTGAGCTAGAGTATCTAGTTAATATTCGTAAAAAAGGCGAAAACATGATTAATAAGGATGCGGGACCAGTTTATCCCTCAAAGGTTGCAAAAACGCATAAACAGCTTAAAGACACAGGGTATTGGAATAAAAACGTGTAAATTGCATAATGAAATGGAGAAATTGTCAATGTGGATAATGGGTGTAGATATGGGGACATCAGGATGCAAAGCGGTAGTTTTTGACGAAAACTGGGAAGTTAGAGCGAACTCATATTGTGAATACCCAATGCACTTACCAGGCGATGGATTATTGGAGTTGGACTCAGAACTCGTTTGGAGTGGCATTCAAAAAGTTATTCAAAATGTAAACAAAGAAGTTGAAAAGCCCGTAGGAGCATTGGCGATTTCTGCCATTGGAGATGTTATTATCCCAATCGGTAAAGATGGTAAACAAGTCCGAAATTCAATTGTTGATTTTGACCCTCGAGGTGCTAAAGAGTTAGATAGTTTTGTGAAAAAAATTGGAACTAGTAAATTTTTTCAACTTACAGGTATGCCGCCGTTATACATTGGCAGTTTGGCAAAAATACTCTGGATGAAAGATCATGAAACTTTTAACTATGATAAAGTAGTTAGATGGTCGACATATGAAGATTTTATTGTTGCAAAGATGGGATTATCTCCTACGGTAAGTTATGGAGAGGCTGCTCGTACAATGTTATTTGATATCCGTAAGAAAAAATGGTGTAAAGAGATTTTAGAAGTAGCATCAATAAGTCAAAATCAACTTCCAAAAGCTGTTTCATCAGCGACTGAAATAGGGCGCATTCCAGAAAATATTGCTGGAATGCTTGGATTTACTGAACCAGTTATGGCTGTAAGCGGTGGACACGATATGATATGTGCTGCTGTGGGTGCAGGATTAGATGAAAGAAAACCCGAAAATGCAGTTGATATTGCGGGAACAATAGAGGGTGTCGTAGCTACATTTAAAGAGCCAAACACTAGTGATGCAATGCTGGAAAATGCGCTTCCTTGTTACCCTTCCTACAATGGGTATGTTACTTTTTCTGTAAACTTAACTGCAGGATGTATTGTTAGATGGTTTAGAGACAATATGGCACCGGATATGTATCAATATTGTCTGGAAAACAAATTAAACGTTTATGAATATATGCAAAGCAAAGTAGATGTGAATGAACCAGGAAAGTTGCTATTCATACCTCATTTTTCTGGAAGTGGGAATCCATATTTTAATCCAAATTCTTTAGGAACAATGTATGGACTGAGCTTAGATACTACAAAAGAGGACATAGCAAGAGCTATGATTGAGGGGCTAGCTTATGAAATCAAATCGCATATTAAAGCATTGAAGAATGCTGATATAGATATAAAGACCTTACTTTGTGTCGGTGGAGGTAATGCGATAGATAAACAACTACAGTTGAAGTGTAATATTACAGAATTGAAAGTCATTAAAGGTGGTGCAACAGAATCATCTGCATTTGGAGCAGCGGCATATGCAGCTACTGCAGTTGGTCAAATAGATGACCCGGCTGATGCATACCTATCGATTAAAGGCAGAGTGAAAGAATATAATCCTACAATTTCTGAGGCCTTCAGAAAAAAGCAAAGACAGTTTGAAATTCTATCTGAAATGATACATGAATTTGAAATAAATTCAAAGGAGGTGTAAAGATTGAGCGAATTTGTCCTTGAATTAATAAATATCGGAAAAACTTTTTCAGGTGTTAATGTTTTGAGAAATATTAATATACAGATTAGAGAAGGTGAAGTCCATGCATTATTAGGTGAAAATGGAGCCGGAAAATCAACTCTAATAAAGATTATTAGTGGATATCATCAAGCTGATAAAGGCGGACAAGTAGTAGTAAAAGGTGAAGTAGTTGAGTTTAAAAGACCTAAGGATGCAATGAATGCCTCTATTCATACTATTTATCAAGAATTGACGTTGTGTCCTTATATGACAGTTGCTGAAAATATTGTGATTGATAAGCAAGAGCATTATAAAGGTATAAAACTACATAATAAAGAATATAGGCAAATAGCCATAGCAGCATTGCAACGTTTAGGGCAGGAGGATATAAACCCAGACTCACTGGTTAAAGAGTTGTCAATTGCAAAGCAACAAATGGTCGAAATAGCAAAAGCTCTTTCTGGTAATGCAAAAGTAATCTTGATGGATGAACCAACATCATCTATTTCAGAAAAAGATGCAGACGTTTTGTTGGGTATCGTTAAGAAGTTAAAGAGTGAAGGAATTACTGTTATATATATTTCACATAGGTTGCATGAAATTAGGAAAATATCAGACAGAGTTACGATATTAAGAGACGGAAATCATATTTGCACGAAAGATATTGATGATATAACCAATCAGGAAATGATAAATATTATGGTTGGAAGAGAACATCATGATATTTATCCTAAAAGAGAGGCTCATATTGGAGATAAAATATTATCTGTACAGCAACTATCAAGTGAGGGCACTTTCAGTAAAGTATCATTTGATGTCCATAAAGGTGAAATTTTTGGTATAGGCGGTCTTGTTGGAGCAAAAAGAACTGAAATATTAGAAGCGCTTTTTGGAATTCGAAATATATCTACTGGTAAGATTTTTTTACGAGGTAAAGAATTTGTGCCAGGCTCACCGTCGAATTGCATAAAAAATAAAATTGCTTTTATTACAGAAGATAGAAGGAAAAGTGGGTTAGTATTGTGTTTATCAATAGTACAAAACATTAACATGGTAAACACAGGTGAAAAGAGTAAATTTGGTTTTATTAATTGGAAGGAATTGAAAGAAAAGGCAAATGGATATAAAAAGATGCTAGACATTAAACTTCATAATACAAACCAGGTTGCTAGTACATTATCGGGTGGCAATCAGCAAAAGGTGGTAATTGGAAAATGGTTAGAATCAAAACCTGATCTGATTTTCTTCGATGAACCTACTAGGGGTATAGACATAGGTGCTAAGACAGAAATATATACAATAATGAATGAATTGGCTGCTAAAGGGGTAGCAATTATTTTGGTATCATCTGAATTACCTGAATTGATAGGTGTATCAGATCGAATAATGGTAATGTGTGAGGGTGTTATGGCAGGTACAATTAATTATGAAGAAGCGTCACAAGAAAGACTTATGTATTTGGCATCTGTAAAAGAACCTCAGCAACAGCTAGAATCACAGGAGGAGTGAAATGGGAGTGGGAAAAAAAGCTTTTGTAAATAAAATAATAAAATTCCGAACAGTTGTTATTTTACTTATTTTAGTGATTGTTTTTGGAATAATTAAACCAATATTTCTTAATCCAATGAACATAATGAATATGTTGAAAAGGATGAGTTACACAGCAATTCCTGCATTTGGTATGACTTTTGTTATGGTATTAGGTGGGCTGGATATATCTACTGGTTCTATTGCAGCAGTTATTGGCGTAGTAATGGCACTATTATTAAAGAATGGAATGCCAATTTTTCCAGCAGTATTAATTTGCTTAGCAGTTGGTATGGTGCTTGGCCTAGTAAATGGTGTTATTTCTGTAAAAGGCAAGATCGCTCCATTCTTGGTTACCTTGGCAACAATGAATATTTTTCGTGGTTTTGCATTAGTTCTTTCAGCTGGAAAACCAGTATCTATTGTAAATCAAGGATATATTAATTTATTCGGTACAGGAATGTTGTTTGGAGTTTTATATACACCGATATTTTTTCTTATTCTATTCTTCGCAATATCCTGGTATTTGTTTACTAAGACAAAATACGGATTTTACATAAGATGTATTGGGGGAAATGAAGAAGCAGCTAAGGTTTCAGGAATTCCGATAAATAAAATTAAGATATGGACCTATGTAATTATGGGGATTTTTGGATGCGTAACCGGATTGATATTAGACGCATTCATGAGTGCTGGATTACCTGCAATAGCGACAGATACAGCAATGGATGCTATAGCGGCAGTTGTTCTTGGAGGGACAGCCATTACTGGCGGAATTGGAACCTTATGGGGAACTTTAGGTGGAGCGTTAATTATGGCATCACTTAATTCGGGAATGAGTTTATTGGGTGCTCAAACACATGTGCAGATCTTAGTTAAAGGCGTTGTAATCATCTTAGCAGTGTTATTGGATAACGTTTTGAAATCTAGAGAGACCATATAGAAATTTTCAGAGTAAATATTCGGCCGTATTTTACTTTGATGATTTAATATAACAAACTGTTAAAAGAATAAGACCATAGATCATATGAGTCAATAATAATGGAGGTATTTGTTATGAAAAAAATGTCAAGGTTTCTAGCAGCGATTCTTTTAGTATCGATTGTTATTGTTGGTTGTGCAAAGCCCTCAGTGGAAAAGCCCCCAGTGGAAACGCCCTCAGTGGAAACACCTGCAGTGGATACACCCGCAGTGGAAACACCTGCAGTGGAAACGCCGAGTAGTTCTTCTGATACGGAAGTTGATCCGCTAGAAGATCCTAACAAAGGGGATTATTCCTATATTGTGGAAGCAGGTACAAAATCTAATATAAATGATTATTATGCTAAATATGGTGTTGAAGCTATTGTAGATATTCGGGGAATGGGTGGGGCAGTTAACATTCCTGACGTGATGACCACAGAAATTCCTACAGCTAATAAAAAGTATAAAATTGGTTTTAGCATTTATTACACCGTAGATGAAGTTGGAGCAATGATTTTAGAAACAGTAAAATCTGATGCAGAAAAAGCTGGTATTGAATTATTAGTTAACGATGCTAATTATGACCAGAATGCCCAAAACCAAGCTGTTGAACAGTGGATTTTAGAAGGTGTTGATGGGGTTATTATTTGTCCATGTGATTTTACAGGTGTAAAGCCTGCATTAGATGCACTTGAAGCGGCAAATATTCCTGTTGTTACAATTAATGCACCTTTGGCAGGAAACGTAGATTCAATCATTATGTCTGAATGCACTGAACAAGGAAAACTTGCTGCTGAAGCATTGGAAGCAAAATTACTTGCAGATGGTACTGAAATGAAGGGTGTAGTTATTATTCAAACCTTGCCTTTTGTGCATCCAAATGCAGCCACTAGAATCGATGGATTTAAGAAAGTATTTGAAAAATATTCAGACATTGAATTAATTGAACTAACAGGAATATCTCCTGAAGAACACTATGCCGCTTTTGAAGGTGCTATGTTAGCACATCAAGATATATTAGGAGCCTTTGGATTATATGCATCAGCAACTATTGGGATGAATAATGCCAAAAAAGCAGCCAAAAAAGATATTCCGTTAACATCGATCGATAATGACAAGTTGATTTTAGCCGGTGTTTATAATGGAGAGATTTTAGGCTCTGCTTGCTATAGTTCTACCACCCCTGCTCATTGGGCAATTACAGGAATGGTTAATAAATTAAACGGCATAGAAATTCCTGGTGTTTATTACTATCCCAATACGATGGTTACAAAAGATAATGTAGAAGAAATGTTTTCATTTTACTATGCTGGTAAAAAACTACAAGATTATCTTAAAGGTGAACAGTAAATCGGACTTTCAAAATACGAGAATAGAGGTTATAATAATGAAGAATACTCCTCAATTAATAGTAATGTTAACACATAATGATAAAACAGTAGTAGATGCAAAAGAAGTATTTGAATTAGCAAAAGACTCAAAAGCAAGATATTGGGGATTTAAAGAGGTTGGAATCCCAATTAGCGAGATGAAAGAGCTAGTTCAATTAATGAAGGGAGCCGGTAAAACAACATTCCTTGAAGTAGTTGCCTATACTGAAGAAGAGTGTGTAAAGGGTGCAAAGATTGCTGTTGAGTGTGGATTTGACACCTTAATGGGTACGTTATATTTTGACTCTGTAAAAGCGGTGACTGATGCTGTAGGAATGAAATATTATCCATTTGTAGGTAATATTGTAGGAAGGCCAAGTGTATTGAAAGGTACAATTGAAGGTATCATCGCGGAAGCAAATAGTTTAGTTGAGACAAAAGGAATTGAAGGATTTGATTTATTAGGGTATCGATTTGAAGGAGATGCCATTAAATTGAATTCGGAGTTTGTAAAAGCGATGAAAGTTCCCGTCTGTTTGGCTGGAAGCGTAAATACATATGAACGTCTTGATGAAGTGAAAGCAACTGGTGCATGGGCGTTTACAATTGGTGGTGCATTTTTTGAAAAGAAATTCGGTAATAAATCTTTTGCTAAACAAATTGATGATGTTATTGATTATATGAACAAATAGAAAGGGAGAGATGCTATGAGAGTATTAGCTTTTGGTGCACATCCTGATGATATCGAATTCAGAATGGCAGGAACATTAGCTAAAATGGCAGCACGTGGAGACGAAGTTTTTATGTGTGTTGTTACAAATGGAAATATTGGTTCTTATAATATGTCTAAAGATGCAATTGCCGCAATGCGTTATAAGGAACAACAAAAATCAGCAGATATTATTGGGGCTAAGCTATTATGGTTAGATGAACCAGACGAATTTCTATTTGACAATGAAAAGACAAGAATGAAATTTATTGAAGCTGTAAGAGTTGCGCGTCCTGATGTGATTTTTAGCCCACCACCCTATAAAGATTATAATCAGGATCATGATATTACTGGATACTTAGCTTTCCAAGCTAGAATTCTTGCAACTGTTAAATTAATGGAAACAGAGCATCCTGTGATTGATCATATTCCGGCATTATTCTATTGTACACCACATGGTGGTTTGCCGACGAAGACTATGCCACAGTATTTTGTTGATATTACAGAAACGTATGATGTAAAAATGAAGATGTTTGCATGCCATGCATCTCAGCAAGGTGACTGGTGTAAAGATGCTTTTGGAGTAAACTATGCTGAAATGATATTGAGGGAAAATCAATTTTATGCTTCAGCTTGCGGAACAGCAGGAGTAGAGTATGTGGAAGCGTTTTCGTTAAACATTGATTGGCCAGTTATTGCAGGAGCACATAAACTTTTACCATAATAATCTTAATGAGTAATAAAATTTAGGAGAGGGTGAAAATATACTTCTCCTAAATTTTGTGCTATAATAGTATTAGTACTACTAATTGTATAAATACTATTAATTGTAGAAAGGGAATAATAATGGAGAAAAAAAGGGTTCTATATGTTTCTGATCTAGATGGAACATTGTTAAATAGTGAAAAAAAGGTGACAAAATTTACCTCGGAAATAATTCAAAAATGTATATCGGAAGGCATGCTATTTTCAATTGCAACTGCCCGTATGCCTTATGGCTGTGACTATCGTGTAGAAGAATTGAAAATGAATACCCCAGGAATCTTAACAAACGGTGTTTTTATTTATGATTTTTCTAATAAAACATATATATCTGCAGAAACAATAAGCAATAATATAGCAACACAAGTTATTGATGTTTTTCATAGCGAAGACTTGTCATGCTTTTTATTCCTATATAAAGATGAAAATATAAGTATTTTCTATGATAGAACAAGTATGGAGGAACAAACACAGTATTATAGTGATCGTGCGTTAAAAAGTTGTTCGGAAGTTACCTTTTGCGAAAATATTAAAGATAAACTTACTTGTGGAGAGGTTTGTTATCTTACTTACTCGGGGGAAAAAACGGAACTTGAAAAAGTATGTATAAAATTAGATAAGATCGATGGGATAAGTTACGCATTCTATTTGAATATCTATAATGGGTTATATTGTTTAGAAGTTTTTAGTAATAAAGCAAGCAAAAAAAATGCACTAAAAAAACTGACTGAGTTATTAAAAATTGATGAGTTAGTTGTATTTGGTGACAATTTAAACGATTTATCAATGATAGAAATCGCAGATAGGAGCTATGCCCCAGGCAATGCTTTAGATGAAGTAAAGAGCTTGGTAACAGAAGTATTGGATGATTGTGATCATGATGGAGTTGCGAAATTTTTGAAAAACGAATTGAAAAATAGTTAATAATACGCTTACCCGTTCGTTTGCAAATTTCTTGAAATCCAAATATAAAGCATGGTATAATATCGGTAGTTTATTATTTTTATATCATGATTGAAAGTGGTGCAGGTAATAGATAATACTATTATTTATGACAATGTTTACAGGAGGGCTTTATATGGTAAGACATATTGTAGCATGGAACTTTGCGGAAGGCTTTACTCAGGAAGAGAACCGAAAAAATGCGGAGATAATAAAAAAGGAATTGGAAAACCTCAAAAATCTAATTGACGGGATTGTATCCATTCAGGTTTTCATTAACCCCTTGGCTTCTTCGGATTCTGAACTGATACTTGACAGTGTATTTAAAAGTGAAGAGGCATTGAAGGCTTACGTCGTACACCCAGAACATGTGAGGGTAGGTACCTCATTTGTAAAACCTTCTACTAAAAATCGGAAATGTATTGACTTTATGATATAAGAGTAGGGTTGGTTTTATCATTTAATAAAAAAACAAATGATAAAATGAATCAAAAAGAGGGTTATGAGTTGATTATGACCTTCTTTTTGATTCATTTTATTCTAATTTAAAGATTACATCCTTCTAAATGACACGAAAAATACCTATGGACAGATAGTTCAAAATGAATTAAAATTAATAGCATTAGTACTAAAGTAAGTAGAAATTGTACTTTAAGAATGGGAACAAATCAATTTGCAATGATTTGCGAGATAAAGGAGAATGAAGAACCATGGCAGAATCAATGAAGGGCTTACACAGAAGCCACAGATGTACCGAAGTTTCAGGTAAAAATATAGGCGAGACTGTGACTGTGATGGGCTGGGTACAAAAAAGCAGGAATAAGGGTGGAATTATTTTTGTTGACTTAAGAGACCGCTCCGGCCTTCTGCAGATTATCTTTGAAGAAGGCGATGCAGGAAGTGAAGGTTTTGCGAAGGCAGAACGGTTAAGAAGTGAATTTGTTATTGCTGTCGTAGGTAAGGTGGAAGCCCGTTCAGGTGCAGCCAATGAAAACCTAGCAACCGGTGATATTGAGATACGTGCAAAAGAAATCCGAATTTTATCGGAAGCAGAGACACCACCTTTCCCAATTGAAGAAAGTTCCAAAACAAAGGAAGACCTTAGATTAAAATACCGTTATCTGGATTTAAGAAGACCGGACCTTCAAAAGAATTTAATACTTCGAAGTAAAGTGGCCAATATTACCCGCGAGTTTTTGTCGGAGGAAGGTTTCCTTGAAATAGAGACACCGATGCTTACGAAAAGTACACCGGAAGGTGCAAGAGATTATTTGGTACCAAGCCGTGTTCATCCTGGCAACTTTTATGCGTTGCCGCAATCGCCACAGTTGTTTAAACAGCTGCTTATGTGCGCTGGCTATGATAGGTATTTCCAAATTGTAAGGTGCTTTCGTGACGAGGATCTCCGTGCGGACAGACAGCCGGAGTTTACACAAATTGATATGGAATTATCCTTTGTTGAGGTTGAGGATGTGTTGAATGTAAATGAACGGTTACTGAAGAAAATGTTTGCGGAGAGCATTGGTATTGATGTACAGTTGCCAATTCAGAGAATGACTTATGCAGAGGCTATGGACCGATTCGGTTCCGATAAACCGGATATACGCTTTGGTATGGAACTTATCAATGTATCTGAAGCTGTGAAGAATTGCGGATTTGTCGTATTTACCGGAGCTCTTGAAAAGGATGGATCAGTACGTGGAATTAATGCAAAAGGCCAAGGTGATATTCCGAGAAAGAAAATAGATGCATACGTGAACTATGCGAGGGATTTTGGCGCAAAGGGACTGGCTTATCTTGCTATTGAACAAGACGGCACCTACAAATCCTCCTTCGCAAAATTTATGACAGAGGAAGAACTTAGTACGTTAGTTACCACTATGGAGGGAAAACCGGGCGACTTGTTATTTTTTGCTGCGGATGAAGATGACGTTGTATTTGCAGTTCTCGCAAATCTAAGGTTGGAAATTGCAAGGAATCTTGAACTCCTTCATAAGGAGGAATATAAATTTTTATGGGTTACAGAATTTCCCCTCCTAGAGTACTCCAAGGAAGAGGGAAGGTATACAGCGAAGCACCATCCTTTTACCATGCCTATGGATGAGGATTTGGCACTTCTTGAGACGGATCCCGGCAAGGTAAGAGCTAAGGCATATGATATGGTCTTAAACGGGACAGAAATCGGTGGAGGATCTGTGAGAATTTTCCAGAGTGATGTACAGGAAAAGATGTTTGAGGTACTTGGGTTTAGTAAAGAATCCGCTTACGAGCGTTTCGGATTTCTGCTAAATGCTTTCAAATATGGAGTTCCCCCTCATGCAGGTCTTGCTTACGGATTGGACCGACTGATTATGTTAATGGCAAAAGAGGACAGTATCCGTGATGTAATTGCCTTTCCAAAGGTGAAGGACGCTTCCTGCTTAATGACAGAGGCACCGAACGTTGTAGATAACAAGCAGCTGAAGGAACTTGGTATTGCATTAGATGTACAGGAATAACAGTAGCATAAGAATGTTTAAGGCATAGTTAATGACGAGATAATTGGCATGCCAATTATCTCGTTTTATTTTGATAAGAATTGTTTTTTAGAAATTATTTTGATAGGAATTGTTTTTTAGAAACTATTTTGATAGGAATTGTTTTTTAGAAATTATTTTGATAGGAATTGAAATTAGTTTGAAATTGAAATTATTTTGATAGTATTATACTGATAGGATTAATCTCTGATAGAAATGGAGTAAGATATGGAAAAAGTGAGTATTATCCTTGTTACAAGTTATTTTGTATTAATGAGCATGATTGGTTTCGCAACAATGCGATCTGATAAACAAAGAGCAATTAAAAAGGGATGGCGCATCCCTGAGCGCACTCTTCTTTTGATAGCCTTTGCAGGCGGAGGAATAGGTTCCTTCCTTGGAATGTATACTTTTAGGCACAAGACCAAGCATATAAAATTTGTTGTTTTAATACCCTTATCAGTAATATTGTATTTCATACTTGGATGTTTGATTATATATTTAAAATGAAAAAATTCGATTGTCATTTCATCTTATTACTTATTAGAAAGCACCAAATTTTTGTATTTAATGATACTGTAAAATGAAATATTGTGTTGACAAATTCCTCAAATTTTGATATTATTGCTTTAAAGTGCCAATGCTTTAAAGCGTTAAAGCGATGAAGAGCAATTCTTTCTAAGCGATAGATTATCAAATCTATGCCTGACGAATATGCTACCATTCACTTTAATCCGTATCAGAGAGAGGGGAAAAGATAGTGTTAATTAAATTAATATTTCTGATTTGTTTTTTTACTATTATGATTTTAGTGGGTGTTTATGCTAGAAAGCATGCAACCAGTGTAGGCGATTTTGTACTTGGAGGCCGTAGTGTCGGTCCTTGGCTTACGGCTTTTGCATATGGAACTACATATTTTTCGGCGGTAGTATTTGTAGGCTACGCTGGGCAGTTCGGATGGAAATACGGTATTTCAGCGACATGGATTGGTTTGGGTAACGCTTTCATTGGAAGCTTGCTGGCTTGGGTTGTTTTAGGCCGCAGAACCCGTGTTATGACACATCATTTAAATTCAACCACGATGCCGGATTTTTTTGGTAGCAGGTATAATAGTAAAGCATTAAAAATCGTTGCATCTGCTATAGCATTTATCTTCTTGGTGCCTTATACTGCATCCGTTTACAACGGTCTCTCAAGATTATTTGGAATGGCGTTTGATGTTCCTTATTGGGTATGTGTATTAGCAATGGCCATCCTAACCGGTATCTATGTAATCATGGGTGGATATATGGCGACGGCAATTAATGATTTTATTCAGGGAATTATTATGTTAGTTGGTATCGTCGCAGTTATTATAGCAGTACTGAATGGTAATGGAGGATTTACGGCAGCAGTCGGTAAATTAGCAGAGTTAAAAAGCGACATTCCAGCGACCTTGGGACAGCCAGGAGCATTTTCTTCTTTCTTTGGACCGGACCCACTTAATCTGCTTGGAGTCGTAATCCTTACCTCGTTAGGCACCTGGGGCCTTCCACAAATGATACATAAATTTTATGCAATAAAAAATGAGAAAGCGATAAAGACAGGAACTATTATTTCCACCATATTTGCTATAATTATATCAGGAGGATGTTATTTCCTCGGTGGTTTTGCAAGGCTATATGAGGGACCAGCAATTCATTCCGAAAGCGGCTCCATCGTTTATGATTCAATTGTTCCACATATGTTGTCATCTCTTCCCGATGTACTAATTGGTGTGGTAGTCGTACTAGTATTGTCCGCTTCCATGTCCACGCTCTCCAGTTTAGTACTGACTTCCAGTTCTACGTTGACCTTGGATTTTATTAAGGGTACAATTATCAAAAAAATGAGTGAAAAAAAGCAACTTCTGACAATGAGGGTTTTGATTGTTTGCTTCATCGTAATATCCGTTGTTATCGCTATGGATCCGCCAACCTTTATAGCACAACTCATGGGGATTTCCTGGGGTGCTTTAGCAGGATCATTTCTTGCACCGTTTTTATATGGACTGTATTGGAAGGGCGTAACGAAATGGGCAGTCTGGGCTTGCTTTGCAACTGGCGTTGGCATCACCGTATCTAATATGTATCTTAAGTACATTGCGTCTCCAATTAATGCAGGTGCAATCGCTATGGTATCCGGATTAGTTATCGTACCAATAGTCAGTATTCTGACACCAAAGATGAAAAAGGATGCGGTAGAAGAGATTTTCTCCTGTTATGAAGAAACAGTTACAGTTCATACAAAGGAATCCATAGAGGAATAGAATAAGAAGACTTAACAAGGCTATTTCCTTGCCAAGAATAGAAAAATTGAATAAAGTAGTAGATTAAATGCATCAAAATAAAAAGAAGTAGAATAAAAAAGTAGAATAAAAAGAAGTAGTATTAAAAGAGAAACAAAAATGAAAGAGGCTGACTAAAAAGGGTTAAAAAACCTTTTAAGACAGCTTCCTTTCGTGCGATAGAAGGGAGATCATAAAATGATTTGGGCAAAAGAAGAAACACTTCCCAGAAAAGAACTGGAACAATTACAACTTATGAGATTACAGGAGACCGTAGCAAGAATATATGAAAAGGTACCAGCATACCGTGAAAAAATGACCCTGGCTGGTATCAAGCCTGAGGATGTGAAAAGCCTTACCGATTTGAAACGGCTTCCATTTACGAACAAAAAAGACCTGCGTGATAATTATCCTTTTGGGTTATTTACTGTACCAAAGAGGGAGTTGGTTCGTATCCATGCTTCTTCAGGAACAACTGGTAAACCGACAGTAGTAGGCTACACGAAGAACGACTTAAAGATGTGGACCGAATGTGTCTCCAGAATTGCTGCAATGGGTGGAGCAACCGAAGAGGACGTAGCGCAGATTTGCTTCGGTTACGGTATGTTTACTGGTGCATTAGGACTTCATTACGGATTAGAGAACATCGGGGCTTCTGTATGTCCTACTTCCTCTGGTAATACGCAGAAACAGATTATGTATATGCAGGATTTTGAAACCACACTGTTGGTTGCTACACCATCCTATGCTTTACATATAGGAGAAGTAGCAAAGCAGATGGGATTAGATCCAACCAAAGATTTAAAGGTAAAAATCGGACTATTCGGCGGAGAAGGAATGACGGAGCCGATGCGCGAGGAAATGTACAAAATTTGGGGGCACGATATGAAGGTTACGCAAAATTATGGGATGAGTGAATTGATTGGCCCAGGTGTTTCCGGAGAATGTCTTGAATTGTGTGGAATGCATATCAATGAAGATCATTTTATAGCTGAGATTATTAATCCCGATACCGGGGAGGTTCTACCTGCGGGGGAGAAGGGTGAATTAGTAATATCCTGTATCACCAAGGAGGCACTTCCACTGATTCGTTATAGGACCAGGGATATTTCAAGACTTATGTATGAACCCTGTAAATGCGGAAGAACAACGGTTAGAATGGAAAATCTCTCGGGACGTTCGGATGATATGTTGATTATTCGTGGAGTTAATGTATTCCCGACTCAGATAGAAGAAGTGTTACTTAAGGTTCCTCAAATCGGCGCTCACTACGAAATTATCGTTGATCGCATCAATCATCTTGATACCATGGAAATAAAGGTAGAGCTGGCAGATGAATCTCTTCTGGATTCCTATTCTAAGCTTGGAGAATTAGAACGTAAAATTAAAACAAGTTTAAGGGTTGTATTAGGCATTGATGCTGTGATAAAATTAGTTGCACCTAGAAGTTTACAGCGCTTTGAAGGTAAAGCAAAAAGAGTAACTGATTTGCGGAAAGAGTAAAATACAATTCGAATAGCGCAGGTATACACATGAAAGGAGTTTTAATAGTGACTAGAAAAGAAATTATGCTCGGTAACGAAGCCTTTGCCCGAGGTGCTTATGAAGCAGGCTGCAAAGTATCGGCGGCTTATCCGGGAACCCCAAGTACAGAAATTAGCGAGAATATCGTAAAATATAATGAGATTTATTCAGAATGGTCACCGAATGAAAAAGTGGCAATGGAGGTAGCAATTGGAGCCTCCATAATAGGTGTAAGAGCATTAGCCTCCATGAAGCATGTCGGACTTAATGTAGCAACGGATCCTTTATTTACGGTTTCTTATTCCGGTGTAAATGGTGGTTTGGTTATCATCGTGGCAGATGATCCTGGCCTTTACAGCTCGCAGAACGAACAGGATACAAGAGCAGTTGCCAGAGCAGGAAAAATTCCTGTACTAGAGCCATCAGATAGCAGTGAAGCTAAGGAATTTGTGAAGTTTGCTTTTGAATTAAGCGAAAAATATGATACGCCGGTTATCGTTAGAAGCACAACAAGACTTTCCCATTCCCAAGGCATGGTTGAGTTAAATGAGAGAATTGAAGTTGAAGATAAGCCTTATGTCAGAAATGTTGCCAAGAATGTAATGATGCCAGCGAATGCTAAGGGTCGCCATTTGGTGGTTGAGAGCAGAGAATTAGCACTAATAAAGGATGGAAGTCAATTTCCAATTAACCTAGTGGAATATAATGATAAGAAGATTGGTATCATTACCTCCGGTATTGCTTATCAATATGTAAAAGAAGCTCTTCCCAGGGCTTCGATTTTGAAGCTCGGAATCGTAAATCCTTTACCTAGGCAGCTGATAGAGGATTTTGCATCAAATGTAGAAACAATCTATGTTGTTGAAGAATTAGATCCAATTATTGAAGAACAAGTTAAATCTTGGGGCATCCAAGCGATTGGAAAAGAAATTCTTACAGTTCAGGGAGAATATTCAGCGAATCTTCTTCGCAAAGCAATTGGGGGAGAGACACTCTCCATTGCAGCGACCGCTCAGATTCCTAACCGTCCTCCGATTTTATGTCCCGGATGTCCACATAGGAGTGTTTATTCGGTATTAAACAAATTAAAAATTCATGGCGCCGGTGATATCGGCTGCTATACCCTTGGTGCAGTAGCACCCTTAAGCGTTATTGATACCACGATTTGCATGGGCGCCAGTATTTCCTCGTTACATGGTATGGAGAAGGCAAAAGGAAAAGACTACATTAAAAACTGGGTAGCAGTAATCGGTGATTCCACCTTTATGCATACAGGAATCAATTCCTTAATTAATATGGTTTACAATAAAGGCACCGGAACCGTAATGATCCTCGACAACTCTACCACAGGTATGACAGGACATCAGGATAATGCCGCAACCGGTAAGACCCTTTCGGGTGAGGCAACCTATGCTGTAGATATTGCTGTTTTATGTAAGGCTGTCGGTGTTAATCATGTTTATGCCGTTAATGCATTTGATACCGCAAAGCTTGAGCAGGTAATAAAAGAAGCAACTGCAATGGATGAAATTGCAGTTATTATTGCACAGGCTCCCTGCGTTCTCTTAAAAAAGACACCTGTTACAAAGCAATACCGAGTGGACTCAGATGCATGTAAAAAATGTGGAATGTGTATGAAACCCGGTTGCCCGGCAATCACTAAGGCAGAAGACCAGTCAATCGTAATAGATGATACTATGTGTAATGGGTGCGGCTTATGTGAAACCTTGTGTAAGTTTAACGCAATCAAGCCAATTCAACTAAGATAAAAAGTTAGAGGACAAGGCAGAGCCGAGTCCTTGATGAATATAAGAATTAATTCCAACGAAAATTCCTTCTCATATTCAATTTAAGACACAGAGTGTTATTCTATTATTATTTATGGAGGTAAGTGAACAAAATCGTTCACACTAGGGAAGAACTCCAGAATGAGATTCCAAAAGTGTTAAGAAAGATCGTCTTAACACTTGGAAATTCATTCTGAACTTCTTCATCACTTATTTGGGAAGCTGCTTTGCAGCTTCATGTCTGGAAGTGTAAAGGACACACTTAGCACAAACTTAATATGCGCAAAAAGTATGCGCAGGAATGAGGGTAATTATGGAAACTAAAAATATTATGATTGTAGGTGTCGGTGGACAGGGTACTCTGCTTACCAGTAGAATTCTTGGAGGGCTTGCAATTAGTGCCGGATATGATGTTAAGCTTTCTGAGGTCCATGGTATGGCACAACGAGGCGGAAGCGTGGTCACCTATGTAAGATATGGCGATAAGGTAAATGAGCCTATTGTTGAAGAAGGACAAGCTGACGTATTAATTGCATTTGAGCAATTAGAAGCCCAAAGATATGCACATTTTTTAAAAGCAAACGGAGTTATCATAGTTAATGAACAAAAAATCATACCGATGCCGGTAGTCATCGGCGTAGCAAAATACCCGGACCATATTATTGAAGAATTAGAGAAAATTTATCGGGTTTATAGAGTAGATGCTGGTAAAGAAGCTAAGAATATTGGAAACAGTAGGGTTTTTAACGTCATTGTACTTGGTATCGCTGCACAACATATGGATTTTTCCGAAGAGGAGTGGTTAACTGTAATCGGGAATACAGTACCGGCAAAGACTGTGGAAATAAATAAAAAGGCATTCGAGGTAGGCTATAATCTGCATAAATAAATTGCTATTTGAAAATCCAATCAAGACAAACCAATTAAAACATAAGGGGGTATTATTATGATCAAACAGCTTTCCGTATTTGTACAAAACGAGATAGGGAGCCTGGCAGGAGTCACAACTGTGTTAAAAGATAACAATATAAACCTAAAAGCGATTGCCTCTTTTGATACACCTGAATTTGCTATTTTAAGAATTGTGGTAGATCAACCGGAAAAAGCAAAAAAATTTTTATCGGAGAGTGGGTTTGCGGTAAAGATGACAGAAGCAGTTGCAGTGGAACTGGAGGATAAACCCGGAGCATTAGACGGGATGCTCCACGTGATTGCGGAGGCCAAACTAGGAGTTAATTATATTTATTCCATAGTTTTACGTAGCGGAAAAGCTCCGTTGATGATAATAAATACCGATGATTTAGCAAGAACTGCAAAGGTACTTAGGGAAAAGAGGTATAGCGTTGCAGAGCAGGAGGATTTGGAATCATGATTTGGAATGAAACAAAGGAATGTATGAGCCGGGAGGAAATTAATAAGCTACAAAGTGCAAGATTGAAGAAAATGGTTGACCGTGTATACCATAATGTTGAATTCTATCGTAAAAAAATGCAACAAATGGGAGTAGAACCGGGAGATATTAACGGGATTGAAGATTTAAATAAGCTTCCCTTCACTACGAAGAATGATTTGAGGGATAATTATCCTTTCCAATTATTTGCAGTTCCCCAATCAGAAATTGTCAGAGTTCATGCCTCCTCGGGTACCACCGGTAAAGCTACCGTTGTGGGATATACCAGAAAAGATATTGAAGTATGGCAGGAGTGTGTAGCAAGAGTCCTTGCAATGGATGGAGTAGGACCGCTCGATAAAATTCAGATAGCTTATGGATATGGTTTGTTTACCGGTGGATTAGGACTTCATTATGGTGCCGAGAACCTTGGTGCGACAGTCATTCCGATGTCTACTGGTAATACACAGAAGCTAATTACTATGATGTTGGACTTTGAAGCAACAGCAATCGCCTGTACCCCCTCCTATTTACTTCATATTGCAGAAACCATACAGGAAGCAGGACAGGTTGATAATATTAAATTAAAAGTGGCAATCTGTGGAGCAGAGCCTTGGACGGAAAATATGAGGAAAGAAATTGAAGCAAAGCTTCATATAAAGGCTTATGATATCTATGGATTAAGTGAAATCATGGGTCCCGGAGTCGCTGCTGACTGCGAATACCATAAGGGACTTCATGTATATGAGGATCATTTTATTCCTGAAATCATCAATCCTGAAACTTTAGAGCCTTGTAAAGAGGGAGAAGTCGGTGAATTGGTGTTTACCACGATTACGAAAGAGGCTTTGCCTCTATTCCGCTATCGTACTAGAGATTTGACAAGCATAACCTATGATAAATGCGAATGTGGAAGAACCCTTGCCCGCATCTCAAGATTTAAGGGTCGTTCCGATGATATGTTGATAATCCGAGGCGTAAATGTATTCCCTTCTCAGGTAGAGGCAGCATTATTGGAGGTAAGTGAAACCAGTCCGCATTATCTTTTGATTGTAGATCGTATTAATAATCTTGATGTTTTAGAGGTTCAAGTCGAGGTGGAGGAGAGATTTTTCTCGGATGAAATCAAAAAGCTGGAGAGCCTAACCAAGAAAATTGCACACGTACTTCAATCTGCTATCGGCCTTTCTGTAAAGGTTACACTAGTTGAGCCCAAGACAATTCAGAGAAGTGAAGGTAAAGCCAAACGAGTTATAGATAAGCGTAAATTAATATAGGTGTAGACTCGCTTGGCTTTGCGAAGCGAGTTATAGACAAGCGTAAACTTATATAGTATTCATAAATGTCCAACACTATGCATTTAATATAGTAAGAATAAGGAGGGGGACTATGGTTATTAAGCAATTATCAGTATTTATCGAGAACAGGGAAGGTAGATTAGAGCAGGTTACTCAAGCTTTAAGTGAACGAAACATTAATATTGTATCTTTTAGTCTTGCAGATACTTTAGAATACGGTATGCTCAGAATGATTGTATCCAATCCGGAGGAAGGTAGAAAAGTTCTGAAGGAAGAGGGATTTTCGGCAATGCTTACAGATGTAATTGCAGTAAAAATTCCTCAAAAACCTGGTACCTTGCATGAGGTCTTGAAAGTTCTTTTTGAAGCAAGATTAAGTGTGGAGTATATGTATACCCTCACAACTTCAGGAGAAAATACATCCATTATCATGAAGTTATCAGATGTGAATGTGGCATTGAAGATTTTGGAAACAAATGGATATGAAGTGTGCACCGTACTAGAAGCATATGAAAGTCATATGAAATAAACGATTATGATGATAAATAATGTTTGACATAGGTGCGAAAGAGTGCTATTATAACCTTATTGCCGAAGACATCGGCAAATAATTTATTATTATTTTTTTGGAGGAATATTACATGAACAAAGGTACAGTAAAGTGGTTTAATAACCAAAAAGGATTTGGATTTATCTCTGACGAAAAAGGCAATGATGTATTCGTACATTACTCAGGACTTAATATGGACGGTTTCAAGTCTTTAGAAGAAGGCCAAGAAGTTCAGTTTGAAGTAGTTCAAGGAGCTAAAGGTCCTCAAGCAACAAACGTAACAAGAGTATAATCAATATTGGGTTTACAGTGTACCTTTTTCTAAACTATAAATTTTGTTTTTAAAAGAATAAGTTTATAAAGAAAATAGCTATATTGTGTTAAACGAAATTGATTAAAGGTTATCCTTAAGAAGTATTTCTTAAGGATAACCTTTTTTATGCTTTATAATATGAGATTGGCAGCCTATTTGTTACAAATAGGCTGCCAATCTCATATTATTCATTATCAATTCATCTTATTTATTAACATTTCGTGATGTATTTATGGTAGCTGTTCCGTTCGTTTACTGACCATTTCCAACAAAAGATACAGAGGATGAAATAGAATTAAGGTAACGATGAAATTAAAGATTCCATGAATGAGGTCAAAGGGTATTCCACTCACCCAGTAGGCAAATCCAGTAGGCAATCCTCCTGTAATAAAGTATGGAATAGAGCATAGAGCACCAAAGCTTATACCATAAGATCCCGATACTATTGCCCAAAAAAATGATGAACGTTGTTTAGAGAATATCAATGCAATAATAAATAGAACAGTCCAAACATATAAGTAATTGATCCACCAGAGTCCAAAGCCATATAGAAAACCCTCCATTACAACGAAAACATAAATGATGTAAAAAGTCTTTCGTCCAAGGATAAGGGTAAATAGAATGATAAGTAAAGATACCAATTCTACATTCGGAAGAAAGCCCAAAGCAACTTGAACAGCAATTAATATTGCACTCATCATTCCTATAATAACAATATCCTTAATCCGCATAGGGGGCCTCCTACCTATGGTACCATCAATATCCCACGGTAAGAGTGATTTCATAATGATCACCATCTTTGATAGCGATTTCATCAACACCAAATAGTATCTGTTCATCGTTCTTAGTAATGCACCACCATTCCTGATTAGAGTCATTGGCAATATGACCGTTTACTTCTGTAATAAAAAGCCCATATTCACTTTCTGTACCCTTAATCAAATTTGCTTCCTGTAATGCCTGACGAAGAAATTCTGCATCAGTATTAAGGGTAAATTCCTTGGTTTCCTCCCCTGGAATGACGATATCGATTACAACCTCCTTCGCTCCTACAGTACCCTGTGGCTTTAACTGCGTATAGATTATTACCATTACTGCTAGGACAGCAATCAACAGGATAGATGCAACAATCGGTTTTAAATATTTTCTTCTCTGATTCATTATGCGCTCCTTTTTATAAAATAATAAAAAAATCCTTTACCCACAACATAGGGAAAAGGACAATAAAAATAAACTGACGAGCCAGTTACCTTATTGTACCCTTGTCCAAATCATCGTGGAACGTTGGTACCGATTTTAAGCAGGTTTTCTGACTTATGAATCATCACTCTTATGAAATCTTCCCAGACTTGAAAGTAAGTCCAGTGATTATGATCAAGGCTATGCCTTTCCAAAAGAGCTCCTCAATTACAGCGGCGAGACCGTACAGGTATTGAACCTGTTTCCCTATTATGTCAAATATCCAATAAAATTATTTAAATATTTGACCACTTAAAACCATAAATATGTCATTTCTAACATGGTAACAGTATAACACCGTAGATAAAACGTGTCAAATGACTTATGAAATTATCTACTAAACATTTTTGAAATGTTAAAATGTGAATTACGATAAAAATGTAATTGCTATTTTTATGTGATATGATATAATCATTAGTTGAGAGTTAAACATGAAATTTTATTTTAAGGAGTATTAACATGAGAATAACAAAAAAATCATTTGGGAAAACCAGCCGTGGCGAAGATACTACATTATATACCATTACTAATGGGAACGGTATGAAGGTTTCATTTACGGATTATGGTGCTAATATTGTCAGTATAGTTGTGCCGGATGCAAAAGGGAATTTGACTGATGTTGCACTGGGATTTGAAAATATTCAGGGTTACGAGGAAAACTCAACGGGCTTCGGATCATTTATCGGAAGAAATGCCAATAGAATTGGCGGTGCAAAGTTCGAACTGAATGGTAAAGTTTATGAATTAGATAAAAATGATGGTGAAAATAACCTTCACAGTGGATTTATAGGCTACAATAAATTTATATATGAAACAGAGACTTTTGAAGAAGATGATATTGCCAGCATTGAATTCACCAGACTCAGTCCCCATATGGAGCAGGGCTTTCCTGGGAATCTTGATATCAGTATTACTTATAGCTTAACCGAAGCCAATGAAATAGTAATCGAATATTATGCAGTTTCGGATAGGGATACAATTATAAATCTGACGAACCACTCCTATTTTAATTTATCGGGGCATAATGCAGGGTCTATCTTGGATCATAAGGTTTGGATCAAAGCAAATCAGTTTACTCCTGTCTCCAAAGATTTGATACCAACCGGGGAATTAAGGGACGTCGCTGGGTCACCAATGGACTTCAGAGTATTAAAGAGTATTGGACAAGACATCAATGCAAATTATGAGCAACTTCAAATAGCAGGTGGTTATGACCATAATTATGTTCTTGATATTAGCTCCAACGAAGTAGAAAAGGTTGCAGAGCTAATTGATGAAAAGAGTCATAGAAAAATGGAGATATTTACGGATTTACCGGGAATGCAGTTATATTCCGGTAATATGCTCAAAACGGTTAATAATAGTAAGGGTGGAGCAACCTATCAAAGAAGAGACGGTGTTTGCTTTGAAACACAGAAATTCCCGAATTCGTGTAACATCAAATCCTTCCCATCCTGTATGCTAAAAGCAGGAAAGGAATTTGATTCTGTAACTATATATAAATTTTTCTTTTAGTAATCAGACAAGATGATTACATAGTATCCATATATATTTTTTGTTATCGTACTAAACAACGACAAGCGGTAAGCCCATTGTTTTATGTTAATAAACAAAAAACTGCCTCCTATTTTAACTTTCCGACCTTGAACAATAAGACAGGGAAGTGAAATGGGAGGCAGTAATTATTTGATGAAATATATAATTTTTGCTAAATTGTTATTTTGTACCGTAAATTCTGTCGCCCGCATCGCCAAGTCCTGGTAAGATATAACCATTTTCATTTAATCTCTCATCAAGATTACCAATATATATTTCTACATCCGGATGAGCTTTACTTAAACGGTCTACACCTTCTGGAGCAGCAATCAGACACATAAAGTGAATTTTAGTAATGCCCCTCTTTTTTAACATGTCAATTGCAGCAACAGCGGATCCACCTGTAGCCAGCATTGGATCAACTACAAATATTTCACGCTCAGACGCATCGGACGGAAGTTTGCAGAAATATTCTACCGGTTCCAAGGTTTTTTCATTACGGTATAAACCAATATGCCCAACTTTTGCATTTGGGATTAAATTTAATATTCCGTCTGCCATATGAAGTCCAGCCCGTAAAATAGGTACGATACAAAGCTTCTTCCCCGCAATTTCCTTGGCTGTTGTTTTAACGAGTGGAGTTTCAATTTCAATATCGGTTAGAGGAAGCTTTCTGGTCGCTTCGTAACAAATCAACATTGCCACCTCGGATACCAAATCCCTAAATTCCTTGGTTGATGTAGTTTTACGTCTCATAATCCCCAACTTATGGTGAATTAAAGGATGGTCCATGATAAAAATATTTGCCATTTTTCTACCTCCTGATATTTTTCTTAAGTTTCTGAAATTCATTATATCAAAATTCAATGTCATTTTAAAGGATTAATTTAAGAATTTTTGCTGTTATCAATATTTGATTTTTTAATTAACAGATAATGGGTAGTAAGCATTATTGTAAATATTACTTTAAAACATAGAAACAAAGAAATCATTTTCTTAAAGAGCTATCTATTATTCTTATATAACATAAAATGACAATAAATGACTCAAAAAGTGTGTTTTTTATTGATTTATAGGATCAGATATGTGAAAATGGATGTAATATATTTTTACTTATTCATAAGTGCTGTTAATTCACTAATAGTGACAAGGAGTGCAATGTACAATATGAGAGAGACACAGTTAAAAGCTTTAGTTGTGGATGATAACGAAGTTAATACTCTGATTCTGGCAAATATGTTGGAATTGTTTGGGGTTCATGTTGATCAGATTTATTCCGGGCAAGGAGCTGTCCTAATGTTTCAACACGAGGAATACGATCTCGTATTCATAGATCATGTTATGCCTGAAATGGATGGAGTACAAACAACTGAAAAATTACGGAGCATCGTTAAGGATAAGGACAAGACAGCTATTTTCGCTTTAACTTCCCATTTGACTGAAAATATCAAATGTATTTACCAAGGGGTGGGGGCAAATGATGTATTTGCTAAGCCTCTTGAACTGGCAGAGATAATTATAATATTAAAGAAGTGGTTTCCAAAGTTAGTGATAGATGAGTCTATTTATGTAAATGAAAGCTCAGACATACATTCAAAAAAAATGGAATTGATTCAATCTTTACTAAAGAATATTCCCGAAATAAATTATGTAGTGGGACTAAAGTATGCAATTGGAAATCCGATACACTATGCTCATATTTTAAAGATATCTGTCAAGGATATAAAGTCCTGTATCAATCGAATTATTAAAAGCCAAAAAGAGGAAAGACCGGAAGATTTAAGGATTGGTATGCACAATCTAAGAAGTTTATTTTCAAATATCGGAGCAGAAGAATTATTTGATGCGACAAGGTTAATGAATAGATTAATCAGGCAATATGAATACGATAATGTGAAACATCAGTTAACTGATTATATCAATAAAATTGTTAGCTTTAATAATAGATTGGAAAATGCAATAAACCAATATGAAGCATTTGAACAGTTAGAGGAAATGGAACAGGAAAAGGAACAATATGTTATGTCAGAACAGGAATATGAACAAAGCCTTTCTTGCACCATATATTATATTAGAAGTTTTGAGTATGATTTTATTATAAAGGAATTACAAAATTTAATTCACTCCGGCCATAGGGATTTAAAAAAGGAATTCATGGAGGCATTAGAGGAAATCAAAGACTTTAATTATGATAGCGCTCTTGAAAGAATGTTGAAAATCAAAGAAAAAAGATAGGTATATACCTATCAGGTTTAGTTAATTATATTAATTTAATATATAACGGAGGGCTTCTTAACAAATATGATTCATGACAAGGTGAACATAGAATTCGTCAATGCGAATTCATTACAAATTCATCTTATTTTAGACAGAGGAGAAGCCCGGTAGAGGGGGGAGGGTAGCTGCCGGGCTTATTTTATGAAAAAAATTATCTTGTAAGCTAGAATTATTTTAATTAATTTTTCTTTGTAACTTAATTATAATAGACATATATGTTGATAGTATGGATATATTATGAACATTTTGTTAATAAATCGATGAATATTGGAATAAGTCGAAATGTGACGAAGGAAGTTAGTTTTGTTACTTGTAATTCATGACAATAAACATTGTCAATTCATCTTATATATTATAGATTTTTTAGGTAATAGTGACAACAATTGCAGAGTTTTATTTTTTGTCCTCTGCGAATAATAGTATTATAGATAAATGAAAATTTAGCAAGGTAATGGATTTGTGTAATTGATAAAAACAAAGACCTTATTAAGTTTTAAGGAGTAGGTGATTCATATGGGAAACGTATTTAAAAAATTAATCAGCAAAGAATTGGGCGAAGTTAACTATCATCGCTATTTTTCCTTTGTGAGGAAAAACATTGAAAGCAGAAAGAGCGATAGTCAAGTCATATACAATGATATGTATGAAAAATTAAAATATAGAGATATCAAATCCATTACGAAGATGCACAATCGGCTGAATGATACTATGATGATAGCTTTTCGTATCAGCAAGAATTTTCTTTTCTCATTTTTAATGTATTTGCTTGCTTCGGTTTATTTAATAGCAAAGGATATAAGACCGGAACTGACGGTTATAGCGTTGATTCTTATGAATTTATGTTTTATTTATAAAACTTATGAGTTTGTGGCAAATAAGTTTTGTTATATCGATGCCCAAATTGTTTTAGTATATAAAACGGTTTTAGACCGGATTATATTGAACGAACATCGAGGGCCACAGAGGAATAATTAATTATAAAAACTCCCTATTTATTGGAAGATAATTAGGGAGTTTTTTATAAATTAGTATTATGACAATGGAAGGTGTATTAATTCAGAATTTTAATAAAACTTGGGAGGTAACGAAGTGTTTACAATCTGTTAATTATGGATGACTTTAACTCAGGCCATACAATATGAAGCATTGAAACAAAGCAAGCGGTACCTCCAATAAAGTTTGAAATGGGTTCTGCTAAGAAAACACCGACAGTTCCCAGATGAAACAGTTTGGGTAATAGTATTGTTAGTGGTATTACAATAATTGCTTTTCTCAGAAGGGAAAAGAAAACGGCTTGTTTTGATTTCCCAAGGGCAACAAAGACGGATTGTCCGGTAAACTGTAAGGACATCATAAAAAACCCAAAGAAATATATCCTTAAGGAGGGAAGGGCGGCAGTGATTAACGCAGAATCATGATTAAAAATCTGTATAAAGAAGTGAGGAAACATATTGAGTATTCCCCATGCGATTAAAGTATAAGTGATACATACAATAGACATAAATTTGATGGAGGAACGTACCCGTCCATAAGCATGAGCACCATAATTATATCCAATTACCGGCTGTGCACCATTTGTCAAGCCGGATACAGGCATTACAACTACTTCTCTAATTGAATTAATAACTGTCATGACACCAACATAAAGATCTCCACCATAAACCTGCAGACTTGCATTACAAATTATTTGAACAGCACTGTTAGTAATTGCCATAACAAAACCAGCTAAGCCCAGCATTGTAATTTTAAGTACCCGAGTCTTTTTTAATCTACAACTGTTAACATTTAATTTTAATATTGTTTTTTTTCCGGTTAGAAATTTAAAAATATAGAGAGCCGATAAAAATTGAGAAATTACCGTAGCAAGCGCAGCTCCTTTTACACCCATATGAAAACCAAAGATAAATATAGGATCCAGAATTATATTTGAAACCGCACCAAGGAGTACAGTCAGCATACCGATTTTTCCAAAGCCCTGAGTATTAATGAAGCTGTTCATTCCAAGCCCAATTAAAACAAATATATTTCCGAATAGATAAATAGTAATATAATCATTTGCATAAGGGAAGGTAGCATCGCTTGCTCCGAATAAATACAACAACGGTTGCTTGAAAATCAGCCCCGCAATAGTGAGTAAAACCGCTGATATAAGCAACAGAACAAAGGAATTTCCCATGATATGCTCTGCTTCTTCATCATCACCCCGTCCTCTAGCAATCGCACATAGCGGAGCGCCACCAATACCAAAAAGATTGGCAAAAGCGATGACAATCGTTATAATCGGCAGGGTTAATCCCAGACCGGTCATAGCTAAAGTAGCATTTTCAGGCAGTCCTCCAATATATATTCTATCCACTATGTTATACAGGACATTGATGATTTGTGCTAATATCATGGGAAAGGCGAGACTTAATATATTACGAATGATGCTTCCTTTTGTAAAATCATTTTTCAATGAAATTCTTCTTTCTAATGAATATTTTAATTAAGACATTGTAACACATTCTTTCATAGTAAGCAAAATGTAAAAATAGTAAGATTATCTTGATAATAGGTGAAAAGTAGAATAAAATGGGAACATAAGAAGATTTGTGTAATATATAAATATTAAAAAAGACTTTGATTTAGCCAAGGGAAAGCAATCATTGATATGTGGTCTTGTCTTAATTTCAATTCTTATAAGCAAAGTATAATAGTATTATTGCACCGACGCTCTTTCATTTTGCATGGGATTTTGTACAGTGGATGATAATTTAATACTATTCTTATAATTCAGTAGGGAAACAATAAAGCTACCTTTGTTAACGGGTAGCTTTTCATGTAAAACGATACATAATAACGCCAGATAATGGAACACTTACTTCTATAAAAGTAAGATACATATTGTTGCAAGCTTGCAACTCATTTTTATAAGAGAGGGGAATACTCCATGGATATCAGTGTATTTGAAGTTGTAGGTCCTTTAATGATTGGTCCTTCCAGTTCTCATACGGCCGGTGCGGCCAGGCTCGCTAGAGCTGCGGCTGTAATTGTTGATGCACCTATTAAGCGGGTATCCTTTGGGCTGCATGGTTCTTTTGCAAAGACCTATAAGGGACATGGTACGGATATTGCCTTAGTAGCAGGTGTTCTTGGAATTAAGGAAGACGACGAGAGGCTTAAATGTGCTTTTGCGATTGCAAAGGAACGAAATCTTTTCTTTGACTTCTATGAGGTGGAATTGGAGGATGTTCATGAAAATTCGGTTCTTATGACATTTATACTTGAGGATAACAGTGTGAGAGAAATTATTGGCTCTTCGATTGGAGGAGGTCAGATTTTGATTAAGAGAATTGATGGGTTTGATACAGATTTATCGCTGAATTCAAGCACACTCGTCATCCGACAGGAAGATAAGGTCGGAGTAATTAATGAAATATCAAAGGTATTAGCCCAATATTGGATTAATATTGGGGTAATGACTGTGAAGCGTAATGAAAGAGGAGCGCAGGCCTGCTGCATTATTGAAACAGATTCCTTTATTCCAAAGGAAGTTGTTGAAGGTTTAAAACGGATAGAGTATGTTATAAGTGTACAAGCAATTAATGCAACCTAGTAAGAAACATACTAATAACATATAATACGATCTATTAACAATTTTAACACATTCAACCATAAGGAGAAGCCATGTATCGCAATTTGAAGGAAATGCTAAAGCTTGCTAATGAGAAACAAGTACCTCTATCAGATATTATTCTTAATAATGAAATGAAAATCACTTCCCTTACGGAGGAACAGGTATTTGAAAAACTGGAGAAGCGTTATCAAGTGATGGAAAATTCAGTGGATAAGGCATTAGAGCAAGCACTTCCTACCGTCGGTTCTCTAATTGAAGGGATATCCAATACACAAAATAATTATGCAAAAAGTGATCATACCGCATGTGGTAGTTTTATCAATAAAGTAATGGCAAGAGCTTTATCCGGCAGCGAGGTGAATGCCTCGATGGGAAGAGTTTGTGCAGCTCCGACTGCAGGAGCCTGTGGTATATTGCCGGCAGTCTTAGTATCAATATCAGAGCGGGAGAATCTTACGAGAAGAAAGACTTTGGAAAGTCTGTTAACCGCTTCCGGCATAGGTGCTATTATTATGAAGAATGCAACGGTAGCCGGAGCAGAAGGAGGATGTCAATCAGAATGTGGGGTGGCAGCTTCCATGGCAGCAGCAGCGGCGGTTGAGATGATGGGTGGAACAACGGAGGCAGCTCTTAATAGTGTGGCTTTTTCACTTATGAATTGTATGGGGCTCATTTGCGATCCGATTGCCGGTTTAGTACAGGTTCCGTGTGCGCAAAGAAATGCCTCACAGGCGGTAAATGCGCTACTTAGTGCAGACTTAGCATTAGCAGGCATGACGAGTCTGATTCCCCCGGATGAAGTTATCGAGGCTATGTATAAGGTTGGAAAACTTCTACCTTCACAACTAAAGGAAACCTCAATGGGAGGTATTGCTGCAACAAAGACGGGGAAGGAGATTCAAAAGAGAATATTTGACGGTGGTATTTAATAAGATACCTACATGAAAGGTCAAAACCCCTGTTTGTACTGCACGGCATAATAACAATAAAGATTTATGAAAAGAAGCGTTATGATTGAAAGTAATAGTATTTAAAATATACTAAATATATTGTACAAGAAGGTGGAAAAATGAGAAAACAGGACAGCATGATAGAGATGATACAATGGCAAATCAGTGTGCCTATTTTTCGCAATACCGTCATTTTAAAACAATTGGGATTCGCCATTGGTATACCTTTCGGTATGCTAACGGTTATCCTAGTAATCTTATCAGGTAAAAGTGTCTATACGTTGTATGCTATCGGCCTAATCACCGCACTGTTTATTTTTACTTGGTTATTTATAATGGTAGTATACAGGGGAAGGTACGAGGTGGAGTTTGTATTAGATAACAAAGGAGTACTTTGCCGCACTCAGGCAAAGCAGGAGAAGAAGAATAGTAAGATAAATTGTCTTACGGTGTTACTCGGATTTTTATCCGGTAAACCGACTGTTGCTGGTGCGGGGATGATTGCCTGGTCTAGACAATCTGAATTTCTGAAATGGACCAAGGTAAGAAAAGTGAAATACCAGCCACGTTGCTATACAATTTTATTGTGGTACGGATTGACTCAACGGACTGCTTTATTCTGCACGAAGGACAATTATCTCAGCATCGTGCAGACTGTAAAGAGCTGCACTTCTGTGAATGGAAAGCGCAATAACGCTGCTTTTGGCCGCTAGGAGATATATTGATTATAAATAAAAAAAATGGTATATTGGGGGAGTTTTATGAAACTAATACACACTTCCGACTTACATATCGGTAAACGTGTTAATGAGTTCTCGATGATTGAGGACCAGGAGTATATTTTAAATCAGATTCTAAAAATAGTGGACGAGCAACAACCCGGGGCAATCTTAATTGCTGGGGATGTTTATGATAAGAACATACCCATTGTAGAGGGTGTGACTCTTTTCGATAACTTTTTGACAGAACTTCATAAAAGAAGCCTTGCTATCTTACTTGTGAGTGGCAATCATGATTCCTCCGAGCGGATTAATTTTGGTGGCAGGATTATGGAAGAAAATCGGATACATATAGCCGGAACATTTAACGGAACACTTGATAAAGTAACGTTAACAGATGAATTTGGTAAGCTAAATATCTACTTGTTACCCTTTGTGAAACCTGCGATAGTGAGGCGGTACTATCAGGAGGTTGAGACCTATCAAGAAGCAGTCGAGGCAATCATAAGTCACAGTGAAATAGATAAATCGGAGAGAAACATCTTAGTTGCTCACCAATTTATTACCAGTGGGGATAGTATGCCGGAGCGTTCTGATTCAGAGTCTATATCACTAGGAGGACTAGATAATATTGATGCTTCTGTATTTGAGGCATTTGATTATGTTGCCTTAGGGCATTTGCATGGAGCGCAAAGGATTGGAAGAGATACGATCAGGTATGCAGGATCACCAATCAAATATTCCTTCTCAGAGGCTAATCAGAATAAATCTGTTACCATGATAGAATTTGGTGAGAAGACAAACCTTACCTTTTGCAAGTTACCACTTGTGCCAGTGCGGGATATGCGCGAGATAAAAGGTCCAATTGCTGCACTTATTGATATTAAAAACTATAGCCAGGGAAACACACTGGATTATATTCACGCAACGCTAACCGATGAAGAAGATATTTACGATGCGATAGGGCAGCTGCGGAGTGTATACCCTAACATTATGAGATTGGACTTTGAAAATAGTAGGACAGTGTGGAATGCCGATGCAAAAACGGCAGCAGTAGATGTTGAGCAGATGAGTTCGATGGAACTGTTTGAAGACTTTTATGAAAATCAGAATAATATTTCGTTGTCAGTAATACAAAAAGATATTATGCAAAAACTTTTTGAGGAAATGGCGGGTGGTGAAAATTGAAACCGACAAAATTAGTGATTAGTGCCTTTGGACCCTTTAGCAGGATAGCAGAGATTCCTTTTAGTGAATTTGGACCCGGCGGGTTGTTCCTAATTAACGGAGACACGGGAGCCGGTAAAACCACGATATTTGATGCCATATCCTTTGCGCTATATGGGAATGCAAGTGGTGAAAATCGGACCACGGATTCATTTCGTAGCGACTTTGCAAAGGATGACGATAAAACTTATGTAGAGTTAACATTTATCCATCGTGGTATGGAATATCATATCCAGAGGAATCCGATTTATAGGAGGAATAAAAGAGTAGGTGTAGGTACTACGGAGGAAAAGGCGAATGCAACCTTAACCATGCCGGATGGGAGAGTTGTGAGTGGGTACTATCCTGTTACAGAGGCTGTTACGAGTTTATTGGGGGTGGATTGGAAACAGTTTAAGCAGATTTCAATGATTGCCCAAGGAGAATTTTTGCAGCTTCTTACTGCGAATAGTGCAGAACGTGGTCTGATTTTTCGTAAAGTTTTTAGTACGCAAATATATGATGAGATCCAAAGAAAGTTAAAAACTCTGGCAATCAATTTAAAGTATCAATGTGAAGATATTGACAAAAGCATGATACAGTTTTTAAACGGCATTCTCTGTGACGCGGATAGTGTTCATTATGATGCGATTGCAGAGTGGAAGGCAACCAAAGACATCAATCGCGTCTCTAAAATCATGGAATTACTAACATTTATTATAGAGACGGATCGTACAAGCTATAACAAGGAAAAGCAAGAAAATGAACAATTAACAATTAAGATAAAGGAAAAGACTGCCCAGTTCACAGAGGCAGAGCACATCAATAAAATGTTGGAAGCTTTACGACAGGCGCGGGAAGAGTATCAGAATTTGTTAATGGCTGCAGAAGACATGAAGAAAGAGGAAAAGATAATCCTGCTTGCAGGAAAAGCATTGCATTCAGTGAAACCTGCTGAAGATAATTATTTGCGAATAAATAGAGAATTGACTGTATTAACAGCTGAAATAGAGATAGGGAAAGCGGAAAGAAACCAGCTGGACGAAACCTTAAGTATCTTAGTAAAAGAACTTGCTTCAAAGCAAGAAAGCAGCCCCAGAATTATTACTTTAATAAAAGATATTAACCTCCAGGAGGGAGAGTTAGCTAGATACGACACAAGAGAAGAAATGGAACAAGAAAAAATAAAACTTGAAGCAAAAAAGCAGCAAACAGAGAAGTTAAAACTAGATTTAACAAACCGGAAAAGTATATTAAACGATGAATTAATCAGTAGACAAACAGAACAGGACCAACATCTTAATGTAGAAAAGGAGCTTTTGATTTGTGAGAATCAAATGGAAGCAAACAAGAATACAGTCAATGAATTAAACAAAATATTAGAGAACATCAAAGCCTTAGAGGAAGAAGAAGATATTCTTAAGAAATTGCAGGAGGAATACATAAAATCAGAGTCGGAATATAATCAACTGAATGCAAGTTATGTAGAAAAGGAAGCGCTATTTCTACGGGAGCAGGCTGGAATTATTGCAGCAACTCTTAAACCAGGTCTTCCCTGCCCGGTATGCGGTTCAAAGGAACATCCATGTAAAGCTTCGATTACCTTAGAAGCTCCCAGCGAGGAGCAGTTAAAGAAAGATAAATCGAAACTGGAAGAAGTTCATAACACTTTGATTAATGCCGGTAATAAGAGTGGGAACCAAAAAACCAAGGTAGAAATGCTTCAAATAAATCTTTACAACAATGTCCTCACCACTTTAGAAACAGGCGGACTATATCGGACAGATGAGATCTTCATCTTAACAAATGAAAAGCTTAAGAAGGTGATGACCTTCTTAAGAGAATTGGAACGAAAGGGCATACAGCTGAAAGCTGATATAATGCAAAAGAATCAGATATCTGAGCGATTAGTAAAGATAACAGAGGAGCTTCGTATATTAGAGGAAAGAATATTGAAGTGTAATGAGAATTTCTCTATAATAACAATCGACCTGAGTTCAATTAATGCTACGATAATAACTTTGAGTACAAATTTAAAATATACGACGAAAACTGAGGCTATCATTGCTTTAGATCTTATCCGAAAAGAATGTAAAAAATTGCAAGACGAAATAATAATAGCTGAGGCGGCATATCGAAAATGTGATTACAGCCTAGGAAACACAAAAGCTGTTTTGGAAGATAACGAAAAGAAGCAAATAGTTAAATTGAAGGATTTAAGCACAGCAAATGAAAATTATAGACAGCAGCTTGCAAGCTGCGGATTTGAAACAGAGGAAAAGTATAAAGAGGTATTAATGAGTGAAGCAGAGCTCGAGGTAAAAAAGCAGACAATAGAAGTCTATCATAAGAAAAAAGAAGCCTTAGATGGGAAAATCAAACAACTGCAACAGGACACAGAAAATCAACCCGAAAAGGATCTTGAGATTATAGTTGCAGAACAAAAAGAGTTAGATACCCAGAAGGGTATCTGTGAAGAGCGGATCAATATCATTTATAGCCGGTTGAAGAATAATGACGAGATTTTTATCAAGGTGGAAGAACAAAACAAGCAGCAAGAGAAAAAGAGACAGGAATATTTGACCATCAATGAGCTTTCAAAGACAGCCAATGGGGAATTAAGCGGCAAAACCAAGATAGCCTTTGAACAATACGTTCAGGCATTTTATTTTGATAGCGTCATCCATGAGGCGAATAAAAGATTCTATAAAATGTCCAATAATCAATATGCATTACAACGAAAAGAAGACCCCAGCAATCTAAGAAGTTTATCGGGTCTTGAACTGGAAGTAATGGATTATTACACCGGAAAGGTAAGATCCATTAAATCCTTGTCCGGAGGGGAATCCTTTAAGGCCGCATTATCGCTTGCACTTGGGTTATCTGATGTGATACAAAGCTTTGCAGGCGGAATTGTAGTGGATGCCATGTTTATTGACGAAGGCTTTGGTTCGCTCGACAGTAATTCTCTTGAGCAGGCGATTGAAACCTTAAGTTCCTTAACTAACGGTAATCGCTTGGTTGGAATCATTTCTCATGTAAGTGAATTAAAAGACAGAATTGATAAAAAGATACTAATCGAAAAGAGTATGGAGGGAAGCAGTTTGAAGCTTATACTTTAACATGCTTTATTAAAAAGGTGCGACAAAACAGGACTGCCAACAAATCATTTTAAGGCAGTCCTGTAATTGTATGTATACAATGGGTAGATATACTATATAACTGATTTTATAGCTTTAGCCAACAGATCAAGTTCAGCCTTGGTAGTGATTTTAGAAACGGTAGCGAGTACTTCAGTAAATAATTTTATATTGGATTCTGAACAGTCAAAATTTATCGATTTTAAGTCCAAAGGTATATCCATTAATTTCATTAAATTTCTTATGTTATCAATTTCTTCTGGAGCATCTTGGTTAAAAGCCATTTGAATTAAAACACCAACTGCGACGATTTCGCCGTGTAGAAAAGAGGCACATCTTTTAGTGTTATAATTTCTCATAAAATCGTACGTTGCATGGGCAATAGCTAGTTGTCCTGAACCATCTGCAAATCCACTAACGATAGAAGTGTGTAGCAGATTTGTAAGTATACAATCATTAAAACGTTTGGCTTCTCTTCCATTGGCATATAAATCTCTTGCCTCATTTACAAGAAATTCATAGATGCCTTTCGCGTTAATTATTTGGATATATTCACGTAAAGTACAATCATTATAGGAAGATACATTCTTTTGATGTATGCTTTCAGGGAGCTTTGCAATGGAATCTAGGATACCAGCAGCTAATAATCTTCTTGGTGCTGTACCAATCAAGTTGTCGTCTGCAATACAGACATCAACTTCTTTTTTTAATGTGATAGCTGGGCCTCTTCTGCCCATCTCGTCATACATAATTGCTACCATAGAAGATGCTACACAAGTTGCGATTGAAGTTGGTACAGTAATAATTGGAAGATCTGAATAATAGGAGGCACACTTTACAGTATCAATACATTTACCACCACCGCATGCAACTAATACAGTGCAAGCATTCTCGTGGGCTATGGCAGCATATTTGTGTGCCCATTCTGTTGTACACTGTTTGGTGTGCTTATATTGGATATACGATATGGATGATTCTTTTAATTTATCAGATATAGAATTCATAACTAAATCTAAAGTAGTGGGGCCACCAATAAATAAAGCTCTTCCTCCGAAGCGTTGGATTTCAGGTACAAGGAGGTCGATTACACCTTTACCATGAAAAAATTTACCACATCCAACTTTTAGAGGGGAAATATCATTAATCATATTTTCCTCCATTCCTGCGCATGCTTTTTGCGCATATAAAGTTTGCGCCAAGTGTGTCCTTTACACCAAGTGTGTCCTTCACACTTTGATTACGCAGGCACAAACTTTGTGAGTGAAAGATTTGAAAAATCTTACACTTTTATTCCTCCTATAATAAACTAATGAAGACATCATACAATAATACAATAATATAATATAAAAAATAGTATGCTTTGTCAAGAGATATAAAAGGAATATTGCAAATATTAAATATTTGCAATATTCCTTTCGATTAAGATCATTTGGAATTCTTCTTTAATAAGAGCATCATATCTTGTTGAGTAATGAGTAGATGACTATACATTTCAGCTTGACCTAGTTCAGGGTCTTTATCTACAAAGGCATCCAATATTTTCTGATGAGGAATAATTGCATTTTTATATACCAAATTATCCATGAAGGATTCCCCTCGATATTTCCTGAAAGCTGTGACAATTTGTTTATTAATTTCTATTAATAGCTTGTTGTTTGTAATTTTAACAATTTCCGTATGAAATAGCTCGTCAAACATGATTAGTTGAATCTGATTTTTATGTTCAGTAGCAGTTACAAAAGATTGATGAATTTCATCTAATTTGTTGATCTGGCTCTTGCGCGCACGTTGGATGGCAATACGTGTTGAAATAGTTTCTATGGCCATACGTACTTCCATAAAATCAATAAATTGTGTATTAGGAATATCGTACCATCGCCCGTTTTCTGCTTCATCCTTTTTATATAACGATACGAATGCACCTTTTCCAGGAAGAATATCGACATAGCCAATTGCTTGTAAAACACGAATTGCCTCACGGACACAAGTTCTGCTTACGCCCATGATCTGACACATGCTATTTTCCGTGGGGAGTTTATCTCCTGGTTTATATTCACCTGCTTGTATTGAATCCTTTATGTTTTCAACAACAGAATCGGTAAGCGATATACGTTTAATCTCTTTCATAATAGTATCTCATTTCTTTTTAATATTATATGTTGTCATACAATAATGCAATAAAATTATATATTATAGTTTTTTTTCTGTCAACATAAATTTTTAAAATTTTGCTTTAATATCCTGAAGATGCTTATATATCCCTTAAACAGGCCAAATAAACAACGGAACGTATAAAATATATAGGTGGATAAAATAAAAAAAATGATATTGTTTAAAATTAACAATTAATTGTATTATTAATAGATATTATTATGCAAATAGTATACATAGAATAAGAGAATATTTAAAAATGAAGTAAAAATTTACAGTTATTATGCGAAAGATTTAAAAAAGTTATATATTATGATTGACAAACATTTATGGGCATAGTATAATATTTGATGTAACGACATCATACAATAATGCAGTAATACAAAAGACTAATAAAACACTGAAATGGGTAACTTCAACATCAGAACAGGAAGGTTGGACATGCGGTACATATTTTCGGCGGAAATTAATATGTACAAAAGTTTTAAGAAAAATCATTATTGAGTCAGAAAGAGGAGGATAATATGAAAACTTTAATGAAAAGACTAGCCATGAAAAAAAGAAGTATAGTAGCAATTATGATGCTAATTTCCTTAACCTTCGCATCAATCGGTTTTCCAATGAATGCATCTGCAGCAGAAGAGTCAAAAACAATAAGATTGGCCTTTACAGATGCTCCTACGTTAACAATTGGTGATATGACGATATACCATCCATCGTATGCAGCAATGCTTGCATTTAAAGGAGCCTTTGAAAAATCAACTGGCGGCGAATATACGGTTGAACTATATGCCAATGGTATATTGGGTGATGCTTCCTCTACATTGGAGCAGATAATAACAGGCACATTGGAAGGTAGTACTCCTGCTGATGGAGCTTTATCTGCTTTCGCACCTAATATTCAGGTATTCTCCATCCCATATTTATTCAGTAATCCAACCATTGCATATGATGTTTTAGATGGAGAATTTGGACAGAAGTTGTTCGGTGATATCGCTAAAGAGTCGGGTTTAAGAGTTGTTGCATCCTATGATAATGGTGGTTATCGAAACTTTACAAATAGTGTAAAAGAAGTAAAAACTGCGGCTGACTTAAAAGGTTTAAATATCCGTGTTATGGACAGTCCGGTATATATAAAGTTAGTTGAAGCTTTAGGCGCATCCGCAACACCGGTAGCTTTCCTTGAACTCTATAGTGCATTACAAACAGGCGTTGTTGATGCACAGGAAAACTCAGCAGTAACAACATTGGGTGCTTCTTTGGATGAAGTACAGCCTTTCTGTACACTGGACGGTCACTTATTGGGATTAGCATTCCTCACCGTTGGAAATGACTGGTATAATAGCTTGGATGCTAAAACACAAGCATTTGTTGATGAAGCGGGTAGAGAGGCATCAATTGCTGCCAGAGGTACCTGCCGTTTTGCAGAAGCATTGGCTATATCAACTATGACGGAAAAAGGAGTCAAAGTATACTCTCCTTCAGCAGAGGAGTTAGAAACTTTTAAAGTATCCCAGAAACCTGTTATCGAATTTTTAAATGAAAATGTTTCTGAAGGATTGGTAGATGTATTATTTACAGCGATAGAAAATGTTGAGAATGGTGTAGAGTCAACTAGCAATGTATCTACCGATACGCCTGCAGCAACAGATGTAGTAGCTAGTGAAACAAATGATACAAGCAAAGAAAGCGAAAGCTCATCGCCTTTAATACCTATTGTTATAATAATTCTTGCACTTACAGTTCTGATTGTAGTGTTTATGGCTAAAAGAAAGAAGAAATAATCTGTAGCAAATATATCCGACTATAAAAGTAAGGCTAAGATAATTATATAGAAGCTGTTATCTTAGCCTATCTTTATGAAAGTGAATTGACTTAATATTTTCTATTACATTAAATAAGAAAGCTGGGAAGAGGTGACGGATACATATGAAAGAAATTTTTTCAGAGTTCCTGGAATTTATCAATGATATTGTAAAAAAGTTTTGCATTATATTAACCGGAAGTATGACTTTCCTTGTATTACTTCAAGTGGTTATGCGATTGCTTGTACGGGTCTTGCCGATCAAAGTACCGAATTGGACAGAAGAATTATCCCGCTATATGATGATATATATCGCGTTTGTTGGAGCTAGTAATGGTATTCGGGAGTGGAGTATGGTAGGAGTGGATTTCCTGCTGAATAAATTCCCTAACAAAGCTAGATTTGCAATGAACTTAGCAATCAGAGTAACAATTTTGGCTTTTTGGATCGTGATCGTTTATCTTGGAATCAATATATTCCCTAAGGTTGGAATAAAACAATTCAGTGCAAGTATGGGGTTTCCTTTGTTTTATGCGCAGCTGTCAATAATTATCGGCGGAGTTATCTGTGCACTTCAGACGATTGGGCAGACTGTAAAATTAATTACAGAAGGAGGAGAAGTAAATGCTTGAGTTTGGCGCTACAACGTTGATTTTGATTGTAACGATTATGATAGGTGTTCCAATCGCATTTGCAATTGGAATTACAACAATTATTTATATTTTGATTACCAATCCGGCTAACATACTTGTTCTTCCAATTCGAATGTTTTCTGGTATTAATTCCTTTACTTTAATGGCCTTACCATTGTTCATGTTAGCTGCTGAAATAATGGTCAGAACAGGAATTTCAACAAAATTATTTGATTTTGTTCGTATGGGACCTATTGGTAGAAAAAGAGGTGGGTTAGCATATGTAAATGTTGTTGCAAGTACAATAATGGGAAGCATTGCTGGGGCAGCTCTTTCTGATGTAGCGGGTATGGGATCCATTGAAATAAAAGCAATGGAGGAAGATGGATATGATAAGGATTTCGCTTGTGCCGTCACAGCAGGATCTGCTATTCAAAGTCCGCTCATTCCTCCAAGTAATATTGCAATTCTATATGCTGGAACGATGTCGCTTTCCGTAGGTGCAGTACTATATGGAGCACTAATTCCGGGTTTATTGATAGGCCTTACACAAATGATGTATATATTTTTCAATGCAAAAAGATTAAAATTGCCGAAGCATGAAAAGAAATATGACAAGGTAGAAGCGAAGGATATTAAAAAACGAGGACTTATTGCATTAGGAATGCCACTGATTATATTCCTCGGCATAGTTACAGGTATTTTTACTCCAACTGAGGCAGCTGCTGTTGCAGTTGCATATGCCTTGGTTATCAGTCTATTTGTATTTAAAAATTTTTCCTGGTCTATGGTAAAAGATTCCCTTTGGGAATCAGGAAAAACGACAGCAAATCTATTTATGATTACATCGATCTCATCCGTATTTGCATGGGCGATTGGCATCGAGCAGATTCCGAATAAGCTGGCTGCATTTATGATGGGTATTACGGAAAATAAGTATCTTATGTTACTCCTAATCAATATCATTCTTATTATCGTTGGAATGTGGATGGAAACTGCAGCAGCTGTTCTGCTTTTTGCTCCTATTTTAGCACCAATTGCCATGGCCGTGGGTATTAATCCAATCCATTTTGCGGTTATTATGATTGTAAATTTAACAGTAGGTCTAATTACTCCTCCCGTTGGTGTTGTTCTCTATGCAGTCGCGGATGTGGGTAAAACGAAATTTGAGAATGTAGTCAAAGCTACCATGCCATTTGTAGTGATAGGATTCGCCACAATAATTATTTTAACATTTTTCCCGGAATTTGTATTATTCGTTCCAAGATTGCTAGGATTTCTATAATATTTAATAAGAGGAGGTTTTCCTATGAAATTGGTACGTTTTCTGAAAGACGGAATAGTCAATTACGGAGAGCTTAAAGAGAAAGAAAATGAAATACATATCGTAGAAGGAAGTTTCGAATTAGGATTCTCACCTACCGGTGCCATTGTTAACTCAAAAGATATAAAACTGATAAATCCGGTAGCTCCGTCAAAAGCAGTTTGCGTTGGTTTAAATTATTTAGATCATATTATGGAATCCAAAGAGGAACCTCCGAAATCGCCGGTTATTTTTATGAAACCATCAACTTCTGTCATTGGACCCGATGATGTAATTAAATATCCGGAAATGTCTTCGAGAGTAGATTATGAAGGCGAACTTGCAGTTGTTATAGGAAAGAAGGCGTCCAAAGTTTCAGAGTCTGAGGCATTCGATTATATTTTCGGTTATACATGTGCAAATGATGTAACGGCGAGAGACTTACAACCTACGTATGGCCAATGGACAATCGCAAAAGGGTTTGATACATTTTTGCCTTTAGGACCATGCATTGCTACTGATATTGAAGCAGATCAGTTGGCAATCACTGTAATGTTAAATGGAAATTTAGTTCAGAATTCAAATACAAAATTTTTATTGTTCAAAATTCCAATGCTGGTAAGTTACCTTTCCCATATTATGACTTTATTGCCGGGCGATGTCATTTTGACAGGAACATCCTCGGGCGTTGGTCCAATGACCAAAGGGGACCAGATTATTGTTGAAATTGAAAAAATCGGTAAGCTTACGAATGTGGTTGGCTGATGGTTGTTCGAAGTAAAATAAATGTATTATCTACCTCCATTATAATTGACAAAATTATTGTGGGGGTGTATACTTATCACACATCATACAATCATACAATCATCATATTAATTTTAGGAGGAAATTAAAGTGGCAAAAAAGTACGAAGGAATTATACCTCCGATTGTTACACCTTTTAATGAAGATGGGTCCATTAATGAGAAGCTAGCTACTAAGGAAATGGAAATCTGCATCAAAGCAGGTGTTAATGGTCTTAGTGTTGGCGGGAGTACAGGTGAAGGCCCTACTTTACGGGATGAAGAATTACAATCGCTGATATCAATAGCAAAGAATTATGTAAATGAGGAGCAGCCAGTTGTTTGCGGTATTATGCGAACATGTACCAGAGATGCCGTAAGAGCTGGTCTGGCGGCGAAGGAAGCAGGAGCTGATGTTATTATGGTTACTCCTACTGCTTATAATGTTTTAGTTCCAAATGAGGAAGGAATGTTTGATTTTTATAGTACAATTTCAAAAGAAGTTCAACTTCCAATTATTATTTATAACGTAATTCCTCAGAACACAATTTATCCTGCATTATTTAAACGCTTACTAGATGAAACAGAATATGTCATGGGTGTTAAACAAAGCGTAGGTGGAGTACAAGCTTTGTATGCAATGAAAATGATGTGTCAAGACAAAGGAAGAATTTATGCTGCTACAGATGACATGTTATTTACCTGCTATGACCTAGGCGCATGTGGAGCCATTTCTGCAATTCTTTCTGTATTCCCTGTGCAATGTGTTGAAATGTGGAACAACTTTAAGGCAGGTAATAAAGCAAGAGCCTTTGAAATTCAAAATCAATTGTACAATAAATGGCAGTGTTTAGGTGGTAATCAATTTCCGATCAGATTAAAATACGCATTGGAAATTATGGGACGGGAGCCAGGTTTATGCAGAAGCCCTATTACCTATTTACCTGATGATGAAAAGGCTAAAATCAAAGAAGCCTTCTCTAAAAATTAAAATTATTATAAATTTAAATAGTACAATAAAATAATACAATAAAGGAGAAATAATTATGAACTTCACAGAAAAATATGGGAGAATATTATTACCACTTGTTACACCCTTTGATAAAAACGAAGAGGTTGATTATGCGAAATACGCTGAATTGATTGAATATCTCATTGGCAATGATTTATGTGATTCCTTCATTGTTACAGGTACAACAGGCGAAGCATCCCTTCTTACATTTGATGAAAGAGTTAAGTTGATTGAAGCGGCTATGAAAGCCTCAGCAGGAAGAAAACCTGTTATCGCCGGTACTGGATGCGCATCTACAAAAGAGACAATTGCTTTAACGAATAAGGCAGTAGAGCTTGGCGTAGAAGTTTGTATGATCGTAGTGCCATTCTATAACAAACCTACCCAAGAGGGCATTTATAATCACTACAAAGCAATTGCTGAGAGTACCAAAGCTAAAATATTACTTTACAATATTCCGATATTTGTTGGCTTGAATTTGGAAGCTGAAACAGTTGCACGTTTGGCAACGATTGATAATATCATTGGTATCAAAGACGAAGCCGGCATTAATCCTACCCAAATTACTGATTATTTCCTTGCTACGAAATCAGTTGATCCGAACTTTGTTGTATACAATGGCGATGATATTATGCTTCTTCCAACAATTGTACAAGGTGCTATGGGCCTTGTTAGTGGAGGAGCTCACATTTTCGGGCATGAAATCAGAGAAATTTTTGACGCATTCGAAAAAGGTGATAACAAAAAAGCGAAGGAACTTTTCGTACCAATTTATAGATTCTGCAAATCAACAGGACAAAATGGAAGAATCCTTCCAAACTCTATTCTTCGTCCCGCAATCGAACTAGTTACTGGTATTAAAGTTGGTCCAGCGAGAAACCCGTTAGCACCTGCTACAAAAGAAGAGATGGCAGTAACAATTGCAATTTTAAAAGAAATCGGTAAACTATAAGCTCAATAGAAAAACAATCAAATACACAGAATTAAAAAATAAAAAAGCCTGTCGGTTTTCTGACAGGCTTTAGAAATATTAATTTCAAAGTCTTGTGTACCATTGCCTAAGTATTAAGTTAGAAATCGACAAATCATTGCACTTTATTATTATTTTATTACAAGTAAATAGTAAGAGAGGAATATTAGAATGAATATCATTGTTTGTATTAAGCAGGTGCCGGAAACGAATAAGGTTGCTGTTGATCCTGTGACAGGCGTATTACTAAGAAACGGAGCAGAATCGAAAATGAATCCCTACGACCTTTATGCATTGGAGACTGCTTTCCAACTGAGAGAAAAACATGGCGGTAAAATTTCTGTCATTACGATGGGACCACCCCAGGCGAAGAAAGTAATTAAAGAAGCTTTTTCCATGGGTGCAGATGAAGGTACCTTGATAACCGACCGTAGATTCGGTGGAGCGGATGTGCTAGCTACCAGTTATACGCTTGCACAAGGGATCAGGAAGATGGGAGAATATAATCTAATTTTATGTGGAAAGCAGACCACAGATGGTGATACAGCCCAGGTCGGCCCAGAAATCAGTGAATGGTTAAAAATACCGAGTGTATCCAATGTAAGAAAAATATTACAGGTAGATCCGAATACAATTACTGTTGAAATGGAAATGCCGAAAGATATTGAAATTGTTAAAGTAAAATTTCCTTGCTTACTGTCAGTGGATAAAGACATCTTTCAGCCAAGGCTCCCTTCCTATATAAAGAAACAGGCTACAAAGGACCGTGAAATTAAACTATTGACTCTGAATGATATGGAGGATACCGATGAGCGTCATTATGGTCTGAACGGTTCCCCGACTCAGGTACAGCGCATTTTCCCACCGGAATCAAATACCCACCGTGAAATCTGGAGAGATGAGCCTAAAGAACTGGTTAATAGGCTGTTTCAGAAAATCGAGGAATTAAAAATCTTAGACTAGGGGGAAAAGAAGCTTGGGAAAATTAATTATAGATCAAAGCAAGATTGATAATATCGAAGACCTGATCAATATCTGTCCTTTCAATGCAATAGAGGAAAAAGACGGTAAAGTGGAGATTAATGCTGCCTGTAAAATGTGTCGGCTGTGTGTAAAAAAGGGTCCGAAGGGAGCAGTTACATATTTTGAAGATATGGAAGTACCTGTGATTAATAAAAACGAATGGAGAGGTATTGCAGTTTATGTAGATCATGTAGACGGGATGATCCATCCCGTTACTTATGAACTAATTGGAAAAGCGAAAGAACTGGCTGCAAAGATTAGTCACCCTGTGTATGCATTGTTTATGGGATATGGTTTGGAGGATAAATGCCAGGAGTTATTGCATTACGGTGTAGATGCTGTCTATTGCTATAACGAAAAGCCTCTAGAATATTTTACCATAGAAGCTTATGCCAATGTGTTTGAAAATTTTATCAGGAAGATGAAACCAACAGCTCTTTTAATTGGAGCAACTACGGTAGGCCGTCAGTTAGCTCCTCGTGTGGCCGCCCGCATGAAGACGGGATTAACAGCGGACTGCACGATTTTGGATATGAATGAAAACACGGATTTGGTTCAGATTCGTCCTGCTTTTGGCGGTAATATTATGGCACAGATTTGCACACCAAACCACAGACCGCAGATGGCTACGGTACGATATAAGGTTATGAATGCACCAAAAAGGCAGAAGGAAGAAACAGGGGAGATCAAATTCTGTACGATCGACCCAAAGTTACTAGAGAGCAATGTTGAGGTACTTGATATTGTAATAAAAGAAAAAGAAAAATCAATTGAATCTGCAGAGGTACTTGTTGTGGCAGGCCGTGGTATAAAGAAGGAGCAGGATTTGGAAATGCTGCGAGAGCTTGCAGAACTACTGGGTGGACAGCTGGCATGCACAAGACCGATCTGTGAGTCAAGTTGGTTGGACTCCAAATGTCAAGTGGGTTTAAGCGGACGCACCGTACGGCCGAAACTGATTATCACCTGTGGTGTGTCCGGTTCCGTACAGTTTACTGCAGGAATGAACAATTCAGACTGTATCATTGCCATTAATACAGATGACAAAGCAAGTATATTTAATATTGCCCATTACTGTCTGGTTGGTGACATGTATGCAATTATTCCTGAGTTAATCGAAAAACTGAAAGGAGATCCGGCATGTGCTATAAGAAAATAGACGAAAAAGATATTTTGGCCATTCGCCAGATGATAAAGGATAATAATCGTGTTCTGGTTGGTACCGATATTAGCGAAGAATATAGTCATGATGAGTTAGGAGGAACGAATAGTTATCCGGACCTTGTTGTTCGTGCAACGAGTACGGAGGATGTGTCTCAGGTAATGAAATATGCCTATGAGAATAATATTCCTGTAACACCTAGAGGTTCAGGAACCGGTTTGGTAGGCTCCTGTGTGCCTATGGAACACGGAATTATTATAGAAACGACATTGATGAATCACTTCCTGGAGCTAGATGAGGATAATCTGACCATAACGGTAGAGACTGGTGTGCTGTTAATGGAGTTAGCAGCTTATGTTGAAGAACGGGGTTATTTCTACCCTCCAGATCCGGGCGAAAAAACGGCTACAATTGGTGGAAATATAAATACAAATGCTGGTGGAATGCGTGCTGTAAAGTATGGTGTGACCAGGGATTACGTTCGTGGACTGGAGGTTGTTCTGCCGACAGGAAAGGTTGTTGAATTTGGAGGAAAGGTTGTTAAGAATAGCTCAGGGTACGCCTTAAAGGACTTAATTGTGGGATCTGAAGGCACATTAGGTATTGTGACAAAAGCAATTTTAAAACTGTTGCCTTTGCCGGCAAAAGCCATAAGCCTTCTGATACCCTTCCCAACGCTTGCTCAAGCGATTAGGACAGTTCCTCAAATTGTTAAATCAAAAGCGATTCCAACCGCTGTAGAGTTTATGCAGAGAGAAGTTATTCAAGACGCCGAAGAATATTTGGGTAAGAAATTTCCCGATACTCAATCAGATGCGTACCTTCTTTTAAAGTTTGATGGAAACAGTACGGAGGAAATCGAACAGGCTTACGATGGAGTGGCAAAAATTTGTCTGGAGCAAGGGGCGCTGGATGTACTGATTTCTGATACCGAAGAGAGAAATGATACTATCTGGAAAGCCAGAGGAGCATTCCTTGAGGCAATCAAAGGATCTACAACCTATATGGATGAAGTGGATGTAGTTGTTCCAAGGAGCGAGGTCAGTAAATTGGTGGAGTACACTCACACTATTGAGAATAGAGTAGGCATCCACATCAAGAGCTTCGGACATGCAGGTGATGGAAATCTTCATATTTATATATTAAAGGATAATCTGAGTGATGAAGAATGGGAAGTCAAAATGAAGAAAGCCATGCAGTTAATCTACGATAAAGCAGGGGAACTTAAAGGAATGGTATCCGGAGAGCATGGCATTGGTTTTGCAAAGAAACCATATCTGATAGAATTCAGCGACAAAGACGTATTGGGTATTATGAAAGGAATTAAGTTGGTATTCGATCCTAAGAATATATTAAATCCACATAAGATATTCGAAGAATAGTAAGATATCAAAAATTTTAAATGCAGAGGGAGAGATATCTATGAAAAGGCCAAACATTTTAGTAGTAGGCAGTTTAGTCATGGATTTGATCGTAATAACAACCAGATTCCCCAAGGAAGGAGAAACTGTGCTGGGAACAGATTTTCATACGGCTTCTGGTGGCAAAGGAGCCAATCAAGCGGTACAAGCAGCGCGGTTGGGTGCCAACGTTACTTTCGTGGGTAAAGTGGGCAATGATTCATTTGGGAAGGAAATGTTGGATTCTGTATCTTCCATGGGAGTTGATATCTCCAAAATAATGGTTGATCAAGAAGCCCCATCTTCCATTGGAAATGTTCAGATTGAGACGGCTGATGGAAAATCAGTAAATCGAATTATTGTAGTGCCCGGTGCCAATATGCGTATTAGACCGGAGGATGTTGCTTTTTTGAAAGATACAATCGGAAACTATGATATGGTAATATTGCAGATTGAGATTCCTATGGAGATTAATGAATTGGTGGCGACCTATGCATTCGAAAAAAATGTCCCAGTAATGCTTAATCCTGCACCTTCTGCACCACTTTCCAGAGAATTACTGTCCCATGTGACATACATTTCTCCAAATGAGCATGAAGCTGCTGATATAACAGGGATTGCGATTCATGGACTGGATAGTGCAAATGAGTGTGCAAAGGCACTCATGAACATGGGAGCTGCCAATGCATTAATAACATTGGGAGGAAATGGCGCAGTACTAGGCAGTAAAAATGAATTCCTCCATAGCCCATGTGTACCGAATGTACAGGTAGCGGATCCGACAGCGGCTGGCGACAGCTTTGTAGGAACGTTTTGCACGGGGGTTTGCCTTGGATTATCGAATATCCAAGCTTTAGAGTTCGCAAACTGCGCTGCAGCAATCACTGTGTCAAAAATAGGTGCACAGCCGAGCCTTCCGGCAATTGGTGAGGTCATTGCTTTAATGCAGAAAATGGGCTGTAATATTACTGGGCTGGAAAATTTACAAAAAATATGATAAAGGAGAACTAAAAATGGATGCATTAGAAAAATTTATTCAGTACTCGGATGAGGAGTATTTCCAAACAATGAACAGCATCAAAAAGATGAATTTTGAAGATGCTGTAAAAATAATAATAGATGCAGAAAAGACAGGAAACCGAGTACATATCACTGGCATTGGTAAACCTGGACATGTGGCAAATTTCATTGCCTCCTTAATGTCCTCCACTGGTACACCGACTTACTTTTTACATGGGACAGAAGCGGTACATGGTTCCTGCGGCCAGCTTGTAGCCGGGGATGTGGTGATTTGTATCTCCAATAGTGGAGAAACAGCGGAAATGAAAGCAACAGCTATGGCCATACGAAACAATGATTGCAAGATTATTGCAGTTACCGGCAATAGCGAATCCTGGCTTGCGAAGTATGCTGATTTCCATCTGTATGCAGGCATAACAAACGAAGGCGGTCCCTTGAACCGGGCGCCGCGTACATCAATTATCGCGGAAATTCTTGTACTGCAGGCTTTATCGGTGATATTACAGGAAAAATGTGACCTGACTCCCCAGGAGTATGTGAAACGTCATCCGGGTGGTTCTCTAGGTAAGTTACGCGATGTAGAAAAATAGGAGGTAAGTCAAATGCTGAAAACAACATGTATTAATCCGGAAATCATGAAAACGTTGTCTCTTTGCGGACATGGTGATAAAATTTTGATCGCTGATGGTAACTATCCTCTAGGTAGCGAGACAGGCAATGCGAAAAAGGTCTATTTGGGCTTATCTGCCGGGATTCCAACTGTCACTCAAGTTCTAGAGGCTTTAAAAGCGACAATCAACATTGAAAAAGCGGAAGTTATGCTCACAGATGATGGCTCCACTCCGGAAATATTTGCAGAGTTTGAAAAAATGTTGGATGGAATGGAATTGAAAGGTATTGCAAGATGGGATTTCTATAAGGCATGTTGCGAGGAAAAAGTTCTTATGGCAATTTCTACCGGGGAAAAGCGTGTTTATGCAAATCTATTAATTACTATTGGTGTTGCATAAAAACAAGACAATACTTTATTATGAATTTGAAGATGCATTTATAACGCTTTGGTTTCACTATTAAAATTTTGAGGTTCTCAGTAAATACTGGGAGCCTTATTTTTTACCGAGCAACCTGCTTCTATGCTTTCCATGAAACCAGTCGAACTCTAATACCAAATCCTTAGCATTAATTTGCATCCTATTTAGTAATTACAGGCATCATAAAGCGAAAGACCATAGTATCATTGGTAAATGATACTATAATAAACTAATAATCCCATATTATGGTAAATATAAACATCGTACTGCTTAAAGCCATACACCAGATTAAAGATTGTAGAAATTAAATTCTATTTGGGAGGTAGGGACATGAGAAAGAGGATACGGTGTATTTTTGTAGTTATTCTTTGTATGAGCATAACGCTCACAGGCTGCAAGCAAAACTCAGGTAAAAAAACTGAAGAGGCTGACAATACAGGTAAAGACATAGTATCAGAAACAAGTGAAAGCAGCGAGGAAAACGTATCAACTAATCCTACAGACAATTCCTCTAATACAGGCAGTCCTTCCGCTATCACAGTCGATGATAAACAAATACTTAAGGCACCTGAAATCACTGGAGTTGTAGCTTTCCCCGCCGATGGCATAGGTGTGGCAGGTGTAGATTACGCCAATCTTGCTACTGGTCCGGCTGATGACTGGGGCAATATTAAAGTTCCCTATTTCAATCCACTAGGCTCTAAGAAGCTTTATGAAGGCGGCAATGTAAATAACAAGCCGGACGCTGGCCTAAAGCTTGAAATACTCGATCATTATTTTACTAACACCTTTAACGTTCAGGGCGAGTATTGGGGCATAAAAATTAAGAATCCCGATTTTAAAATATTCTGGTTACGGGCTTATGCAAAAAGTATCGGAGCAACTATTTACGAAACTCCGGGAGATACAGCTGTTTTCTATGTGAAAGAGAACGAAAATTCACAATACTGGGTAAAAGCTGAGCTATCTGAGGGTGGGTGCGTTCTACATATTATCCGAAATGATGTGGCTCCTATTGGAGTGATAAAGACATATAAAACGGCTGATTACAATAAAAATACTGTCAGTTTTTATACAGACTGCACAGAGGGAAAGCTTCAATCCGTAACAGTTACCTTAACAGGACCAGACAACAGCGGAGTTAAACTCGATTGTCAAAATGATCGCCAATATGGCGAGTATACTCGTCTATTGCGTAAAGAAATCGGCAATGCGGAACAAATTAACACAAAGAAAACTAACACCTATGTATTTGATGACATACCCATTACCGACGGTCAGTTAAGATGGACATTTGACTGGTCATCCCTGCGTGGTACGGTCAAACCCTCTGAGATAACCTTTTTGATAGAAAACGTTGCTGATATCGAACCGGTAAAAAACGGTGAACAGCTTGGTATGCTGCGTGTTGTCGGCGTTCCATTTGGTGAGGTGGAGATCCTGCCGGGAGACAGTGCAGAAAACCGCCACCCTGATGTTGATGCTTCGTATATCATAGGTTCCCGCGATAAAGATGGCAATACTGTTTTCTCTTTGCCCTCGGGATACTACAGCGTCCGTTTCAGCAGTAGTCAGAAATGGGGAAGGAATGATGGCCCTCCACTCAGTATTGATGCTCCGGGTGTGATGCGACTTGTTCCTGTAAGTGCAGGTGAAATTACCACGGTAACAATACCTAGGGAAACTCAGCTTGCCTATAGCTTGCTGCAAAAACAATACGGGACCTTTGCGACGGCTGGTAATATAGAGATTACTGACAATAAAGATAATGGTGACACTGCAACTGTATCCATCGTAATCAACGATCCGCTGGAAAGGGATGTTTTCCCTGAAAAAGAAGATATCACGATTACTGAAAACGGGTTAAAAGCTATTGTGACGGATATTAAACGAGAGACTGCACCGGCAGACATTGTACTTGTTTTGGATACCTCCGGATCCATGGGAGATAACATGAAGGCTGCGGTGGAAGCGGCAAAGAAATTTGTCGAGCGGCTTCCAGATAACACCAATATCCGTTTAGTCCAGTTTGAGCAAAAAATTACTGAGCATAAAGCTAATAATAAAGCTAAAGTTATAGCCGCTCTGGATACTGTTAAGGCAAAAGGCGGTACAGCCTTGTACGATGCAACTGACAATGCATTGAAGTTGTTGGAAGGTAAAAAAAAGCCCTATGTTGTGCTTTTCTCAGATGGGGCTGACAGCCGTGAGCTGAAAAACATGGGGAAAGGAAGTACCCTGAAAAAGGATCAGATTTTGAAAAAGATTACAGCAAGCGGTGCAACGGTTCTCTCTATAGGCTTTGGAGAAGGCCATGACCCTCGAGTACTTGTTGAAATGAGCGGAGCCAGCAAGGAAGGTGCTTATTTTGCCGCATTGGATCCGGCTGCACTGGAACAGGCATTTGCAGCTGTATCGGGCAAATTTGGAAACCAGTTTACTATTACCTATGACCGCCCTACAGCAGTAAAAGATAGAGACAGCGATATCCCTGTCGTGTCCTTTATGATTGACCGCTCAGGCTCCATGGATATGGAACCGTCAAAATCAAAGGAAGATGTCGGCTACCGTATTGATATCGTGAAAAATCTG
>Ga0123338_10000208_pt1 | contig 60436 bp, 62 predicted proteins | sample grotaG_FD_89793 | JGI IMG/M metagenome (GOLD analysis project Ga0123338, IMG submission 89793) | Glacier valley bacterial and archeal communities from Borup Fiord, Nunavut, Canada, to study Microbial Dark Matter (Phase II) -... | ecosystem: Environmental > Aquatic > Freshwater > Ice > Glacier ... | reverse complement strand
GTGGGTGTGCCCGCGCCGTATTGGGCCACGACACCCGCCCTACGACTACAAGTACGCCGTCGCATGCTCCTCGTCACTGGCGCAGTGGCACTGCTCACCTCGATGACCGTGCTCGCCTATGTCGTGCCATCGGTGTCCAAGAATCTCTCGGTGCGCGACGTCTACGGCAAGGCCAAGCAGCTCGACCCCAACGCGCCGCTCGGTCAGTACCGTTTCGGCGGCACCGGCTCCAGCTACTACCTCAACGGCCGCACGCCGACCGATCTGCGCAACGTCAACGAGCTGTTCGACTTCCTCGGCAAGTCCGAGCGCGTCTTCGTGATGGTCGGCTCCACCGAGCTGGCCGCGATCGACCAGCACGCCCGCGAGTCGCAGAAAACCTACTACCTCATCGACGACAGCAACAACCGGTTTGCCGTGCTCTCCAACCAGCTCGGGCAGGGCGAGAGCGACAAGAACCCGCTGCGCCGCTCGGTGTCGTCGACGGCGCCGAAGCCCCGCGCGCTCGCCGACGCCGACTTCGAAGGCAAGATTCAGCTCCTCGGTTACGACATGCCGAGCGAGGTCGAGCGGGGCCAGGACTTCAAGGTGAAGCTCTACTTCCAGGTCAAGCAGCCCGTCGGTGCGGCCTACAAGATCTTCATGCACTTCGACAGCCCAGGCGCGCGCTTCCACGGTGACCATGCCCCGGTCGGCGGCCTGTTGCCGACCAACAACTGGCCGGTGGGCACCTACGTCACCGACGAATACACGGTCGTTCCCGACAAGGTGCAACAGCCTCCGGCTGCCTATCGCTTGTTTGTCGGCTTCTGGGCCGGCGACACGCGCCTCAAGACCACCGGCGGCCGCTCTGACGGCGAAAATCGCGTCCAGCTCGGCGGCATCACCGTCCGCTAAACACCCCGCCAAATATCTGTGAGGAGATCTTCGTGAAGCTCGCAATGAAGCTGGTCGTCAAGCTCGCCGCCGTCGCTGTCGTTCTTCTATTGTCGATCCCCGCACTCGCCGACAACGGCCAGGCTCTGGCCGGTCTGTGTAGCCAGCTCATCGGCTCGCAGGTAGGCCAATGCCAGGCCGCCGCCGCTGGTCGCCACATCGACCCAGGCGCCGCCCAGGTGTGCGCGCAGCTCATCGGCTCGCAGGTCATCCAGTGCGTCAGCGTCATCGCTGGCAAGGACTACAACCGCGGCGAGCAGTCCAACTGCTCACAGCTCATCGGCTCGCAGGTCGTCCAGTGCCTCAGTCAGACCGGTCGCCCGCACATGGTCGCTGCCACCCCGCCACCACCACCGCCCCAGTATCAGCAGTACCCGGCCCAGGCCTACCCGCCCCGCCGCGGCCCACTCACCGTCGCCGAGATCCGCGCCGAAGTCGCTGCCGCACTCGAGTCGCTGCGCGCCGACGACTCGATGGGTGCGGACCGCCGCCTGCGCCGCCTGCTCAACGACCTGCGCTGATCTTTCCTGAGTGGACGAGGCCCGCAGCAGCGATGGCGACGGGAGTCAAACCGTTCGGTGTTCTAGGCTTTGTCGGCTGACGCCGGCAACAGCAACGGCTGCTGCAGCTCGATCTGGCTCTGCCCCGACAAGATCTTCTTGAACTCGCGGCGACTCACCGACACATAACGGTCGTTGCCGCCGATCTCCACCTGCGGCCCATCCTGCACTGCCCGGCCATGGGCGTCGACGCGTACCACCATCGTCGCCTTGCGACCCGAGTGACAGATGGTCTTGATCTCGTCGAGATCGTCGGCCCAGGCCAAAAGATACTGACTGCCCTCGAAGAGCTCGCCGCGAAAATCGGTGCGCAGCCCATAGGCCAACACCGGAATATCGAGCTCGTCGACCACATCGGTGAGCTGCCACACCTGACCCTTGGTCAGGAACTGCGCCTCGTCGACCAGGATGCAGTCGAGCCGCCCGCCGTTGGCCAGATCTGCCAGTACTGCCTCGTGCAGGTTGTCCTCTCGCGAGAACTGCTGCGCCGAAGCGCGGAGCCCGATACGCGAGGCAATGGTGGCGTCGTGACCGTCGGCATCACGCGTATTCACCGTCGGTGTCAGCAAGAGCGTCCGCATGCCGCGCTCGCGGTAGTTGTACGCGCTCTGCAACAGCGTGGTGGTCTTGCCGGCGTTCATCGCCGAGTAATAAAAATAAAGCTTGGCCAAGCGCTAGTCTCTTTCTCGTTCCGAATCTGCCGCAGCGTCGGGCGTGCCTTCTGCAGGCTCCCCGGCGATGGCATATTTGTCACCAAGCCAGTTGCCGAGATCGATGAGCCGACAACGCTCGCTACAAAAGGGCCACGCCTTGCTGCGCGCCACCATCTCGGCAACCTCGACCTTGCAGATCGGACAAGCGTGCGAGGCCATGAAGCGCTAGCTGGGACCGACGGGTCCACCGCCGCCGTCGTCGCTGCCATCGTCTTTGGGCTCGTCGTCGAGATAGGCGAAGGTCCGCACCATCCGCAACAGCTCCTCGCGCTGCCACGGCTCGAGCTCCCGGAAGCGCACACCCATGCCCGGATTGCGCCCTTCGGGATCGGGATCGTGCGGCCGGTAGAGGTTCACCCAGATGACCTCACCCTCGAGCTCCAAGAGCTGCCCCGAGAGCGCACGGAAACACAGGTTGAGTGTCGTCCCGGCATCGAGCGGCGTCCGCGTCTGGATGAAAATCCCCATCGCAGACAGGTCGGTGATGTAAGCGAACAGAAATGTGTCGTCGGCGCGATAGTCGACTTCGATGTCGACCACCACGCGTTCGTGCAGTCGACGGTCCGCCCCTACACCTGACCTTGGTTCCGCCAAGTCCACCACCACCATCGGGCCGCTATCTTCTCGCCGATCTTTCATGCGAACCCCCGTCCACCTCCGCGCTGTAGCGCGCGCCTCCAAACTCTACAAGTAAAAAGCGCGTTTCGGATGTGACGTCAGAGCAACGCGGCGCGTCGCAGAGGCTACGGTTTTTCGAGGCCGTAGCGCTCGACTTTGGCGATGAGGTTGCTGCGCGAGATGCCCAGATCTTTGGCGAGCTGCGACTTGTTCCAGTGCGTGCGAATGAGCCCCTGCTGGATGAGGTCGCGCTCCAGCTGCTCGACGGCATTCTTGAGCGAGCCTGCCTGCTCATAGGCCAACAGCGCCCGCGCCGCCGGACGCGCACCCGGCACCGGCGCCGCCTCGCGTACCCGTTGTGACAACAGATCTTCCGGCATCTCGTCGAGATCGCCGCCGAGCACCATGCACCGCTCGATCTCGTTTTCCAGCTCGCGAATGTTTCCCGGCCACGGATAGCGCTGCACCGCACCCAGCGCCTCCGTCGAGAAACGCGGCGGCTTGCGCTGCGGCCCGCCCGGCCGCACGCGAAAATGTTTGCGCAAAAAATGGTCGATCAACACCGGCAGATCGTCGAGCCGCTCACGCAAAGGCGGGATGGCGACGCGGATGACATTGATGCGGTAGTACAGATCCTCACGGAACTCGCCGCGCTCGACCATCTTGTGGAGGTCCTTGTGCGTCGCCGCAATGACCCGCACGTCGACCTGCCGCGTCTCGGTGCCACCGACGGGCGTAAAGGTTCCCTCCTGCAAAACGCGCAGCAGCTTGACTTGCAGCGACGGTGACATGTCGCCGACCTCGTCGAGAAAGAAGGTCCCGCCGTCGGCGATCTCGAAAAGGCCCTTCTTGTCTTTGATGGCGCCGGTGAACGAGCCCTTCTGATGCCCGAACAGCGCGCTCTCGAGAAGGTTGTCATTGAAGGCCGAACAGTTTTGAACGACGAACGCCTTCTTGGCGCGCGGCCCGTTGTAGTGAATGGCCCGCGCCACCAGCTCCTTGCCGGTGCCACTCTCGCCGTTGACCAACACCGTCGAGTCGCTCTCGATGATCTTCTCGAGCAGCCGAAACACGCCCTGCATGGCGCGCGAGTTGCCGACGATGTTCTCGAAGCGATAGCGCTCGCCGAGGTCGTGCGCAATCGTGGTCAGCTCGCGATCCCGCCGCGACCACTCCAGGTGGTATTCCTGGATCTCGTCGACGCCGAACTCGAGAAGGTCACAGAGCTGGTCGATCTCTGTCTGGGTGAGCCGCGGAATGTTGGCCACCGCGCGCTCGGTGTCGATGCCGCCCAGCGTCGGGTTGCCGGTGACCTCGCGCACTTTTTTCAACAGCGAGTCTTCGGCCACGGTCGACATCTCGGCGTGAGTGGAACCGCCGACGAACAAGAACCCGGCGAACTCCCCGTCGAGCTCGATGGGACAGGCGATGACATCGAAGCCCAGATGGCACTCGTGGACGATGGTGCGTCGCTGGGGCTTGGACTGCGTCTTGAGCTTGTCGCGCGCGTTCTTGACCGACTCGTTGCAGCGACGGAACCCCTCACGAGAAAACAGCGCCTGCCGGCAGAACTCGTTGTTGGGCGGCACCACCTTGCCCTCGGCATGATCGAGCACGTAGCCCTTGCCGTCGGCAAAGGCGAGCTCGACGCGCCACCACCGACGGATGATGCCCTTGAGCATCTGGATGGTGTGCAGCTTCTCGTAGGGTCGAAGGTCGATCATGATCTTGGCCCGGAACCCTGAGAGGGTTCCGGATCTCCCGCTCCCGCTTCGCTGTTCGGCACAGCCTCACGCTCCGCGATGAGCGAAGCTAGCATAGCGGAACGGCGGCTACCACGCAGTGCGGCATAACCGACGGACGTGCTAGGATGACTGATGCGCACGGGGGCGTCATGTTGCGTGTGGCTGACCGTTTGGCTCGGCGCGGGATGTTCCTTCCGCGTCGCTGCGGTGGATGAGAGCCTCGGTCCGGACCTGGCGGCGACTCCCGACGGTCCCGTCGACGTGCGTGACTTTGCCGGTCTCGACTTGACGGGCTTCGACCTGGCCTTGGTCGACCTGGCGCATATCGATCTGGCGCAGGTCGATCTGGCTACGATGGATCTGTCGACGGTGTTCGTGCCGAGCCATGTGCCGGCGTCGACGTACAAGCCGGGGGCGATCGACCTGGCTGGGCTTCGCGCCGTCGACACCGACGCCCTGCAGATCGATCTCGGCGCCGGTCTGGTGCAGCCACCGCCGGGCGTGGTGTTCGCGGCCTTTGGCGGCATCGCTGTCCTCTCGGTGGGCGGGCTGTCGATCGATTTCGACGTCAGCGTCACCGGCTCGCGACCGTTGGCGATCGTCGCTGCACGGGCTGTCGTCGTCGATCACGCGGTCAACGCCTCGGCCGATCTGGCCAGCGCCGGCCCTGGCGGGATGATCGTGGCCATCGCTCAGGGTCTCGGCGGCAACGGTGCCAACAGCGGCTTCAGCGACGGGGGCGGCGGTGGCGGTGGGTACAGCACCATCGGTGGCGCCGGTGGTGGAGCCGGCGGAACCAGCACCACACCCGCCGCAGCGGGCGGCCCCGCAGGCGCCAGCTACACCGTCACCAACGTGAATTTTTTCGGAGGCTCGCCAGGCGGCAACGGCAGCTCGGCATGCAACACCGGCCTCACCAGCGTCGGCGGCGCTGGCGGCGGCGCCCTGCAGATCTCGTCCGCGGTCTCGATCGAGATCAAAGCCAACGGCCGTCTATCGGTGAACGGCGGCGGCGGCACTGGCGGCTGCAAAGGTAACGGCGCGTCAGGCGGCGGTGGCGGCTCGGCCGGCGTCGTCTTCCTCGAAGCGCCCACTGTTTCCGTCGCTGGTAAGCTGACCGCCAACGGCGGCGGCGGCGGATCGGGCAGCATCTTCCCCAACACCGACGGCAGCAATGGCGACAACGGCCACCTCGACGGCACCCAAGGCACCGGCGGCCAGACCGGCGGCGGTCACGGCGGCAACGGCGGCTCCAGCGCCGGCCCAGCGACGGCAGGCGCCTATGCGACCAACAACGGTGGCGGCGGTGGCGGCGCGGCAGGCTTCATCTGGCTCCGCACCCGTGGCACCCAGGCCGCCACCACCGGCATCGTCTCGCCAAGCGCGTCCTTCGACACCAGCCTCTGAGCCTGCTAGGCTCGCGCCAGATGTCGTCGTCGACTCACTTATCGGTTCGTTCGCTGATCTTGTGCGTGACGTTTGGCCTCGCTTCGGGCTGCGTCTTCACGGTCGCTGGCATCGATGTCGACCATCAAGATCTTGCCGACACCGACGGCGGCTTTGATGCCAGCAGCGACGATCTGCCGGACCTCGCCGGTGACGACTTGGCGGGCATCGACCTTTCGGGGGCCGATCTGGCCGGCATGGACCTCGCCGGAGCCGACCTCGCCATGCCCGATCTGTCGACGCCCGATCTGTCGATGCCCGACTTCTCGGCTCCCGATCTGCTGGTGCCCCTCGATTTCTCGACGTTGCCAGACCTGACGCCACCACCGGATCTGACGGCGCCACTGGTCTTCCCGTCGCATGTGCCAGCGCACTACCTCGACGACTCCAAGATCGACTGGAAGATCACCAGCGACACCACCATCGACACCGGCGCGCTGACCATCTCCCCAGCGGCACCAAGCGGCGTGGTCTTCGTCGCTGACGGCAGCTTCGCCGTCCTGGCGCTCAACAAGCTCACCCTCGGTAACGACGCCAGCTCCTCGACCAAGGTGCGGGTCATCGGCAGCCGCCCGTTGGTCATCGTCGCCGGCGACTCGATCATCATCAACGGCGTCCTCGACGGTGGCGGTCAAGGCGGCCAGGCCGGCCCAGCAGGCGGCGCGGCAGGGATCGGCAGCGGCGCAGGCGGCGCAGGCGCGCCGGGCACGGCCAACGCCACCGGCGGCGCAGGCGGCGGCTACGGCACCTCAGGCGGCGCAGGCGGCGCCCGGCCCACCACCGGTGGCGGCAGCAACGCCGGTCCCGTCGGTGGCGTCACCTATGGTAGCCCGATCTTGACCACGCTCGTCGGCGGCTCTGGTGGCGGCAACGGCGTCAGCACCTCCGGCAACACCATCTTCTGCGGCGACAGCTCGCCGGGCGGCGGCGCCGGCGGCGGTGCGATCCAGCTCTCGGCGCGCGTGTCCGTCTCGGTAGCCACATACCACAGCAGCTTTTTCGGAGCCATCGGCGGCATCGTCTCCGTCTCCGGCGGCGCCGGTGCCGGCGGCTGCGGCGCCAGCACCCGCACGGCCTCAGGCGCCGGTGGTGGCTCTGGTGGCGCGGTCCTCGTCGAGGCCCCCAGCGTCGTCATCAGCGGCGTCCTCGGCGCCTCTGGCGGCGGCGGCGGCTCCGGCGGCCATCAGAATTTTGGCACCGTCAACGGCAGCGACGGGCGCGACGGCCTGGTGTACGGCACCCAGATCAACCAGAGCTCACTCGGCGGCGGCACCCAGTTCGGCCTGTCCCAGGTCGGCGGCAAAGGCGCCAACGCCGTGGTCAACACCGGCGACGCCACCGCCGCCGGTGCTGGCGACAACGAGACCTCGTCGGGCGGCGGGGGCGGCGGGGGCTACGGCCGACTCTACGTCCGCTCACACGGCGCAGCGACGGTCGCCCAGGCCTCACCGGCGCCGGTCACCGATACGTCTCTGCCGGCGACGATTCCATAGCAGCATCGCGGCGAACAGCGCCAGCGTCGGCAGAACCGGCATTGACGACGATCCGCCCACTTCACACCCACAGCCGGGAGTCTTCAGCGGTCCCATGCCACCGTCGGTGGCGCCATCGCTCCCAGCGAAATCGATCGGCATCGACGCATCGGGCGGCCACATCGGCACCACCCAGCGTGAGTCCACCGAGCGCACCCCAGCGGTGTCCACGGCGACCGCGGTCAGGTAATAGCCAACGCCGCCTTCTCCGTCGACGACAGCGGCATAAGTGGGTCCACGCAACACGGCCCACAGCTCGAGGTTGCGATAGAGCTCGACGCGCGCAATGCCGCTCGCGTCCGCAGCGTTGACCTCGACCGGTTGCGAGGTCAGCACTGAATCGCTGATCGGCGAAACCCAAGACAACGTCGGAGGCGTCACGTCGGCGCCGGGTGTCGACGCACCCAGCGCAGCGACGAGGAGTGCGTGGTTGTCGAGCGGGTCGGCACGGCCGCATTGCTCGGCCTGGGGCAGGCCGCCAGCGACATACGACGAATACGTTGCTCCGTCGGTGAAGGCCAACGAAAACAGCCCCGGCAGGGTCGGCGAGCGAACGACCGGATCCGCTGCGAACATGAGGTCGGCCACCTCGCCAACATGCTCGAGGCCAAAGGTGTGCGCCGCTTCGTGGGCCGCCGTGTTGGCCACCGCGACCACGCCGCCGTGCACCGCGTCGATGTCGCCGGCAAAGACGAAGCCGACGTCGCTGGCGTCGCTGTCGGTGCAGTCGATGGGCGCAAGGCCCGCCACGCCGACCGAGCGGTTCAAGAGAGCATGCCCACCGCCCAGCACGACCATGGTGAAAGCGCCGCTGGCTGGTCGGCTGTCGGTGACCGTCAGCGCGTACGGCGCCAGCAGCGACTTGACCCGCTCGAAAACGACCTCATGCACATCAGCGGCAGCAACCCGCGGCGCGGCAACGGCCGGATCGAACGCCGGAATCGTCGTCGCCGACGTGACCAGACTCGACATGTTGACCGGCGCGTTGTCCGAGCCCGGCATCAGCGTCGCCCCACCAAACGCGAGATACAGCACCCGCGACTGCGCATGGGGTTGCGGCTCACCCCCGAGACCAAGCCGCACCACGCCGACATCGCCAGGCACACCGCCACAGGCCGAAAGGCCCAGCACACAGGCCAACAGTGCGCGCGAGCTCAAGATTTATACAGCTTACCATCCTTGACCCCGACGCCAGACTACAGTACTCCTTACATGTGATGAAGTATTCAAGTGTGCAGCCTTGAGCCACGACCATGCCGGCCATGACCATGGTCATCATCATCACGGCCACAGCCATGCCCGCTCCTCCGACCGCCGCCGGCTGCTGCTCACGCTCGCCGTCACCTTCACCTTCCTCATCCTGGAGGTCCTCGGCGGCGTGTTCTCGCACTCGCTGTCGCTGCTCTCCGACGCCGGGCACATGCTCTCCGACGTCGTCGCCCAGCTCCTGGCCCTGGTCGCGCTCATCGTCGCTGCGCGCCCCGCCGACGCCAAGCGCACCTACGGCTGGTATCGCCTGGAAATCCTCGCCGCCCTCGGCAACGGCCTCATCCTCCTGGTCCTGGCCGGCGGCGTGATCTGGAAAGGCGCCTCTCGCCTCAACGAGCCGGTCCACATCGAGAGCGCGCTCATGACCGCCGTCGCTGCGCTCGGTCTCGTCGCCAACTTGCTGTCGGCCTGGCTCCTCCACGGCGCGACCTCACTCAACGTCCGCGGCGCCTATCTGCACATCGTGATGGACACGCTCTCGTCGGTGACCGTCCTCATCGGCGGCCTCGCCATCTGGTTCCGCCCCAGCCTCGGCTTTCTCGACCCGCTGTTGTCGATGCTGATTGGCCTCTTCATCCTGTACAGCGGCTATCGGCTCCTACGCGAAGCCGTCGACGTGCTCCTCGAGGCTGTCCCCAAAGATCTGGACCTGGCCCGCCTCACCCACGCCATCGATCATGTCGCTGGCGTCCTCAAGGTCCACGACCTCCACGTCTGGACCATCACCTCCGGCCGCCACGCATTGTCGGCGCACGTCATGGTCGGGCCCGACGAAGATCGCGACACCATCCTGGCCACGCTCAACCAGGTCCTGACCACCGACTTCGACATCCAGCACGTGACCATCCAGATCGAGCGCGACACCGACAACCCTCTCTGCCACGGATGCTAGCCATGCCCACCGACGACAACCTCGCCAAGCTCGACGTTCTTTTCGCCGAGATGATCAACCACCAGTGGAAGAAAGTCCGGGCCCTCGCCGACGGCATCAACCCCCGGCTCACCGACGACGATCTGGCCCAACCCCATGATTTCCACGAGCTGCAAGGCAACTCCGAGTGGAGTTACGAAGACGGCGTCTTGGCCGGCTATCGGTCGGCCCACATGGCCGTGCGGGCGCAGCTGTTGAAATAGAGTGCCCGCAGCTGCATCATGGCCGCCATGAAAGCCACCGAACGCGTCAGTCAGATCCTGTCCTGGTATCCCTCCGACAACCCCGGCACCCTGACCAACCTCGCCCGCCTGCTCAACTCGGGCACGCTGGCCGGCAGCGGCAAGATGGTCATCCTTCCCGTCGACCAGGGCTTCGAGCATGGCCCAGCCCGATCGTTTGCGCCCAACGCGCCGGCCTACGATCCCGACTATCACATCCAGCTGGCCATCGAATCCGGCTGCAATGCCTACGCAGCTCCACTCGGCTTTCTCGAGGCTGTAGCCGGAAAATTTGCCGGCCAGATCCCGCTCATCTTGAAGCTCAACAACTCCGACTCGCTGGCCAAGCTCGAGCCCTGCTCGGCGCTGACGGGCTCGGTCAAAGACGCGCTGCGCCTCGGCTGCTCGGCCATTGGCTTCACGATCTATCCCGGCTCGAGCGCACGCAACACGATGTACGCCGAGATCCGCGCGCTGATCGAAGAGGGAAAAGCGGCCGGCATCCCGACGGTGATCTGGGCCTATCCGCGCGGCTCGAATCTGGCGAAGGAAGGCGAGCAGGCCATCGACGTGACGGCCTACGGCGCACAGATCGCTTGTCAGCTCGGCGCCCACATCGTCAAGGTCAAGCCTCCCAAAGACGTCGTCTACCAGGACGAGGCCAAGAAGGTCTTCGAGAAATACGGCATCCCCACCAAGACGCTCACCGAGCGTGTACGCCACGTGGTGCAGTCGTGCTTCGCCGGCAAACGCATCGTGATCTTTTCGGGCGGTGAGACCAAGGACACCGCGTCGCTGCTCAGCGACGTGAAAGAAATCGCGGCTGGCGGCGGCTTCGGCTCCATCATGGGCCGCAACGCCTTTCAGCGCCCGCACGACGAAGCCGTCAAGCTCCTGCAAGACGTCATCGCCGCCTTCCGCTAGCCGAGGTAGCACATTGGCAGCGTCGTGCTTATGATGTTGGGATGGCCCTCCAGCTACGTCGCTACGAGGTGCCCATCGAGGGTCTGGATCCAGCGCACGACGGTCTGACCATTGCCCATTTGACCGACATCCACGTCGGGATGTTGACCCCGCACAAGAAAATCCGCCGCGCCTTCGAGCTCGCCCAGGCCGAAAATCCGTCGCTGTTGGTGATGACCGGCGACTTCCTCTGCTACAACAAAAAGTTCGTCGGCGCCCTGGCCGAGCTGTGCGCCGGCATCACCACGCCGAGCTACGCCGTCCTCGGCAACCATGATTACTGGACCGACGCCGAGGGCGCCCGGATGGCCCTCGAAAAAGCCGGCGTGAGCGTCCTGCGCAACCAACACACCGAGCTGATGCTCAACCACTCTCCGTTCAGCATCGTCGGTATCGACGACGCCATCACCGACCACCACGACCCCAAGCGCGCCTTCGCCGGCGTGCGACGTGACGGCTCGCGCTTGGTTTTGACCCACGCGCCCAACCTGGCCGATCGCTGCGACGCCGAGGGCCCGTCGCTGATCCTGGCCGGCCACACCCACGGCGGCCACGTTCACATCCCCAGGGTCACCCCTGCCCTCTTTCGCCGCGTCACCGGCGCCCGCTACCTGAAGGGCTGGTACGACGTCGGCAGGAGCAAGCTCTACGTCAACTGTGGCGTCGGATCTTCGTCGGTGCCCATCCGCGCCGGCGCCCCGGCCGAGGTCGCCATTCTGACCCTGCGGGCGGCCTAGTCGTCACAAGCTACAGCGCAGCCAAGATCGGCATCACCTTGAACGGCAGGCGCAAATTACGTTTACCCGCCTCGGTGCGCGCAAACTTCAGCGCCTCGTCGAAGTTGGCGCAGACCTGATACGGCGTATCCATCTTCTTGATCAAGAATACGGTCGACAGCACGAACCGAAACGCCGTCGACGGCGCGATGAGCGCCGAGCACACCGAGTACTTCTTGGCGCCCTCCGAATGGCGGTTCATCAATTCACTGATCTTTTTCCGCACCTCGCTGGACGTCGAATATTTCTTCATCCAAGTGATCGTGAGAAACGGCTCCTTGCGACCGAAGATGTCGTCGAGCTGGACGATGTACTTCTCCACGTCGGCGACCGTCGTCTCGCCATCCCATACCGTCTGAACCACTGGCCACTGCGCAATATCTACGAGGATGGACATCACGGGATCTCTTGAAAGATGTGTCGGCCAAGGAACTCATTCGTGAAGACCCCAGCGGGGTCTTTCGAACGGGCCAGTGCAACAAAATCGCCTGCCCGGGCATAGCGCGCCCGAAGGCGCTCGGGCGACAAAATGTACTTTCCCCAATGAGGGCGGGCATGTGGGTTGAGCAGCATCTGATCGGTCCAGGCCTGAAAGAACGGATCCGTATTGGGCGTGCCTTTGCCGGTGGCGACCTCGATGTCGCAGATCGGTCCTTCGTACGATGCCGCCATCCAGGCGCGGCTCTTGCCGACAAAGCGGCTGTGCACACAGAAATTCACCGGATATTGCTTGCGGCTGGCGAACGCCTCGACGAGGCCAATGGTGTCACGCCAGGCCTGCTCGGCGTCGGCCAGCGGCACGCCCCACGACATGTCCCAGCAGCGCGGGTAGGCCCTTTGATAATGAAACTCGTCGCTGGACGTCTCGATGCGGGTGCCCTCGGTCATCTCGAAGAACGGCGCCATTTTCATGAACGCCGGCGTGAGACCCGGCGCATACGTCGACATCCATGGCAGCACCTTGGCGCCAAGAATGGTCAGCGTCTCGTTGAAGGCGTCGTGGAGGTCCTGCTTCCACGGATTCTTGGGCAAAGGCTGGGTGGTGCGGCTGATGGCCTTGACCCACATGGTGTCGTTGAACGGGAACCAGTAGAGCTCGAGAAACTCGTACGTCGCCAGGAGGTCATCGATCCCCGACAGCACCTCTTCGCGTGGGACGAGGCGATCCTCGACGTGGACGTGAAAGGCCTTCTCGCAGCGCAGCTTGACCTCGAAGACCACGCCGAAGCACCCGAGCCCGACGAGGGCGGCGTCGAACAGATCGCCATCGGCGGCGGTCCACTGTTGGATACTGCCGTCGGCGGTGACCACCCGCATCGATTCGACGGCGTCGGCCATCGTGCCCCAGCCGAGCCCGGTACCGTGCGCACCGACGGCGAGCGCGCCGCCGAGACGGATCTGCTCGAAGATGGTGGGCGAGATGAGCGTCAGATCGTGCTTCTCCGAAACCTTCACGAGGCGCTTGATCGGCCAGCCGGCCTGCACCGACATCGTCGGTGGCGTGCTGGCGGCGTCGATGTGGCGGATGTTGTCGAAGTGCTGCAGGCTGATGATGCTGCCGCCATGGTGGGCGTGCTTGGGCGGCACCAGCTGGCTCCAGGCGTTCGAGCCACCGACGGCGCGGACCTTGCCACTGGCCGTCGCATGGACCACGGCGCGCTGCAGCTCGAGCTCGTTGCGCGGCTCGTAGAGCCCCACGCGCGCCTCGAGGTTGCCCATCCAGTTCTTCCAATCGTGTGCCGGCGTGAACATGTTTAACAGAGCTCCTCAGACGTTGATGCTGTTGGGAACCAGCGACGGAAGCATGTAGATGTATGGGCGTGGCCGCGACGCGTTGCGAGTGGCAATCGTCGTCTCGATCGCGGCCAGATCTTGGTGGAGTCGGGTGATGGCCGGCTGCACCGCGGCGACCTTCGACAGCCGATAGGCGCCGAAGTCGCCGAACTTGTCGAAACGGTAAAACGCCATCTGGTTGGTCTGGAACTGGTCGGCACCGACGTCGTATGGCGGCATCATGTCGACGAGGCGCTGGGCGTCGATGGGATCGGCGCTGTCCGGCGGCGGCAGATAGGCCGCGCCCGGATACATCGGCACATAGGTGAAATAGTCGGTCTGCGGAAAATGCACGGCGGCGTGCCCCGGTCCACACGTGAAGAGCAGCTGCGCGAACAGGCCAATCAGCTCCGCCACCGTCGCCAGCGTGCCGCTCGGTGTGAGGCCACGCATCGCGCCACGGTCGGGCGCATTGAGCTCCTCGAACCAGTTCTGCAGCTCCCAGTCGTTGACCACGTCGCTGTCGCTGGTGTAGTAGAGCCGCACCGTCGCATCGGCATAGCGATCAAGCGCGTCCTTCCACAGCAGCGCATCGTCACGCCACGGGTAATAGGCCGGCTGCGTGGCCACACCGCGCGTCGCCAGATCCACCGGCACGCGCAGCTCGTGCAGCTCCCAGCGTGCGCGCGAGACGGCCATGATGTTGATGGTCTCCGAGAGCTCACCGGCATAAATCGTGTCGAAGCCCGAGCCCGGCGTGGACATCAGCTTGAACGCCTGATGGTTGACCGAGATGGTGTAGCGAATGTGCGGCTCGAGCAGCACCAGCATCGGGTGCACTTCCGAGAGCTGGCGCCGGGTGCTGATGGAAACGGGCTCGGCGGTGTAGTGGTGCCGGTAGATGTGGCTCGACATGAGCTGCAGGTTGTAGTCGGCGACGTTGACGTAGCTCTTGGCCAGCTCCCACGGCACGCCAGGTCCCCGCAAATAGAGCGGGTTGGGAGGCGTAGCCGCCTTCTGGTCGATGGTGATGGCGACGGGAACGAGGTCGCCCGTCGTTGCCAGGCCCGTCCGCTCGCACAACAGCACCACCGGCGCGGGCAGGTACTTGGCGCGCCAGCGCGTATCGCGGTGCACCGGGCTCGGCGGGATGAGCGCCTTCTCGAGGAGGCCATAGTCGACGATGAAAAGCTTCCCGTCGGTGATTTCCTGTAGGAGCGTCCGTGGTCCGGGGAGCACCGTCTGAAACTGGGCCTCGCTGATGACGAGCCGCGAGTCGAGATGTGCCGCCGAGGTCACGCGCTCGATGGTGAGCGGGTTGGGCCCGTCTACCCAGCGACGGGCGAAGGCGCCGTCATCCTGCCAATCTTGCACCGGCACCGGCACTGGCAGATCGATGGCCGGGTTGAAGAGGCGCATGTACGCCTTGTACTTGTCATACGGCCCGAACAGCGCCCGGATGCCGTAGTAGAGCTTGTTGGCGTTGGTGCTGATGAGCGTCTGGAACAGATGGGGCAAGTACGGGATCGCCCAGTCGAGGAGATAGTTCTCCCACCACGGAAACTTACCAGCGACGGCGACCGGAGAGAGGACGTTGTCCTGGCGCTTCTCGTAGTCGTATTCGTGGCGGACTTTTTCGAGGGCCCGGGTGCGGGCGTGGACATCGGTGCTGTGCTGCGGCAGCGACGGATCGACGGACATGGCTCTCCTTGACGCGCGGGAATCCTGGCGTCGGACACCATATCATAAGCAGCTTACTTGGGGATCCGGCTTACCGTGTGGCTCGGTGGGTCTTAGTGGTTCTGGCGCAAGGTTGCCAAAGCTTCGGCCATGCGCTCGACGCCTTTTTCGATGTTGTCCATCGACGTTGCGTACGACAGACGGAGAAAACCGGGCGCCAGAAAGCCCGAGCCAGGGACCACCGCGACCCGTCCGACCTCGAGGATCCACTCCGCGAGCTGCACGTCGGTGGTGATGATGTTGGTGGCGCCTTGGATGTTCAAATAGTGGCTCACGTCGGGGAAACAGTAAAACGCGCCCTCGGGCTCGGCCAAGGTGATGCCGGGAATGGCGCGCAGCAACGTCACCATACGCTGGCGACGGCGGTCGAACTCCACGCGCATTTCCTCGACGGCAGCCTGCGGCCCGGTGATGGCCGCCAGCGCCGCCGCCTGGGCGATCGCCGACGGATTGGTCGTCGACTGGCCCTGCAGCGTGTCCATGGCCTGAACGAGCGCCTTCGGCCCAGCGCAAAAGCCGATGCGCCAGCCGGTCATGGCGTAGCTCTTCGAGACGCCGTCGATGAAGATGATGCGGTCGGCCAGATCGGGGCGCAGCTTGGCCAGCGACTGCCACTGGGTGTCGCCGTAGACCAGTCGGCGGTAGATGTCGTCGGTGATGAGCATGACGTGCGGGTGCGCGTCGAGCACTTTGCCGATGGCCTGCATCGACTCGGCGGTGTAGACGGCGCCGGTCGGATTGCACGGCGAGTTGATACAGATGGCACGCGTACGCGGCGTCACCGCAGCGGCGAGCGCGGCATGATCGAGCTGGTAGCCCGACGCAGCCGACGTCTCCAAGATGACCGCCTTGCCACCGGCGATCTGCACCATCTCCGGATAGCTGACCCAGCACGGCGACGGCACGATGACCTCGTCGCCGTCGTCGAGCATGGCCTGGAACAAATTGTACAAGCTGTGCTTGGCACCGACGGAGACGATGACATTTTCGGCGGCCAGCGAGGTGCCATGCGCAGCGTTGATCTCCTTGGCTGCGGCACTACGCAGCTCGGCCGTGCCGGAGACCGCAGTATACTTGCTGACCCCTTTGGCCATGGCGCTGACAGCCGCGTCCTTGATGTACTGCGGCGTGTCGAAGTCGGGCTCACCGACGCCAAAGGCGATGACGTCGATGCCCTGGGCACGCAGCTTGGCAGCCTTGGCGGAGACGGCGAGGGTCAAAGACGGCTGAATGCGGAGAACGCGATCGGAGATCTTCATGGTTTGGGGGCTCGCTTCGGGAAGCGGGATTCCAGGGCCAACTGTACTTTGTGCGGGACCAACCCCGCGACATCGCCGCCGAACTGCGCGACTTCTTTGACCAGCGACGAGGAAACGTAAAAATCCTTCTCGCTGGTCATGAGAAAGATGGTGTCGATGCCGGCGCCAAGGCGGCGGTTCATGTGCGCCAGCTGAAACTCGTACTCGAAATCGGCGAGCGCGCGCAGACCACGCACCACGATGTTGGCGCCGCGCCGTCGCACATATTCGACGAGCAGGCCCTCGAACGCGTCGACCTCGATGCGGTCGTGGTTGCCAATGGCGTCGAGGATCTGGTCCTTGCGCTCTTCGACGGAGAACAGCGGCGCCTTGCGAACATTGTTCGCGATGGCAATCACCACCCGGTCGAACATCACCAGCGCCCGCTGCACGATGTCGACATGCCCGTTGGTCAGCGGGTCAAACGACCCAGGATAGACAGCGATCCGCGTCATATATTTTTCACCGATGTGTAAAACGAAACGGCGCACTGACCGTAACGCCGTCGATCGCAAAGCGCCAGCCCTGCGTAACTCTCGGCCGGCTGCAGCTTGCCATCGTGCTCGGCGATGACCAGCGAGCTGTCGTCGACAAACGGGCCGAGCGCCCCCAGCGCCCGTCCCAGGCCCGCCGCATCGGCATACGGCGGATCGAGGAAGATCCAGCCGAACGGCGTCGGCGACGTACGCGCCAAAAAGTCATCCACCCGCTGCGACCGCACGTCTATCTGGCCGTCGAAGCCCAGCTCTCTGGCGTTGTCGCGAATCAGTCGCGCCGTCGCTGCGTGTTGCTCGACGAACACCGCCCGACCCACCCCGCGCGACACGGCCTCGAGCCCGAGCGCCCCCGAGCCGGCAAAGAGATCGAGCACCCTCTCGGGCGGCGCGGAGCGCGACGTCAAAATATTGAACACCGCCTCGCGCACCCGGTCCGAGGTCGGCCGCGTCGCCATGCCCTTGGGCGCGCGCAACACCCGTCCCCCGACGCTGCCGGCGATGATGCGCACGTCCTTTCTGTGCCACAGATTTGCTACACAATCTATGCCGACAGAAAGTAGCCATTCGCGCTAAGATCGGAGCTCATGCCGGCGGCGAACGTCCCCAACCTGTGCGAGACGCTCCTCGACGATGCACTCGAAGCCGGCATGCGGGACACGGTGGCCATTCGTGAGCCCAAGCGCGGCTGGACCTACGGCCGCCTCGCCGAAGAAGTCGGCCGCGTGGCGTCGATGTTCCTCGACATGGGCCTCGTGCCGGGCGAGCGCGTGGGCCTGTTGCTGCACGACTCCCTCGAGCTCGCGGCCACGTTTCTCGGCGCAGTCCGCGCGGGCCTGGTGCCCACACCGATTTCGGTCTTGCTGCGACCCCTCGAGATCCGCGATTTGCTGCGTGATGCCGGCGCGGTGGCGGTGGTGGCACACGCTGATCTAGCCCCGGCAATCGAAGCCGTTCGCAAGGAAGTCCCGTCGCTGCGGTCGCTCTTGGCGGTGGGCGGCGCGCGGCCGGGCCAGCTCGATCTGCATGCGCTGTTGTCGGAGGCCGACGCCGATTTTTTCCCGGTTCGTCGGCCGGCGGATGCACCGGCGTTCTTGCTCTATTCGGGAGGGCCGCAGGGTCCGCGCCGCGGCGTCCCCCACCGACACGAGAGCCCGATGCTGGCTTTCCGCGCGTATGCCGAGTCGGTGCTGGCGCTGGGGCCGACCGATCGGGTCTTCACGACCTCCAGCCTGGCGTCGGCGTTTGGCCTCGGCCTCGGCCTCTTGTTTCCGCTCTTGGCGCGCGGCAGTACGTTCTTGTTGCCTGGGCGTCCGCGGCCGGCGGTGGTGTTCGACGTGATGTCTGCGTTTCAGCCGACGGTGTTTGCCGCCACGCCCTCCTTGTATGCACAGCTGGTGCATGACTATCGCGCCATGCCGGCGCCACGTCCGGCTTGTTTCTCGTCGGTGCGGGCGGCGGTGTCGGGCGCGGAGGCGTTGCCGTCGGCGCTCGATCAGCGATTTTTCGCCACGTTCGGTCAGCCGCTGTTGCACGGGTTTGGCGCCACCGAGGCACTGCATTTCGTGTTGTCCAACCGGCCCGATGCTCGGCGCGACGGCTCCACCGGGCGCCTGCTGCCTGGCTTTTCGGCGCGCGTGGTCGGCGACGAAGGCGAGGAGCTCGGCAAGCACGAGATCGGCTTTCTGGAGATCTCCGGCCCGACGATCGGCGACGGTGGCAGTGGCTGGCTCCGTTCCGGTGATCGTTTCTTCACCGACGAGGAAGGCTTCTTCTTCCACTGCGGCCGCAGCGACGATCTGTTCAAAGTGAGCGGTCGCTGGGTGGCGCCGGAAGAAGTCGAGCGTACCCTCCGCGAGCACCCCGCCGTCTGGGAATGCGCGGTCATCGAAGGCCACGACGACGACGGGCTGGCGCGACCCGTGGCCTATGTCGTCCCCAACGTCGGCCACGCGCCGACGTTCGAGCTCGGTCAAGATCTGATGTCGTTCGTGAAACGCGAGATCGCGCCGTACAAATATCCGCGTCAGGTCGAGTTCGTCAACGAGCTGCCCCGCGCCAGCGACGGGCGCATCCAGCGCTGGCGGCTCGGTCGCAGCAAGCGCACTTGACGGTCCTGTCCACCAGCGAGCGCGCTTTTGCCGTCGCTGCGGTGCGCGCGTTGGGCCAGCGGGCCGAGGCCCTTTGTGGGCGACGCTCGTCGGCCTTGCGTCGTCAGGCGGCGCTCTTGTGTCGCGATCCACAGCTCCTCCGCGACGAGGCACGCGCCCTCGATCGCCCCCAGCCACTCGGTCTCGCCGAGATCCACCGCAGCTGGTACACGCTGCCGCCACCGGTCGACGCCAATCTCCCGGCCGCCGAGCTCGCCAAACGCCGGGCCTATTTGAGCCGTCGCCTGCTGGGGCATTTGGTCGACATGTCGACCGGGCCTGACGCTCTCCGCGGCCAGATCTTCGACCGTCTCGAGCGCGAAGATCCCATCCGGCTGGCGGAGCTGGTCTCTCACATGGGTCAGCGACGGGTGGCGGTGGCTTTTTCGGGCGCTCCACGCGCCGCCCTGGCCCAGCTCTGTGCGCGTCTCGGCGAGCCAGCCGCGTCGGAGCTCTTGGTCCGGGTGCGCGCAGCGACGACGCAGATCGGCTCGGAAGAGGTCAAATCGGCCCAGCGCGCCATGTTTCAGCTGGGAGCGCCATCGGTCGCACCGGGCAGTCCCATGGATGTCGTCGGCCCAGACGAAACCAACCCGGCGCGGGCCCTGTTTTTACGGGCCGGCGCCGGCTGGCTGGGCCCAGCGCTCGTGGCGGGTGGCGGCTCTTCCGGCGACCGTCTCCGTCGCATCGCCCAGCGTTTGCCGCGTGAAATCGGCGAGATTCTCGTCGTGGGGGCCCGTCGCGCCGCCACCGAAGCCGAATGCGCCGCCGCCATCGCCGCAGCAGCCGTCGCCCTCGCGTCCTGAGGGCCCGTGATATGATGCCGGCATCATGCCCGGGCCCCTCGACAAGGTTATTCACCCCATCGATCAGAAGCGCATCGTCAACGCCATCGCGGCGGCCGAACGACTGTGCTCTGCCGAAATCAAAGTCCACGTAGAAGGCCGCTGCATCAGCAACGATCCGCAAAAACGCGCCGCCGAGCTGTTCCCCAAGCTCGGCGTACAGCGCACCGCGGAGCGCAACGGCGTGCTCATCTATGTGGCGACGCGCGATCGCCGATTCGCCATCATGGGCGACGTGGGCATCAACGAGGAGCCCGCCTCTCGCTTCTGGGAAGAAGCCCGCCAGCGCATGACCTTTGCCTTCCGTCGTGGCGCGTTCGGCGACGGGATCTGCGGCGCCATCTCGTCGGTGGGCACGCAGATGCAGAAGCGCTTTCCACGTACCGCCGACGACAAGAACGAGCTCGATAACGAAATCTCCACCGACGAGACCGCCCGTTGAGCGACCCCACCGAGCGCGAGACGCGGCCGAGCTCGGGCCGGGTGCTCAAGGCCGGATCGCCGGGCACGGCGACGCCTGAGCGACCGGTGGTGGAGGTCATGGTCTTCGACGCCAAGGCCGAGGCCGCGCGACTTCTCGACGCTGCGCGCGCCGAAGCCGAAGATCTGCGCGCCCGCGCCCAGGAGGACGCCGAGCGCCTCAAAGCGCAGGCGGTGGCCGAAGGCCGTGAGCGCGGCTTACAGGCCGTGACCGAGCTTCTCGTCGGTGCGCGCGCCGCGGCCGGACGTGCCCGCCAGAGTGCCGAGCCCGAGCTCCGGGTCCTCGCGGTGCGCATCGCGCAAAAAATCTTGGGTCGTGAGCTGTCGCTGCGCCCGGAGATGGTGGCCGACGTGGTCCACGAAGCCCTCAAGCTCGCCGGCGAGCCAGGCGGCCTCACCGTGCGCGTCCATCCCGACGATCTGCCCGCCGTCGAGCGCGGCCGCACACGCCTCCTCGAGCGTTGTCGCGCCGGCGCAGTCTGTACCTTTCGCGCCGATCCTGCCATCGGCCGCGGCGGCTGCATGGTCGAGACCGAGCTCGGCATCGTCGACGCCCGCCTGTCGACGCAGCTCGACGCCATCGAGCGCGCCCTCCGCGGCGAGCCTGGATGAAGAGAGCCGCCGTTGTTGTTGCCCGGAACCCTGAGAGGGTTCCGGACCTCCGACGCTCCGCGTGGGCACAGCCCACGCTCCACTACGGATTGCCGGACGCTCGGCCGTCCCCTCAGGGTTCCGGCCAACAATGAACCTGGAGGCGGCGCTTTCTTTGGTCGATTCGGTCACCGCGCCACGGGTGGCCGGCAAGGTCACTCAGCTTACTGGGCTCGTGTTGCGGGCCACGGCACCCGGCGCGCGCGTCGGTGAGCTGGTCCTCATCGAACGCGCTGGCCGCGGGGCCGATCGCGGCGATCTGGTCCGCGCCGAAGTGGTTGGCTTCGACGGAGAAGAGGTCGTCCTCTTGCCGCTCGGCAGCGCCGATGGCATCGGGCCCGACTCGGTGGTGCGTCCGACCGGGCGACCGTTTTCGATCCGCTGTGGTCCCCAGCTCCTCGGTCGGGTGATCGACGCCCTCGGCGAGCCCATCGACGGGCTGCCGGCGCCGGAGGGCCCTCTCGAATGGTGGGCGGTCGATCGCGCCGCGCCCGATCCGCTACGTCGCCGTCGCATCAGCCGACCCCTCGGCACCGGCCTGCGCGCCATCGACGCCGCGCTCACCCTCGGCGAAGGCCAGCGGGTGGGCCTCTTCGCTGGACCTGGCCTCGGCAAATCGACGCTGCTCGGCCACCTCGCCAAGCGCGCCGAATCAGACGTGATCGTCATTGGTCTCGTCGGTGAGCGCGGCCGCGAGGTACGTGATTTCCTCGAGACCCAGCTCGACGACGACACCCGCAAGCGCACCGTGTGCGTGGTGGCCACGTCGGATGCGCCGCCGCTGTTGCGTCTGAAGAGCGCCATGGTGGCCACCGCCGTCGCCGAATATTTCCGTGATCGCGGCAAGCGCGTGTTGTTGCTGGTCGACTCGCTGACCCGTGTGGCGCGCGCGCAGCGCGAGGTGGGACTGGCCGCGGGCGAGCCGCCGGCGCGTCAGGGCTATCCACCGTCGGTGTTTGCCATGTTGCCGCGGCTCTTGGAACGCTCTGGGCACGGTCCCGAAGGCTGCATCACCGCGGTCTACGCCGTGCTCACCAACAGCGACGAGACCGACGATCCGGTCGCCGAAGAAGTCCGCGCCATTCTCGACGGGCACATCGTGCTCTCGCGCGAGCTGGCGGCACGCAATCACTGGCCGGCGATTGATGTCGTGCACAGCCTGTCTAGGGTCATGGACGAGCTCGTCGACGCCGAGCACCGCCGCCTGGCCGGCCGACTACGCGAAGTGCTGGCCACCTACGAGCGCCAGCGCGACCTTATCCTACTCGGCGCCTATCGCGCCGGCAGTGACCCCGCCACCGACGACGCCCTCGCCCGAGTGAGTGCGGTGGAGGCGTTTCTGCGTCAAGATCGACAGCAGCGCTTTTCGCTGGCTGATGCGCGTCGTGGTCTCGAGGCGCTGTTCGCCGACGAAAGCCCACCCTGACCACCGTCTCCCACCGACCCCTGCGACCAGAGAGCCCACATGTCCCGTCTGCGCACCGCCTTCCGCTTCGGCCTGCTCGCTTGCTACACTTTCAGTAGCGCTCACGCCGCCCCCGTTGCCACCCCAGCGACGGCAACAGCGACAACGGGCGAGCGCAGCGACACGATCATCCCGGCCATGGAGGCCGAGCTCAAGCGCTCGATGTCCAAGTTGCGCCTGCGCGGCTACGAAGCGCCCTACTTCATCGCCTATGCCGTGCGCCAGTCGGAGTCGCACGAGGTCACCGCGCGCATGGGCGCCGTCACCAGCCGCGACCAAGGCAAGCACCGCCAGGCCTTCGTCCAGGTCCGCGTCGGTGACTACCAGCTCGACAACTCCAGCTCCGAGCACGACATGAGCATGGACCTCAGCGAGGTCGAAGCCTACGACCCGCCCACCGAGGCGCCCCTCGACGACGACCCCACGGCATTACGCGGCGCCCTGTGGCTGCTCACCGACGTCAAATACAAACGCGCCCTGTCGGCCTATGCCAAGAAACGCGGCAAGCGCGCAGTGGCCATGGTCGAGGACGAAGGCCTGCCCAGCTTCTCCAAGGAACAGCCAACGCACCGTGCCGACCCACCGTCGCAGCTCGCCGTCGACATGGATGCCCAGGCCGGCCGTGCCCGCCGTCTGTCGGCGCGGTTTCGCCAGCACGCCGAGATCTTCGACGCCGAGGTGAAATACGCCGCCGATCACGTGACGCGCTGGTTCGTGACCTCGGAAGGCACGGCCACCACCACCGAGCGCACCATCTGGTCGGTGCACCTCGAAGCCTCGACGCGCGCCAAAGATGGCCTGCTCTTGTCGCACGAAAAAGACTTCTACGGCCGCAGCGAAAAAGATCTCCCCGACGAGGCCAGCCTCGAGAAAACCCAGGCGCAGCTCACCGCGGAGCTCTTCCAGCTGAGGGAGGCACCGGTCATCGATCCCTACACCGGGCCAGCCTTGCTCATGGAAGAAGCCGCCGGCGTGTTCTTCCACGAGACCGTCGGTCACCGGCTCGAAGGCGAGCGCCAGAACGACGAAAAAGAGGGCCGCACCTTCAAGGGCCAGGTCGGCAAGCGCGTCCTGCCCGAGTTCCTCTCCGTCACCGACGATCCCACCGCCAAGACCGCCGCCGGCGTGGCCCTCAACGGCTACTACACCGTCGACGACGAAGGCATCGTCGCCCGCCCAGTGCCACTCATCGAGAACGGCGTCTTGCGCGACTATCTCAAGTCCCGCACGCCCATCGTCGGCTCCCTGAAGTCCAACGGCCACGGCCGCGCCGAGGGCGTCGCCGACCCCATGGGCCGCATGGCCAATCTCTTTGTCCGCTCGACGAAAAAGCTCAGCATCGCGGCCCTCAAAGCCGCCCTTCTCGCCGAGGTGCGTCGCCAGGGCAAGCCGTTTGGCCTCATCATCCGCGACATCACCGGCGGCTCGACCAACACCACCAACTACGGCTACCAGGCCTTCAAAGGCCAGCCGCGTCTCGTCTACCGCGTCGACGCCAAGACCGGCGCCGAGACCCTGGTCCGCGGCGTGGAGATGGTCGGCACGCCCCTCACGACCGTCAGCAAGATCGTCGCCACCTCGGACACCGAAGGCGTCTTCAACGGCTTCTGCGGCGCCGAGTCCGGCTTCGTCCCCGTCTCGACGGTGGCGCCGGCCGTGCTGATGTCGGAGATCGAGCTACAACGGACACAGAAGACAACCGAGCGCCCACCGATCTTGCCGGCGCCCTGGCTGCCGTAGGCGCCCCAGGGACAACGGGGCCTTACTTTTTCTCGACGGTGACCTTGAGCGAATCGCTGCCGACGTTCTGCGCGATCAGAAGGCCACCGACGAGCAACACCACACCGCCGGCCGCGACCCAGGTGTACCACTTGCCCCAGGTGCCCCACTTCTTCTTGGGCGGTGCCGGCGGCTGCACAGCGACGGTGGGCACGAGGGAGACCTTGGGCGGCGGCACGACATAAGCGGAGATCTTTTCGAGCGCCGCCTGCCCCTGAGAGTCGGTGCGTACCGCGGTGGTGTACCAGCTGCCCTTTTTGACGTCGACAGCGCGGGCGATGACCTTGGGCCCGTCGGGCGACAGCAGCAACACTCGCTCGGCGCCAACGCGTTTACCAACGGCAACGACCGACTCCACCGACGGCTCGGATTGCGCGCGGACGGTATCGACCAGGGCGCCGAGGCGATCTTCGGGGACCATGGTGATGCTCAGCTCGCCGCCGCCATGCCCGAGCGGCTGATGGGCGCGACGAAAACCTGGCGCCTCGACATCGATCGCGTCGAGCTGCGGATCCCCACCAGCGACGGTCACCGGCGTGGCACCGACCGGCTGTAGGTTCCGATAAACCACCGCGCCAGGCGGCACGGTCACGATGGACACCGGCCCGAACGGCGGCTGTAGCTGACGCCAGATCGCATGCCGATCGAGCAGATTCTGCACATCGTCTTTGGTCCCCGCCGTCCACGACAGCCGCTCGGCGGCGCGCGCAGCGTCGGGACCACGGCCGAGCTGATCGTAGCAAGAGAGCAGCATCCGCTCGATGGCTCCGAGCCGCTCTTGCGTCACCGAGATCGGCACGTCGCCGAGCAGGATGGCCTCGGCTGCTTCCAGATCCCGCGCAGCGTCGGCATAACGCAGCTTGCCGAAGCTAGCCTCCGACCGGGCCTGTAGCTGAGCGGCGCGGGTGGCGCCGGCGCCTTCGACGAGAAACCGGCGATCTTCGGTGCCGTCGATGCCGCGGGCGATCTTGCTGCGCGACAAGACTTTGTGCAGCTCGTTGGTGATGCGCGCCCCCTCCTCGAGGGTGCCGCCGTCGCCCATCCACACCACCGCCACCGGAATGCGATCCGCAGCGAACGCCAGCGACGGAAACATGGCGATCAACACCACCAACGCAAACGTCCGCTTGAAGCTCATGGCATGTCCTGCTTCTCGAAATATTTGTTGAGCGCCCAGACGTCCCGCGCCCGCAGTCCCTCGAAGCGAATGCCGACGCCACGCACCACGCCGTCCTCGACCTCTGCCCAGCGTACCTGCCCGTCGACCTCGGTGACCTCGGTCTGCGTCGGCACGCGAAATTTCAGCCGCACCTTGCTGCCGAACGGCAACGCATGGTCGAGCGCCACGAACACTCCGCCGAGGCTGAGGTTGTGCGTCACCGTGCTCAGCGTCTTGCCATCGAGCACGACGTCGATGGGGAGCTGGCGTTCGTAGCGGCGATCTGTTCGGCGATGCTGCAAACTTCACCTCGAAGGGAGAGAGATGCTAACGGTGTCCACGTCGCAGATCAATGGATCATGATCACCCATGGGCAGGCGAAATCCCCGCACCACTTCGGACGAAAGCGTCTTGACCGCCAGCCCACGCGCCAGCACATGGTCGACGCGCCATAGGGCCATGAGCGTCCCCACGTCGCTGTTGAGCGGCCGCGGCTCCCGATAGCGGGCGCTCAGCAATGCAAACGTCCCGACATCGAGGACGCTGGCGTAGCGCGGATCGAGGTTGCAGTCGCCGCCGACGACCTGGATCGGCTCGGTACGCGCTTCGCCCAGCGCCGTCAGCGCCTCGGCCTGCGACCGCCGCCCCGTCTCGCTGAAGGCATCGAGATGGATGGACGAGGCCACCGCGCGCATGGCACCCACATCGAACGTCACCGTCGGGAAACCGCGCCCGGTCGGCTCCAAAACGACATCTTCGAAGGCCGGCCGCAACGCGCGCCGCGCCAGCACCGCCGCATGCCGGTCGTACTTGCACACGAGCGACATCCGCCCGTCGTAGTCGGGCAGGCCGACCAGCAGGCGCTCGAGCTGCCCCACCTCGACCAGCTCTTGCAACAAGACGACGTCGGCCCGAAAGCTCGCCAGCGCCGCAGCGACGGCAGGCACGTCGGCGTCACACAACCGATTGTTGCTGCTCGGCGAATACACCCGCCCCACGTTCCAGCTCACCACGCGCATGGCTAGGGGGTGTCCCTAGTTTTCGGACCGAGTCGGGCCGCGCGAGGAGCCTCGGCGAAAAGGCGCGACGAGGGCGCATGCCTGCGGCACGAAACCGAGGAGCAACGAAGCGGACGAGGCCCGCAGCCGGCCCGACGACGGGAGGAAACTAGGGACACCCACTCGACCCACTCGACCGAAGAGGGCACGATGGGCGCATGGACTGCCTCTTTTGCAAGATCGTCGCTGGCGCCATCCCGGCCAGCAAGCTTCACGAAGACGACGACGTCATCGCCTTTCGTGACCTCCACCCGCAGGCACCGACGCACTTTTTGGTGATCCCGCGTCGCCATCTCACCTCGCTGAACGACGTTCAGCCCGACGACGCCCAGCTCATCGGCAAGCTCTTCGTCGTCGCCAAGCTGCTCGCCGAAAAAGACGGCATCGCCGAAAACGGCTACCGCACCGTCTTCAACACTGGCAGCGACGGTGGCCAGACGGTCCATCACCTGCACCTGCACGTCCTCGGCGGCCGTCAAATGAGCTGGCCCCCAGGGTAGCTTACAGACGGATGTCGAGGTGCGAGCGCTTACGGAGCTCGCGCAAGAAAGCCTGCAGACCTTTTTCCATCTGCTGCTCTTGCAACATCTGGCGGATCTGATCTTTGGCCTCGTCGAGCGGCCGCACATTGCCAGCTTTGCGCTCGGTCACTTGCAGCACATGCCAGCCGCGCGCCGACCGGACTGGCCCCCGCACATCACCGGCCACCATGCCCTGCATGGCCTGCTCGAGCTCGTCGACGAGCGTGCCCTTGCCCACCCAACCAAGATCGCCACCGTCGCCCTTGGTCAGATCGTCGTCGGAAAACGCCTTGGCCAGCTCGACGAACGACCTGCCGCTACGTGCCAGCTCAACCACTTTTTCGGCCAGCTTGCGCTTGCGATCGACGTCGGCCTTGGGCGCATCTTGCGACACCGCCAGCAAGATCATCCGCACCCTGGCCTCGGTGTCGCCCGACATCTTGGCCACGTTCTGGTTGTAGTACGCCTTGACCTCGTCCTCGCTCACGTTGATGCGGCTACGCACCGCGGTGTTGACCACCTTCATCTCGAGGATCTGCTTCTTCATGTTCTTGCGAAACGACTCCAGCGTGAAGCCCTGCTGTTTCAAGGCCTCCACGAAGGCGGTGTCGTCGAGCTTGTTCTGCTTCTTGATGCCCTCGACGGCGCGATCGACTTCCTCGACGGTGGCGGCAAGCTTGAGCTCGAGGGCCTGCTGCCGCATCAGCTGCGAATCGATGAGCGAGTCGAGCGCCTTGTGACGAACCTCGTCGAAGGCCTTTTTGCCCTCGGGACTGTCGGTGTCGACGTTGCCGCGCAGCTGCGTGACGGCCAGCTGATCGACCTCCGACTCGAGGATGATGTCGTCGTTGACCACCGCCACCACGCGCTCGACCGTCTTGGCAGCCGAAAGAGGTGCAGCCAACACACCGACGGCAGCAACGGCTGCAAAGATGGACACCGCGCGCATCAAGAGTGGACGCATCTACTGGACTTTTAGTTGCCCGAAGGCGCTGGCGCCGTCGCTGGCGTCGGGCGAGGCGGCCCGCCTGGCAGGGTGATGCCCTGCGCACCCTGCGGATTACCCTGGATGATCGGCGTCGCGCCCGGCACCCCAGGCGCACCCGGATGAAACTGCCCCGGCAGCGGCGGCGGCACACCCGGCCCCGGGAACTGTCCAGCGCCCGGCCCCTCGATGACCACCTTGGCCAGCTTGCCCTCGTCGATCTTGATGTTGGCCTTGTCCTTCAGGTTCTTGACGAACGCCTCCATCGACGCCTGGCGCTTGTCGTGGAACAGCTTGTTGCGAATCTGCTCTTTGACTTCCTCGAAGTTGCGGCTGAGCGCCTTGCGCAGCCCCGTCAGCTTCAAGATCGCCACGCCTTGCGGCAAGGTCACCGGCGGCGAGTTGTCGCCGATGTTGGTCATCTTGAAAGCCGCCTCGATAACCGGCCCCGGGATGTCCTTGCTCTTGGCGTCGAAGTAGCGAAGGTCACCGCCGCGCTCTTTGGTGGCCACGTCGGTGGAGTACTCGGCGACGAGCTTGCGATAGCCTTCGTTGTCGACGCCCTTGACGCGCGCATCGGCCAACACCCTTTTCGCCGTCGCTGCGTCCTTGACGAGGATCATGCTCACCCGCGCCTCGGCCGCCTTGTTGTATTCCTCGGGGTGGGCGTCGTAGTACTTCTTCACGTCGTCGTCGGAGATGTCCTTGATGGTCATCTTCTCGAACTCGGCCTTCAACAGCTTCTGGATCATGACCTGCTTCATGGTCCGGACGACCTCCGGATCCTTGGCCATGCCACGACGCTCGGCTTCCTTGGCCAGGACCTCGAAGCGCACCAGGTTGTCGAGGAACTCTTTCTGACGCTCCACCGACGTGTAGCGGGCACGCACATACGGCGACTGCTGGTTGATGCGCTCCTGGAACTCGCCGAGGCTGATGGTCACATCGTCGACCTTGGCCAGCACCTCGCCGTCGCCTGGCTTGGTGGGGCCGGCTTTGGCGCTCTTGTTCTCGCAAGCAGAGTGCAACAAGGCACCCGCCGACAAGCTGATGGCGGTGAAGCCGACAAAGGACAGTTTCTTCCAGAAGCTCGGACGCATGGCAAGGGGGTATCACGCGCCCCCAGCGTCGGCAAGCCGGGAATCAGCTGACCGCGCGGACCTCTTCGATCGCCACCGTGCGTGCGTCTTTGGGCGGCTTCAAAAACAGGTCCAGCACCCGATAGAGAATCCGGTCGACCTGATCGCGCATCTTGGCGCAATCAATGGCGAAACGGAGACCCACCAGCCCATCTCGGGCCCACACGACCTCGGCCCGGCCATGCAGCGGCAGAGACACTCCGTCACAGACCACGCCGTCGATCCAGAGGTCGGTGCGTGGCTGGTACTGACCGCGCGCGTCGGCGACGCTACAGCCTCCGCCGCCAAAATCGACCAACTGGGCCTCGTGGGTGCCGTCGGGGCCGCGGACCACGAGCTGCATCGGCGCCTGCACCCGGAGGAACTGTCGGGCGTCGGCTTTGCGACGGCGCTCGGTCGCGGTCAGCGCCTCCGAGAGCCGCTCGAACAAGGAGCGGTAGTGCTCAGCCTCGCCGGCCGAAAGTCCGCCCTGCCGGCGGCGCAAATCGAGCTGCTTGAACTCCTCGGCGATCTCACAGAGCTTCATAAAACCTCCATTGGCTACACGGAGCGGCACTGGATGCGGTGATCAAGCCAAGCCAATAGAAGATCTACGCCTGTTTACAGCTTATCAAGCGCCCCAACTCCGAGGGAAGTGTTTTCGCCGGGCGCGACAGGAAATTACGACGAAAGCTGGATCAGATCTTCCAACGTCGACTTGGCCCACTCGAGACGGGCTTGCGGCTCGGCATCAGGATTTGCAGCCAGCTGTTTCGGGCACGAGCGCGACAGACGCATATCCGGCGTCAGCTTCCACGGTCCGTCATTGGGCCCATAGCCACCCTTGGGCGGCTTCTGCTGCACCAGCTTCAGCACCTGCTCCGGCTTCAGCATGGTCTCACCCTGCTCCGGCGTCGTCGGCAGCGTCAACGCCAGCCGCGACGAAGACAGCTCGATGGCGCGCGCTCCGAGCTTACGGCCGAGAGCCTTCACCACCATGATGCCGGTCAAGATCTCCACCTCCGCCGGCGGCGGACCATAGCGATCGCTCAGCTCAGCGACGATCTCGCCCGTCTCCTGCTCGTTGCGCGCACCCGACAACCGGCGATAAAACTCGAGGCGCTGGCCCACATCCGGCAAATACTCGTCGGGGATGAAGCCCGGTAGATCGCAGGTGAGGTCCGGATCCACCTCGCGATGAATGGCCTCGCCGCGCAACGCCGCCACCGCCTCCTCGAGAAGCTGGGTGTACGTCTCGAAGCCGACCGCGGCAATCGCACCCGACTGCCGCCCGCCGAGCAAATCGCCAGCGCCACGCAGCTCGAGGTCATGCGACGCGATCTGAAACCCCGCCCCGAGCTCGGTGAAGCGCTGCAGCACCGACAAACGCGACTTGGCGTCGGCCGACAAGCCAATCTCCTCGCCTGGGATCAACAGATAGCAGTACGCACGCTCCCGCGATCGCCCGATGCGCCCACGCAGCTGATAGAGCTGTGCCAGACCAAAACAGTCGGCACGGTTCACGAACATCGTATTGGCCCGCCCGATGTCGAGGCCGCTCTCGATGATGGTGGTGCACACCAGCACGTCGGCGCGCCCGTCGACAAAGTCGACCATCACCCGCTCGAGCGCCTCGGCGCCCATCTGACCGTGACCGACGACCACCCGCAGCTCCGGCACCAGCGCACGAATCTTCTGCGCCCACTGTTCGATGTCCTCGACGCGGTTGTGCACGAAGAAGATCTGCCCGCCGCGCGCCAGCTCGCGCTTGATCCCCTCGGTGACCAGCTGATCGGTGTAACGCCCGACCATGGTGCGAATTGCCAAACGATCGGCCGGCGGCGTGGTGATCACCGACAGATCGCGCAGGCCCATCATCGCCATGTGCAACGTGCGCGGGATGGGCGTGGCCGACATGGTCAGCACGTCGATCTGCGTCTTGAGCTTCTTGATTTTTTCTTTGTGGGCCACGCCAAAACGCTGTTCCTCGTCGATGACGAGCAGGCCCAGCTCCTTCCAGCGTACGTCGGCCGACAACAAGCGATGCGTGCCAGCGACGATATCCACCGTGCCGTCACCGATGCCTTTGATGGTCTTCTGCAGCTCGGCCTTGTCGGCAAACCGCGACACCGTGGCCGTCTTGATCGGTAGACCCGCATAGCGATTCTGCATGGTCATGCCGTGCTGCTCGACGAGAACCGTGGTCGGCGCCAGAAAGGCGACCTGTTTTCCGGCCAGCGCGCACTTCAAGGCCGCGCGCAATGCGACCTCGGTCTTGCCGTAGCCGACGTCGCCACACACCAGCCGATCCATGGGCGTGGGCTTGTCCAGATCCTCGAGCACATCGTCGATGGCGCGCTGCTGATCGGGCGTTTCTTCGAACGGGAACGTGGCCTCGAACTCGCGGAATACCTGCTCCATCGACGAGGACAAGGTCAGCGAATGGCCGGGCAAGCTCCGTCGCTGCGCATAGAGCTGCAAGAGCTCCTCGGCCAGCTGGCGCAGCTCGCGGCTGACCTTGCCACGCGTCTTTTCCCAGGTGAGGCCGCCGAGCCGGTCGAGCTTGGCCTTGACGCCGTCCGCGCCGGAATAAGCCTGCACCTCGTTGAGCCGCCAGACGGGCAAATAGAGGGCGCCACCGTCGTACTCGAGGTGCAAAAAGTCGACGGCGATCTCGCGCCCGCCGGTCTTGAGCGGCAGCTTGGTCAGGCCCTTGTAGACGCCGACGCCGTGCACCGTGTGCACCACATAGCCGCCCGGCTCGAGGTTCTTGAGGCCGTCTTTGCCGAGGCCGCCTTTATGTTTTTGCGGGGCCCGCGCCGCTTTTTCGCCGAAGATCTCGGCTTCGGCAATGAGGGCCACATGGTCGAGCGGCAGGTGAAAGCCGCGACTCACCGACCCGAGGACGATTTCTACGTTGGTCCGCTGCGCTTTGAGATCGAGGAGATCGAGCTCGTCGGGCACACGCTGCAGCCGCGGGACGATCTGGTAGCCCTTGAGCAGCGACTCCATGCGCTCGGCGTGCTGTAGCGTCGGCACGGCGATCACCGCCCGTGTGCCGTCGTCGCGCCACTCGCGTAGCTGCCGCGCCAAGGGGCCAAGCAGCTCCTCGTGCTTCTCGCTGCGCGCCCGGCTCAGCTCGACGATGAGGTTGCGATGCGGCTCGGCGCGGAGCCGGATGGTCGGTGCCGGCTCGTCGGTGCTGATCTCCAGACGATGGGCCTCGACGCGCCGGCCCGAGGCGAACAACGCCGCCGCGCCCTGTTTGTCGAGCAAGAAATCTGCCGGAGGAAACGCCAGTCGATGGTCGACCGAACGCGCCTCATAGGCCTCTTGTCCATCGGTAAACTCATCTTCGATCTGGGACAAAATGGCGTCGGGATCGTCGAGATACAGCCGCGGCGAGGCGGGCAAATATTCCGACAGCGGCGCCAGCCCCGCATGAAACGCCGGCGTCAGCGCCTCGATGCCGAAGAAATCCTCGCCGCGATCGATCTGATCGAGAATGGCCCGCGTCTTCGACGACGGATGCTCGGCCTTGTCGCTGGCCTCGAGCAGCCGCTCGCGCAGCCGATTGCCCGAGGTCAGCACCGTCTCGCGCACCGGATGTACGAAGGCCTCGTCGACGGCGCGCATGGTCCGCTGCGTGGCCGGATCGAAGAAGCGCAACGACTCGACCTCGTCGCCGAAGAGCTCGATGCGTAGCGGAAACTTGTAGAGCGGTACGAAGATATCGAGCACGCCGCCGCGCACCGCGAACGTGCCTGGATCTTCCACCACCGGCAGGCGCGTGTAGCCACCGCGGACCAAGAGCTGCACCGTGGCGTCGCGATCGATGGGCTGGCCCGACTGAATGACGTCGACCAGCTCGGCAAACGCCGCCCGCGGCACGACCTTGCGACCGAGCGCGCCGGCCGAGACCACGAGCACGTCGGGCACCAGGCCCTGCGACAGCCGAAACAGCGTCGCCATGCGCTTGCCGATGGCGCGCCGATCGGGCGTCACATCGGCCCACGGCGCGGTCTCCAGCGACGGCAGCTCGAGCACGCGCGGATGATCGAGCACATCACCGATGCTGCTGGCGTCGGTGTCGCCCCGCAGAAAGAAACGCAGATCGCGGGCCAGCGCGTGCGCCGACGCATCGTCGGCCGTGACGGCGATCAGCGGCCGCGGCCCCGGCAGGCCACGCAGCCGCGCGACCACCATGGCCGCAAAGGCGCCCTCCGAGCCAAAGATCCGCACCAGCGGCTGATCGGCCGCCAGACTGCCCAGCTCGGCGAGGCCCGCCGCCGCGCTCAGCGTAGCGTCGTCGAGCTCAGAGTCGGACATGAAGGGAGAATGCGAAACGCATAGCCAAGGGCCCAACCTAGTGTGCAACTTCGCGCAGCGCAAGGCGGCTGCTATGCTCGCCGCATGATGCGTCCGTCGGTTCTCGCCCTAGCCTTATTTACAGTCGGTGGTCTCGCCCATGCCCGCAAGCCCGACGCCAAAGCGTCCGCGCCGGCTGCCAAAGCGCCGATGGCGGCGCTGCTCAGTGCCGCCGACGAAATCACCCGTCAGGTCGGCGCACTGCGCGGTCTGCCGGCCAAAAAGGCCCTGGCCCGCGGCGTCCTTGGGCGCACCGAGATCGGGGCCAAGATCAAAGCGCGCCTCAACGAGGAATATGCCCCCGGCGAGGTGCGCGCCGAGAGCCGTGTGCTGCATCGGGTGGGCCTGTTGCCCGCCGACCTCGACTACGAAAAGCTGCTGCTCGACGTGTTGATGGAGCAGGTGGCTGGCTTCTACGACCCGTACACCGCCAAGCTTTACATCGCCGACTGGCTGCCGCTCGAGATGCAGCGACCGGCCATGGCGCACGAGATCGAGCACGCGCTGCAAGACCAGCACTTCGGCCTCAAGCAGTTCTCGACGCCGATCAAAGACAACGGCGACAAACAGTTGGCCCGCGCCGCCCTCGTCGAGGGTGACGGCACCCTCCTGATGCTGGAGTTCCAGGCCCAGGCCATGGGCCTGCCGACCGAGCAGCTTCCAGATCTGGTCACCACCATGGGTAAGCAGATGTTGGAGATGGGCATGGCGTCGACTCCGCTGTTCGCCAAGGCGCCGGCGTTCCTCAAAGAAACGCTGATCTTTCCGTATTTCTCGGGCCTGCAGCTCGTCGCCCAGCTCAAGCGACAAGGCGGGTGGGCGCGCGTCGATCAGGCCTTCAAGGCGCCGCCCGAGACCACCGAGCAGGTCCTGCATCCCGAGAAGTATCTGTCCGGCGAAAAGGCTCTGCCGGTTACGGTGCCGTCGCTGACGGCCCAGCTCGGCGGCCGCAAAGAAGACCGCCGCGACGTCCTTGGTGAGCTCGGTTGGCGGATTCTGTTGGCGCAAGCGGTGCCGGAGGCCGAGGCCGAGACGGCGGCCAAGGGCTGGGGCGGCGATCGGTTGATCTCCTTCTCCGAACCCGGCAAATCCGACGCGCCACCGACGGTGATCGTGGCCTCCATCTGGGACAGCGAGACCGACGCGGTGGAGGTCGAGGCCGCCGCCAAGAAGCTGTTGGCCAAGCTGGGCGGCAAGACCGCACCGACGGCAACGGGGCTCATCGTCGATCCCAACCGCGATGAATGGCTCCTCGAGCGCCACGGTGCCCGCCTGGTGCTGGTGATGGGTGCGCCGCCCAACACCGCCGCCGTCGCCGTCGCGGAGCTGTGGCGCGGCTGGCCATAAGTCTAAAAATATGGGTGGCCCATACTGGCGAATATGGGTAGGCTTTACAAGTGAAGACCACCATCGACCTGCAGGACGCACTGTTGTTGCGCGCCAAGCGACTGGCCAAGCGCACTGGGCGGCCGTTGCGGGCGCTCGTCGAAGAAGGGCTTCAGTATGTCCTGTTGCATGCGGCCGAGCCCGCCGTGCCCTATGGCCTCGCCGACTGCAGCGTGGGCGATCCCGACGCACCCAACCCGCTCGAAAATCTGTCCTGGCAGGATCTGCGCGACCAGATCTATTCGGCCTACCCGATGCCGGATGCTCGGACGGGGAAGTGATCGCCGTCGACACCAACGTCCTCGTCTACGCTCACCGACGGGAAGCCAAAGAACATACGGTTGCGCGACGTCGGCTGTCCGAACTGGCGTCGGCACACGCACCGTGGGCCATCCCTTGGCCTTGCGTCTGTGAGTTTTTCAGCGTCGTCACCAACCGTCGTATCTGGAAAGATTCCGCCAGCTCTGCCGTGGAGGCCTGGCGTCAGATCGAAGCTTGGAGTGCGTCACCGTCGCTGAGACTGCTTGCGGAGACCGATGATTTCTTCGAGGTGCTGGGCGCCTTGGTGGTCCGTCCACGCGTTCATGGCGCCGTCGTTCACGACGCCAGAGTGGCAGCCATCTGCCTGGCTCACGGCGTCGAGACCCTCCTCACCCGTGACCGCGACTTCTCGCTCTTCCCCGAGCTCCGGACCGAAAACCCGTTCGCCTAGCCGGCCAGGCTCTGGACCATGGCCGACAGACCGTCGACATCGTAGACATCGCGGTCGAAAAACGGCACTTCGACGAGCGGCAAGCCACCGACGGCGCGTGCACGCAAGCGCGCGATCTCGCGGGCGTCGATGCTGGCCAGCGCCTGATACTCCGAATGGGTGCGCTCGAGGTCCGCAGCGAGCTGAAGCCGCTCTTCGTCGGTAAACGCGGCGAGCTGCGGTCGCGCGGCGAGATCGACCAACAGCGCCTCCCGACTTTCGGCAGCGACGAGCGGCAGGTGAACCCGGTTCACCACGAAGCCGCCGAGCGGCATCTTCGACTGCACCAGCCGATCGTTGAAATAGATGGCTTCGTCGATGCTGAGCGGCTCCGCCGAGGACACCAGCACGAAGGCCACGTCGGGGCTGCGCAGGATGTCGAACACCTGCGTAGCCCGCTCTTTGAAGCCGCCCATCATGGCGTTGAACTCGACGAAAAAGCGCGCCATGTCCTCGAGAAACTGCGAGCCGACAAAGCGCGCCAGCCGCCGCAACACGAAGGCCGCGCCGATACCGACCGCCTTCAGCGAGAAGCGCCCGCCCGACGAGTAGGGCTTGACCAGCCAGTCGATGGCTGGCGAGTCGATGGCGCCCACCAGCCTCTCCGGCGCGTCGAGAAAGTCGAGCGCGTTGGCCGTTGGTGGCGTGTCGAGGACGATGAGGTCGTAGCGGTTTTCCTGCGCGATGTCGTAGAGCTTGGACATCGCCGCGTACTCGTGTGAACCGGCCAGCCGCGCCGAGATCTGCTGATAAATCGGGTTGTTGAGGATACGTTGGTGCGCGACCGGATCGGGCGAGTAGCGGGCCACCATCTCGTCGAAGGCGCGCTTCTGGTCGAGCATCATGGCGAAGAGATGGCCGTTGGTGGCCGGCACCCGGCCCTCGCCCAGCGCCAACTTTTCCGGCGGGACCTCTTGCACATCGTGGCCCAGCGACGGTAAGCCAAGCGCGTTGGCCAGCCGCTTCGCTGGATCGATGGTCAGCACCAGCACGCGACGGCCAAGCCGCGCCGCCGCCAGCGCCAACGAGGCGGCGGTGGTGGTCTTACCGACGCCGCCCGAGCCGACACACACCACGATGCGTCGCTCGGCGACGAGCTGACGGAGAGAGGCCATGAATCGGCGGAGCCTGCCACCATTCGCCCCGTGCCGTCCATCCGAATCGGAAGAGCGTGCTTGCAGGCGGCTTGGCGACGCGCTTAGATCCAGCCATGGCCAAGAAGTCTCTCGCCGAATATCTGCATTCTTACCGGATGCAGCACACCCACCCCGGCACCAAGCTGACCCACATGATCGGGATCCCCATGATCCTGGCGTCGCTGCCGATTACGCCCGTCAACCCGCCACTCGGAATCGGGCTCTTCGCCGGCGGCTGGGCGCTGCAGTTTGTCGGGCACTATGTCTTCGAGAAGAACGATCCGGCGTTTTTCGGGGATCGCGCGCAGTTGCTCGTCGGTGCCATCTGGTCTGCGCTCGAATGGGCCGAGGTGCTCGGCATCCATATGGAGCTGCCGCCAGTGCCGGCCGACGTATCCGAGCAGGCCGCGTGATTCAACGCTTCTCGGTCGTCGTCGGTGGTTCGGTAGAAAAAGAGTTCAGCGTAGAGCGAGTCGAGGGGGGCCGGGTGCGGCTCACGCGCAACGGCGTCAGTCGGGTGCTCGACGTGCGTCGCATTGGCGCGCCCGGGCGCGGTCCGGGCTCGTCGGCGTGGTCGATCCTGCCGGAAGGGGGCGGCGTGGCCACCATCGTGGATGTCGACGGCGCGGCGCCACAGCTGAGCGTCACCGTCGCCAACGTCACCGTGCCCTGTCAGCTCGTCGACGCCAGGCAGAAGCTCGCCAAGGCCGTAGCCCGGCCAGCAGCGACGGGACCCACGGTGATTCGCAGCCCGATGCCGGGCAAAGTGGTCAAGATCTCGTGCAAGCCCGGCGACGCGATACAGGCCGGGCAAGGCGTGGTGGTCGTCGAGGCGATGAAGATGGAAAACGAGCTCAAGGCGCCGCGCGACGGCGTGGTCAAAGAGGTTAGCGCCCAAGAAGGTCAAACCGTCGATGCTGGGGCGGCATTGGTGACGTTGTCATGAGGGTCTCCTGGGGGGTCATCTTCGTCGCCGCGCTGTCATCTGGCGGCTGCGACAAGCTGAAGGGCACCAAGTCCGTCGACGTGGCGCCAATCACCGTCGAGGACGAGGCGCTGCAAAAGAACCAGACCGACATCAGCGCCGAGCGCGGCAATCTGCAACGCGAGCGCAAGAAGCTGTCGGATGCGCGCGCCGAGATCGTCGACCGCCGAAAGCAGCTCGGCCACGACTCGGCCGGACAGTCGGCCCTCGACGAGGAAGAGAAGAAGCTCATCGAGGCCGAGGGCTCGCTCAGCAGCAAGGAGTCAGAGCTCAACGGCAAGCTCGACGACCTCATCAAGCAGCGCGCCGAGCTGGTCAAGAAGGCCACCCAAGCCGTGGCCACCGGTCCGGCGATCGATCCCCTCGAGCGCGCCGCCAAGCGCGAACAGACCGTCGCTGATCGCGAAAAAGGAATGGCGCAGCGCGAGAAAGAAGTCGCTCAGCGCGAGAAGGACATCGCCGACCGCGAGGCGCGTCAGGCGCGACGGGAAAAAGAGACCTGCGGCGCAGTGCCAGCACCGGTCCAGATCGACGTCCCGAAGGGCCTCAAGTACAGCTCCAAGGACGTCGAGCCGACCTACAAAAAAGCGCTGCGGCTCATGCAAGAACGCGGTCTCGTCGACGCCGACTTACCGCCAGGTGCGCAGCGGCTCATCGAAGAGACCCGCGACGCGATGAAGAAGGCCGACTATGGCCGTGCCAAGTACGACGCCGAGAGCCTGCTTGCGGCCGTCGAGGACATCAAGATCGACCGCGCCTTCATCTCCGCCAAGATGTCCCGCCTCGCCGCCGCCATGCGCGGCAAGAAGCTCGAAGGCGACCATCGCAAGACGGTCGAGGAGCTGTTTCAGGAGGCCACCGCCAACTACGGCGACGGCAAGTTCCCGCAGGCCAACGGCAAGATCAACCGCCTGTTCAGCATGCTCCGCTAGACGCCCGTGCGTTCAGATCGGCCGATGCGAAAACTGGTTCTCACGACCGGCATCTACCGCTTTCGCACCACGCACCGCCATCACACCGTCGGCGCCGGCCCCGTCAAGACCTGTCAGGAGCTCTTCAGCGCCTACCTCGATGGCTTTCCGCGCTCACCGCTGCGCCTGCTGTTCACGGAGACCGACGAGCGCGGCGCCGAATATATCCGGCGTGCAGGCGTCGTGCAGGTTTACCAAGCCGTCCCGTTGAGCGCGACCAATCTCAACCTGCCAGCGACGGCACGCGCCCTGATCGAACGCGCCCTCGTCGCCGGCTGGAACCCGCGCGTCGCGACGCGCCCTTTCGAGCTCGATGGCTGGACGGTGATAGAGCCTACTGACTGACGGCTTTGTCGGCCGGTTCAGCCAGATTCTCGCGAATCAACGCGCGAACCACGGCTCCTACGGTCGTGCTGCGGCGCTGCGCCTCACGCTGCAGGTCCTGCAAGTCGTGCTGCGAGATGCGCACGGTGATGCGGGCGCCCTTGGGGTCCTTATCCGACACTGGATTTTCCTCGTTTTGGTTGACGACTACCTGACTATCGAAATTGTCCATGTTTGATCCCTAGGCACGCAGTTTGGGCGCGCAAGTCTTACAAGCCGTACACTCCGGCCGCGATGGGCGCTTTCCGGAGACACGTTCGACCTGAAGAGCTGCTGTTGATGGTCTACGTGCTGTTGCTTTTGGTGATTATGGCCGCGACTCACTGTTGGCGCTTTACAGCCTTCAATCATCCGAGATTCCTTCAAGCTTGCGGAGGGTTGGCCCTCGCAGTCTGGGTTCGGGCAGCTCTCCGGAAGCGCGCGGCGACCGATCCGCCGGCCATCCTGGCGGCGGTCCGGGTGCTACGGGATTTCCTGCCGTTTTTTCTGGCGCTGGTGCTCTACGAAGCACTCCACGATCTGACGCCGCTGGTGCGCCCCGACGTCGTGGACGCCAAGTTGATCGCCATCGATCGCGCCGTCTTTGGTGTCGATGTTTCGCTATGGCTCGGCCAGTTTGCACGGCCCTGGCTCACCCACGCCATGGTGTACGCATATCTGTCGTATTTCTTCGCGCCCGTGCTGCTCGCCTGCGTCATGTACTGGCGCGGCGACCACCAGCTGTTCCGCGAGTACATGGTCACGCTGACCGTGGTCACCATGCTCGGCTATGTCGGTTATCTCCTCGTGCCGGCGGTGGGGCCCTATGTGTTTCAGGCCGAGCTGTTCCCGACGCGGCTGCCAGGCGGCGAGCAGACTCATTTTTTCATCCGCGCGATCGACAGTTTTCGCGGCGTGGCGCGCGACTGTTTTCCGTCGATGCATACCGCCCACACCACGGTGGTGCTGGCCTTTGCCTGGCGCTTCGACAAGCGACTCTTTGGTCTCTATCTGCCGATCGGTCTCGGGCTCTACGTCTCGACCGTGTTTCTGCGCATGCACTACGTCGTCGACGTGGCGGCTGGGTTTGCCGTCAGCGCCTTGGCTATCTGGCTCGGCCCGAGGGTCGAGCGAGGCTGGTACCGCAAAGCCTAGGGTCGGGGTGGGTTGTTGTAGATGACCGACTGATCGGCGCCAATGCCCGGACGAAGGGACCAGACGATGCCGGTGGTGGCGCCGGCCAAGGCCACGCCGCAGGTCGTGAGGAACCACCAGCTCCGGAACCAGGGCACGGGCTTGGGCTTGCCCTGACGGCGCATCTTTTCTTGCATCTCTCCCTCGGCGAGCGGATAGGCCGACAGGTTGGCCTCGAGGGTGATGACCTTGCCGAAGTCGACTTCGACGAAGCGCAAAAAGTCGCGATAGGCCGGGTGGGTGACGCGCACCGAGTGAGTGCCGACGCCAAGCTCGGTGATGGCCCCGCCGCGCGAGCGCCCGTCGACCAGCACCTCGGCGCCGCTGACGTCGGCCCGGACCGCCAGCGTCCCCACGTAGCGTGACGGCGCCAGCACCCGCACCAGCTCGGCGCGCAGGCGCGGCAGATCGGCCTGGCTCAGCTCTCCCGACGCGTTCTGCAACGGTACCGTGGTCGAGATGGGCGTCTTGCCGGAGGGGTCCACCGCCTGCAGATAGAGGACCCGGCCGTCGCCCAGCTTGGCAGCGTCGACGATCAGCACCCGCTCGGCGCCGGTGTCACTCGCCAGCGCCGGCGCCCGCGCCGACAGCGCCGGATCGGCACGCACGTCGAGCGGCGCCGAGCGCGGTCCGACGAGCTTGCCATTCACCAGATTCATGAGGCGCAGCGACGGCAGCTCGCGCAGTGCCTCAACCAGACTTTTTTCGAGCTCGCGGCCGTCACCGACGTCGCGGAGCGGCAAGATGGCGATCTTGACGGCCGGCGTGCCGGCGACCGGGACCGGCGCCGGCGATGGCGCGGCGCGGGCCAAACCCGACATCAAGACCCACAGGAGGGCGACCCGACAGGCGGTCATGGGCACATCCTCGTCGAGCAATCGACGGCACTCTGCTTGGGAATGCCAAAGCCGATCCCAAAGCCAACCCCGATGGCGACAACTCCAGTCGCGGTCCAGAACCACCAGCGGGTATAGATGGGGCTGTCGTTCTTGCCAGCGAATCGCTGACGCCACGATATCTTGGTGGCGGTCTGGCGCACCACGACCTGCGTGGTTTTTTCGAAGCGTACGGGAACGTCTTCGGTGAACGGCGTGAAGCCCTCTCGGGTGACGACCAGCTTGTGTACACCGACGGTGAGATCATTGACCGGCTGGCTGATCGGCGTGATGCCGAGGGGACGCCCGTCGAGCTCCACCTTGGCCCCGGCGACGTCGGAAAGGATGGCGATGTTGCCGCGGATCTTTTCCGGGGCCACCAAGCGGAACGCGGCGACGCGGATCTCCTCGATGAGCTCTTCCTGCGAGCCGCGCAACGTGGCCGTCACCCGGCGTAGCTCGCGGCCGTCGGCCTCGACCAATTTCAAGTTCACCACATAGCTGTCGGCGAGCCCGCCGATGTTGCCGGCGACGATGCGTTGCACTTTGAGGGCGCGCGCGATGGGTGCGAGACATTCGGGATCGGCGGTGCAGCCCGCCAGTTTCTTGTTGGAGGCCAACACCTTGTCGAGCTCCGATCGCGCCGGCAGCGACGCATTGAGCACCCGCTCGAGCTCGATGCGCAACAGGCGCTCCAGCTCCACGACCACGTCGGAGCCGATGCCGAGTGGGTCGAGCCGAAAGAGCGCATACGACGCGCGCTCCGCCGAAGCCCGTCCCGTCCAGCCTGCCATCACCATGAGCCCAAGGCTAAGTCGAAGGAACAGTAAGCCAGTCTTGGTCATTACCGAAGGCCCCCCTCACTCCAACGCCGTAGCCAGGCATCATCCGGAGACATCTTCCGACGAGTCAGGTCCCAAAGCCAATCTGGACCATCGAGGGGTGGCTCGGCGCCGCCATTGCGCATCAGCTCCGGTGAACATTCGAGGGGCGCAGGATCGCCGGAGCCAGCATGCAGCTTCTTGAATGGCGACCGAAATCCCGACGGTGGCGGATTGAAAAGTCCATCGTTGTTGGTGTCGACGAAGACCGGGTTGGTGATGGCATAGGGCCGCATGGGCGAGCCGTTGATCATGCCGACCTCGCCAACCACGTCGGCGGGCAGTGGCTTCATGCCGACAGCTTCGACGACGACCCACGCGTCAGTGGTCAAGAGCTCGTCGAAACTGCCGGCGAAGACGGGACGGCGATTGGCGGGGATGTTGATGTCATGGCGCAGCTCGCCGTTGACATACACGCGCACCTTGTCGACCTGCATCCAGTTGGGCGCGTCGACGGTGATGGTGACCGTGACCTGGCCGGCCGTCTTGGGGACCACGTCGTCTCCGATGTCGGCGCCATCGACCTTCATGCTGATGAAAGGCCCGGTCGATGCCACCGCGCGGCCTTTTTTGATGGCCTCCGACAGCATGGCCGGCGTGACGTCACCCGGGCGGTCGACGGGCAGACGCAGCCAGGTGCGGGGCCAACCGCCGCGTAGCCAGTTGAGGCGATGGGTGTCGGAGTTGCCGAGCGCCGTGACCCGATGGCCCTCGCCAAGCAGGAAGAACCAGTCGGCGAGGAGATGGCTCATCACATGTTCGCTGTTCTGGTAACCGTTCAAAAGCTCCATGGCGTCGAACAGGCCCACCGACGGCAGTGTTGACGGAAGTCCAGACGCCGTGCCCGAGCCCCAGCCGATGTTGGTGAAATAGCCGAGGTCGCCGCCCGGCCAGTACGGATGGTTGACCGTCACCACCGTCTGCGACGGAAGCTGTGCCCGCATCATGGGAAAGGCGTCGTTGGCGGTAAAGCAGTTGATGCCGACGACGGGCGGCTTGGTGCAGTCCGCTTGATAGCCGGGCGCGCCGCCGAACATCTGGGTGGAGTCGTAGGCGACGGGATAGGCGCCGCCGTGGCCCTCTTTGAAGTTGAACTCGTTGCCGGTGATGCTGCCAGCGACCTCGGGCCCGTAGCCGAGCGCGGTCAGGTCGGGGCTGAGGTTGGTGACGACGTTGTGGTCGGTGGGGATGATCAGCTCGACGTGGTTGGTGACCTCGTTGATGACGCGGCGATCGGTGGCCAGCTTGGCGTCGTAGCTGCGGGCCATGTGGATGTGCATGTCGGCGCTGAGCCAGCCGCGGGTGTCGACGCTGTGCGGGAGGCTGGCGTGGACGCTCTTGGTCTCGCCGGCAGCGACGGTGACTGAGACCACGGCGGCTTCGTACTCGGGGCCGCGGTTGATGAACAGGCTGTACTTGCCTTCGGGCACGGGAACGGCGCCGGTGCCGTCGATGAGCATGACGCCTTCGTTGGAGCCGAGGACGCCGGGGCCGATGACCGCGCCGGTGGCGCCGCCTGGCGATTGCGGGTCGGGAAAGCCAGAGAGGACACTGTCGGCAAAGCCGCCGCCCGGGCTCGGACGGAACACCACGCGCGCGGGCATCGGGAGGCCCGTGTCGTCGTCGTCGACCTCGAAGATCAGATAGGCAAAGATGCCGAGGTCGGCCGAGCCGAGGTCGGGTGGGCGGCCAGCGTCGACGAGCACGAAGCCACCTTGATCGGGCGGCGGAATGTCCGACGGTGGCAGCTCGCAGGCGACAAGGCCGAGCGTCCACATCAGAGCCAGGCCCCTCAGGCTGACGCGCCCCATCACAGCCTCAATGGTAGCGCAGCTCGGGCTGGTCATAAAGCCATCAGCGCGAAGCGTGAGCCCGTGGCGAACAGAGGAGCGGGCGGTACGGACCCTCTCAGGGTTCCGTGCAACAATGCCCTCACAACGCTGCGAGCGCGCGCTGCCCTCCGCCGAGCTGTTCGTCGAGCGTGCGAGAGAGGAGCTGCAGCTCGGCGTTGCCAAAGCCGCCGCTGAACAAGAACGGCAGATGGATCTGCGGCAGCGGCAGCTCGCGCGAGAGCCACTCGAGATAGCGGTCGTTGATCTCCCGTCGCATACGCGAGGCATGGGCGGCGTCGAGGAGAGGCTTCAACGTATCGGCAGGCGGCACCACGCCCAGCGCCTCCAGCGCACGGGCCGAGCGCCCTACCGAAAAGCGGGGTGAATACAGCTGGTTGACGACCAAGGGCCCGAGCGGCATGCCCACCTCGCGGGCCTGGCGCCGCGACAGCTCGACGACCTCGTTGGCTGGCATGTCCTCGGCCAGCGTGACGAGTACCATGGCCGAGCGCGCCGGATCGCGAAGCAGCGCCAGCGACGACTGCGCCGGCCGGGTCAGCGGCCCCTCCGGCACCGCGGCCAAGATGGCTTGGGGAATGCCGAGCATCGTCAACAAATGTCCCGTCGCTGGCCCATCCATGATGACCAGATCCCAGCGCGGGCGACCGTGGTCCATGTCGTCGACGGCGTGGAACCACACCTTGCCCAGCATCGCGTAGTCCTCGAGGCCGGGGACCGCTTTCAAGAAGGTGCGCGAGACCTTGTTTTCGAGGACCTGTTTGGCGACGAACTCCGAGTGCAGCACCATGGCGCCGTACTCGCGCAGGGCTGCACGAGGGGTCATGTTGACGGCAAAGAGTCGGTCGGCGACCTTGACGATGTCGGTGCCGACCTCGCCCACGCCGAACAGCGTCGAGAGACGCTCTTTGCTCTTGGTCTGGCACAACAAGACGCGCTTGCCGTGGCGGGCAGCGGCGGCGGCCAAGGCGGCAGCCACGGTGGTGCGACCGACGCCACCCTTGCCGGCGACGACCAGGAGACGTTTTTCGAAGAGGACCGGAATGGACATTAGGTTGTTCCCGAATCAGAAAGGCGCTCGGCGACCACGTCGAGGACCCGCGGCGAGACGAGCATGGACAGATGACCGAGGTCGGTGAAGACAAAGTCGCGACCGGCCGGCTCGATGGAGGCTGACTCGGGCGGCGCAACCAATGCGTCGGCACGTGACCAGACCGAGGCGTAGGCCACCTCGGTGGAGTAGCTGGCGATGTGCTCGTAGAACGGCGAATTATGATGGAGCTGGCGCGCGCCGGGCACGAGGCCCATGCGGCCAAGGAGCGTGCCCCGGTGCGGTGAGCCGATGGTAATGAGGCGACCGATCTGGGCCGCGCCGCCGAGCTTCTCGATGAAATAGCGCGCGACCACGCCGCCCATGGAATGGGCCACGATGTCGACCCGGCCGTCTTCGGGACCCTCGCGCGCCAGCACGCCAGCGACGAAGGCTTGCAGTTTTTGGGCGGAGCGCTCGATGGTCTGCGGCGAGAAATAGGTGGTGCCATAGAGCGGACCGAGGCCGCGCGCCGCCAGTCGCCTGCCGAGCCACAACCAGTTGGTCCGATTCATTCCGAGGCCATGAAGTAAGATGATCGGCCGGCCACTGCCACTGGTCCGCTCATAGCTCTCACCCAGCAGCCACCACAGCGGCCATAGTGGCAAGAGCAACATGGTCGCCAGCCATTCGACCGTAGCAGCGCGCAGGAGTCGGGCCTTGGGTGCACCGCGAGCGGCGAGGAGTGCGTAGGTGGCGAGCACATAGCCCAGGCTGCCGACGCACAGAGCGCCCGCCGCCATCACCACACCGACGAGTACTAGGCCCACGCAGGGAACCTAGCACAAATCGGTTGAGGCTCTATCCACAGGTAAGGATGGTGCAGTGCTTCTGCTCGCAGGTGTAGTGCGCGCAGGCGGACGAGCCGTCGTCGCAGAGCTTGCAGAAGTGCGGCAACGGGCCAGTGCAGTCGGACGCGGATTTACACGCCGGGCCCGTCGGTGCGGGCTTGGGCAGGCAGCACTCGACGCCGAGACCGCCGCCACACGAATACTGGGTGGCGTCGCCGATGGCACCGTTGTCACAGGTGCCGGGGGCGAGTGCGACACAGCTACCGCCGGCTGCGGCGCAGGCGGTCTTGAGCGGATCGACGCAGGTGCCGGGAACGTCGGGAACGTGGCTGAAGATGCAGTTGAGGCCGGCGGCACACTGACGTGGGTGTGCGACGAAGCCGCCACACGACTCGCCTTCGCCGGCGACGTTCGGCGCGGGCTTCAGCTTCTGCCAGGTGGAGCCGCCGATGTGGCGCAGCGACAAGGTGGCGGTGGTGAGCTTCCACTGATAGCGGTCGATGAAGGTGCCGTGGTCGTCGTAGAAGCGGATGTAGCGGTTGGCGCCGGAGTACGAGAACTTGTAGGTGCCGTGCTCGTTGGGGTTGCAGTGGAGCTGCGGCACGCAGTCGACGGTCATCGTGCGACGCTCGAACGTCTTGGTGCCGTTCAAGGTGATCTGGACGAGCTCACCGACGGAAGGAGACGCGTCGGTGTAGGTTCCGCTCGGATAGATCACATCGGCCTTGGTCGCGTCCTCGACGACATCCGGCTGATTGTCGTCGTTGTCTGGTGCTTCCGCCCCACACCCGATTGCCGCCACCACCATCGCCACCAGAATGGACCGCGTCATGTCATGCTCCCTTTGTTGTGCTGGTTGTGGGGAGCTGTACAGCACGGCCTGTGCCATCCGGGAACCCTGTGAGATCAGCATGTTGGCAGATCGGCCTAGTGGCTTGTCGACTAGCCGTATGACGGCTGGTCAAGCCGGGGTAGGGTGCGAGGATGCGCGTCGTGGTGTGGCTCTTGTGCCTGTGGCCGCTGGTGGCCTGGGGTCAGGCCGAGCCGGCGCCGCCGGAGTATGTCCCGCCGAGTGAGCGTCCCGGTCCTGCGCCGCCAGCATCGCCGTACGATCCGCCACGCACGGCGCCGGATCCGCAGCCACCGACGGCAGAGCGGCCCGTACGGCTGCGCGATCAGCCACGCTGGCGCATGTCGGTGGCCCCGCGCATGTCGATTCGCATCGGTGACGGCCCCGACGGCTTGCCGCGGATCGGCTACGGCGCCGGCGTACATTTGCTGCGGGCCATCGGCGTCTTCGGTCCACTCCGCCTCGGGCTCGGGGCCAGCTTTGCCTACGATCGACTGGCGACGGATCGCGAGGCCGGCACGCAGGCGTTGGCCCACTACAGCTTTGCCGCGTTCGGCGTACTCGATACCATCGTGTCGCGGTTTCGCCCTTTTCTCACCGTCGGTGGCGGCTTTTCGGTCGGCACGTATCGGGAGCCAACGACGGTGATTGGCGCGCAGAACATCGACCTCACCGAGGCGATGGGCGTCGTGCAACTTGGCCTCGGCTTCGGCGTGCGCATCATGCAGGGTTTCGAGGTGGGCCTGCGCGGCGAGCTCGACCTGACTTTTTCCAACACTGCCGTCGGACCGCTCGCCCGGCATCCGTTTTCGCCCGGCGTGTTTGCCGCCTGTCTGGATCTCGCCGCCGCATTTTAGCGAAGGCCGTGCTAGGTTCCGCCGCCCATGGCCAAACTCCTCGTCAAACGCGGTCGCGCGAATCCTCTTTGGCACGGTCATCCCTGGGTTTATTCGGGGGCCGTGTTGCGCGAAGAAGGCAATCCCGCGCCCGGCGATGCCGTCGACGTGTGCGACTCGGAGGGCAAGCTGATCGGCCGCGGACATTTCAATCCGCGCTCGCAGATCCGTGCCCGTATCGTCACCTTTCGCGATGAGCCGGTCGACGCTGCGCTGGTGCGCCGCCGGATCGACGAGGCCATCTCGCTGCGCAAAAAGCTGGGCCTGCCGTCGGAGAACACGACGGCATATCGCCTGTTGCACTCCGAGGGCGACAGCCTTCCGGGCGTCATCGCCGACGTCTATGGCGACGTGGTGGTGGTGCAGATCACCACGCTCGGTATGAAGCGCATCGAAGACGACGTGTATGCGGCGCTGTGGGACGCGCTGTCGCCGCGCTCGCTCGTCGAGGTCGCCTCGTCGGGTGTGTCGCAGCTCGAGGGTTTCACCGCCTCGACGCGCGTGGTGCGTGGCGAGGACGTGACGCGGGTGCGCTGTCGCGAGAACGGCGTCGAGCTCGAGGTGGAGCCGCTCGGCGGGCAGAAGACGGGCATGTTCGTCGACCAGCGCGAGAATCGCCGTCGCATCGGCGAGCTCGCCAAGGGCGCGCGCGTGCTCGACATGTACACCTACGCCGGTGGTTTCGCGCTGGCGGCTCTGCGCGGCGGAGCGACGGAGGCCACCTGCGTCGACGCCTCGCAAAAGGCACTGGAGCGCGCCCGTGGCCACGCCACGCTCAACAAGCTCGAGGGCCTGCAGACCGTCGAGGCCGACGCGTTTCGCTTTCTGGAGACGGCCACGCCTCGTCGCTACGACATCGTGATCCTCGATCCGCCCAAGTTCGCCAAGGCCCGTAAAGATCTGGACGCGGCGATGAAGGGTTATCAGCGCCTCAACATGCTGGGCCTGACGGCCGTCTCTGAAGGCGGCCTCTTGGCGACGTGCAGCTGCTCGGGCAATGTCGACTCGGAGACCTTCGAGCGGATGCTCGCCGCTTCGGCGCGCGATGCGGGACGACGGGTGCAGATCTTGGAGTCGTCGTCGCAGGGCGGCGATCATCCGATTCCGCCCGGCTTCTCCGAGGGACGCTATCTGAAGTTCTTGCTTTGCCGCGTGCTGTAGCTAAATCGCCGCCCAGCCGGTGTCGGTTTGGGCGGCTTTTCCGTCGCTGCCGAGCTTGATGAGGTGGGCGAGGAGCGACTGCGCCGCCAGCCCGTAGATCGTCGGCGAGATCTCGGGATAGGCGAGCGGGACCAGCTCGTCGACGGTGCGCGGCTGTTTGCCGAGGGCACCGAGGACCTTGGCCTCGCGCTGCAGCCGATGCTGAATGTAGTGCGCGAGGTGACCTTGCGGGTCGTGGATGGGCGGGCCGTGCGCGGGCAAGAGCACGCTGGGGTTCAGCGACGCAATGAGGCGCAGCGACGAGAGATAAGCCGCCATGTCGCCGTCGTCGGCCGGCGCCACGATGATGGTGCCGATCGAGGCGACCATGTCGCCGACCAACATCGCGTGCGAGGTCTCGTCGAAGAAGCAGAGATGTCCGGGCGCGTGTCCCGGCGTCCAGACAGCGCGCAGCCGCCGGCCGTCGCAGTCGAGAACCTGACCGTCGTCGAGGAGCTCGTCGACGACGATGCGGCCGGCGACACGTAGAGCGGTGAGTCGATGCGCAGCGATTGGGATGTGGAGCCGGTCACGCAGGTGCATGGCACCGGAGACATGGTCGACGTGGTGATGGGTGAGGACCAGCCTCTCCACCGTCGCTGGAGCCCTGTCCAGGGTGGCGTCGAGGGCGGATTGTTCCTCGACATAGGGGCTGGCGGGGTCAAAAAGCGTCAGCCGGTCTGACCCTACGATGTAGGTATTGGTGTGTGTGGCCGGCGGCAGCGTCGGCGTGCGCACTGGGAACGCGCCAATGCCGGCGCTGACTTCCTGCGTCACTGCGGCCTTTTTTCCCCCGTCCGTCATTTTCGCCGTGACGTTCTTTTGCGCATGCATAGAATTGTAGCTGAAGGTCAGCGAGACAATGACCAACGTCACCGCGCGAAAGATCCGCGACCACGGCAGGGAACGTCCAGCCGTGGGTGTCGGGCGCATCTATCACGGCTTCCTGGTGAGCTACCCGGTAGTTGGCCGCGGCATGGTCATCTTTCGAGATCCCAACGGGCATCGCATGATCACCACCCCGGTCAAGCGTGTGCTCTCCGACCCCGACGGGACCACCGTCTATGTCGAGACCGAGAACAGCGTCTACCGGCTGAGCTTCACGGCGAACCACGCCGCTCACGCGGCATAACGACCCACTCGCTATAACCTGCCTAGGTCTTGTTCGCGTAGCCAGCCTTCTAGGCCGTTGGCCAGGCGGACGCGCAGCCAGTCTTGGTCTTTTTCGGTGATGAGGATTTTCAGGCCGGCGTGGACGGCGAAGCTGGACGTGTAGTTGGCGTCGGGGCCTTCGCGGACCTGGACCGAGTCGGGTAGGACGACGGCCTGCTCCACGCGCTCGGCGAGATAGAGGCGGCCACCGAGGAGGATGCCGCTGGCGACGACGCCGACGACCACGAAGGCGAGCGACGCTTGCAGGCCGACGCGCAAGAAGCCGGGTTGGACGAAATGCAGCGCGACCAAGAGGCCAAAGAGCGCGATCCAGACGGACAGGAAGGTCCAGCTCAGCGTGCTCACGGTGTAGGGCTCGACGAGGCGGATCCAGCGCGACGACAGCTCGGCACCGACGAGGCGATCTTCGCCTTTTTGACGTGCGGCTTCGCGGGCAGCCTTGAGGTTGAAGGCGACGTCGTCCTGGCCGGGGTCGAGGAGCAGCGCGCGTTCGTAGTTGTAGATGGCTGGGCCGAGCTTGCCGGCTTTGGCGTAGGCGTTGCCGAGGTTGAAGAAGAGGTCTTCGGCGCGGATGCCGCGGGCGGCGATTTCCTCGTAGACGCGGATGGCGTCGTCGTAGCGGCCGTGAAAATAGGCGTCGTTGGCGTCGTGGAAGAGCGTGTCTTTGGAGGCGTCAGCCGCGGCGACACTGGAGAACAAAAGGGCTGCCAGGACGAGGCGGATCATGCGGCCTCCTTGCCAAGGCGGGCTTGCTCGATCCACTCGATGAGCGTGCGTACGCGACGGAGGGCGGCCTTCATCTCGCCGGGGCCCGACGCGGATGGGGCAAAGCGGGCGAAGTCGCAGCTCTCGAGCTCTTTGACCACGGCCTCGGCGGTTTCTTTGGAGAAGCCGCGGCTTTCGAGGACGGAGCGCAGCTCGGCGAGGGTGTAAGCCTCGACCTTTTGGCCGAGGCGATACTCGAGGTGCTCGTAGATGACGCGGGCTGATTCGGCGAAGAAGGCGGAGGGGCGGTTGGCCTTGATATGATATTCGCCGACGCGGATGCGTTTGTTGGCGGCGCGGCGGGCCCGGCGGCGCTTTCGGCCTTCGGTCTCCTGACCGAGGCTGCGGCGCAGTCGGTCGGCGATGAGGATCAAGAGCCACAGCGACGGCGGACCGGCCAAGAGGAGAAGGCCCAGGCGCCCGCGCCACAGGCTATCGCCGACATGGCTGCGCACCGTGTTGCGTGAGCGGATGGGTCGGAGCTGTTGCGCGAGCAGGTTTTCCGGCGCGGTGGTGCCGGTGGTGGTGGTGGCCAGCGTGGGCTCGCCCTCGACGTGGATGGTGAGCTGCGCCGACTTGGCGATCTGATATTTCTCGGCGACGGGATCGAAGTACGGTAGCTCGACGGCGGGGATGGTCAGGGTGCCGCCGCGCTTGGGCATGAGCAGGATGGTGTAGAGCTTCTCACCGCGCACCACGTCGCTGCGCTGTAACGTCTCTTTGGTGGTGGGATCGAAGAGCTTCCAGCCGTCGAAGGATTTGGGATCGAGGCGCGCCAGGCGGGCGTTGCGGATGTTGCCGGCGCCGGACAGCGTGAGCCGGAGGGTGATGGCCTCGTCACCGCGGATGGTGGTGCGGTCGACGGTGGCTACGAGGCCGAGCTGGCCGATGTTGGCCGAGTCGAACGCGGGCGGGCGGCCAGCGACGGGAAGTGGGCGGGCCTCGATGCTGAGCGACTTCGACTGGCGCACGGTGGAGGCGTTGGCGCCGAACATGCTCTGCATGGTGGTGATTTCCATGCCGAGAGGCGTGATCGTCAGCTTGCCGGCCTTGAGCGGAAACAGTGCCTTTTTCAAGACAGTGGCGACGACGTAGTCCTGGCCGTTGACGACCTGGCGATCCCAGGCGGTGTAGCTGCCGGGAATGAGGAGGTCTTCGCTCCAGAAGTCCTCGAGCTTGGGCTCGGATGTCGCGCGATTTTTGATGATGTCGGCGCGGGTGAAGAGGCGCCAGGTGCACGTGACTTGTTGGCCGAGATAGGCGCGCGGCTTGTCGCAGGAGGCGTCGATGAAGAGCTCGTCGTCGGCACGGACGGGCTCCGACGGCGGCAGCGACTGGCTGAGGCCGGGCTGCGGCTGTTGCGGCAAGGTCATGGCGTTTTTCTGGATCGGTGCCACATGGACCACGAGCGGCTTGGTCTGCAGCGCTTGGCCGCCGACGCGTGCGCTGGCGGCGCTGATCTGAAAGGCGCCTTTCTTACGCGCACGAAAGACGTACTGATGCTCCTCGACGACGCGCACCGACTGGCGACCGTTGACGATGGTCATCTGCATTTGCTCGGAGGTGCCCGAATGCAAGAGCTCGAGATCGGGCGCTTGCGGCGGCCGATAGCTTTCGAGGGCCTGGTTGCCGTCGCGGTCGAGGGTGATGACCACCTCGATCATCTGATCGAGCGTGACGTTCTCTTGGCTGAGGCGGGCCTCGAAGCGCGCGGCATCGGCGTGGACGGTCGTGGTGCCCAAGAGGACACAGAGGACGGCCAGCGTGGGGGTCTTCATCTCACCAATCCTTCAAGCGACGGCGGTCGATGGGGCGCTGTTGGAGACGGCGGCGGAGCAGATCTTTTTGCACAGTGGGCTCGACCTTCTCGAGAGCGTCGAGGATGGCCTCGGCGTCCTGGCGGTCGATGTCGCGTGGCGGCTCGGGCTTCTTGCCGGGTTTGCCCTTGTCGTCTTTGGGATCTTTGCCGGCAGCGTCTTTGGGGTCTTTGGCAGCCTCGGCCTTTTGATCTTTGGGATCCTTTTGGTCCTTGGGATCTTTGGCCGCCTGGTCCTTTTGGTCCTTCGGGTCAGGCTGCGATTTGGCGTCTTTCGCGTCAGGCTGTTTGCCTTTGTCCTGCTCGGCCTGCTGTGCCTGTTTGTCGTCGGGAGACTTGTCTTTCTTGTCCTGCTGTGCCTGCTGATCTTTGGGGTCTTTCTGGTCCTGATCTTTTGGGTCCTTCTGATCCTTGTTGTCTTTGTCGTCAGGCTGGTTCTGCTGCTGTTGTTGTTGCAGTCGGAGCTGGCGCTGGGCGAGCTCGAGGTTCCACTTGGCACGGCGATCGTCGCTGCGGAGCGCCAGAGCACGACGAAATGCGTCCACCGACTCTTTGTATTTCTGCGTCTCGTAGTAGGTGTTGCCGAGGTTGTAAAACGCATCGGCCTTGATGCCAGCGTCGTGGCCCTCGGCGGCGCGCTGGAACTCTTTTTGCGCCTCCGGATAGCGCTTGAGCTGAAACAGCGCAACCCCACGGTCGAGATGACCCTCGGCTTGATCAGGCCTCGCCTCGACGGCACGATCGTATGCTGCCAGCGCCTCGGCGGCCTTGCCCGCTTGCAACAGCCGATTGCCTTCCTCGAGATCCGGATCGCGTCGCTTGAACAGATCGAAGCCGGTGAGAAACGGAAAGGCGATGAGACACAAAAGGGCTGCGTTTGCCCGTGCACGCCCACTCGACTTCACCGACGCCGCCGAGGCCGCTGCCGTCGAGGCTGCGTCGGTCGCCGACGCGCGCACTGGTGCCACCTCGGCCGCCCGGCGCCGCTCACGAATGAGCGCACCGGCGAGAATGGCCCAGAACGCCGGCAACAGGAGCCAGCGACCCACGTCCTCGAGCTCGCGATCGTAGCGGGCCTCTTCCTGGGACCGCTCCAGCGCGCCGAGTGCCGTCCGCAGCCGCTGAAAGCCGGGCGAGGCTCCGTCGAAGGCGAAATATTCGCCGCCGGTGTCGGCCGCCAGCTTGCGCAAACCCACCTCGTCGACGCCAGCGCGAACCTCGCGACCATCGGGGTCCGTGAGGGTGCCAGAGGCTTTGCCGGTTTCGTCGTAGAGCTGGACCAGAGGTGCGTCTTTGGTGCCAACGCCGACGGGAAAAATGCGCACGCCGGCCTTGGCCGCCTCGGCTGCCATGGTGGCGCCGCGGCCTCCGGTGTCTTCGCCGTCGGTGACGAGGACGATGGCTTGGCCCGGCAGCTTGCCGTCGGGGCGACGGGCCAGCTCGGCTTTTTTGGCCTCCGCGAGAAGATCGAGCGATGCGCGCAACGCGATGCCGAGGTCGGTACCACCGACGGGCATGTCGGCCGGGGTCAGGTCGTGCCAGATGGCGCTCATGGCTTCGTAGTCGGTGGAGGGCGGAAACGACATCTGTTCTCCGGCGAAGACCACCAGGCCCACACGATCTCCGCGCAGATGATCGAGGAGGTCATCGAGCTCTAGCTTGGCCCGACTGAGGCGTGAAGGCGAGATATCGGTGGCCAGCATGCTGCGCGACAGGTCGAGCGCGACCACCAGATCCACGCCGCGCACGTCGCTGATGCGGGCCTTGCCCTGGATGCGCGGCTCGGTCAAGGCGGCAATCAGCAAGGTGGCCGCAGCAACGGCAAAGATGGCCTTCCAGCGACGGCGGACCGGCGACACCGTCGCCGTCATGCGCTGGATCATGGGCAGATGGCCGAGACGCTCGAGCGCACGGCGGCGCCGCTGTCCGTCGAAGGCGAAGGCAAAGATGAGCAAAGGCAGCAACATCTCCAGCCACAGGAACGCCGGCGACTTGCAGTGCTCGACGAGAAATTGAACCCAGCCGGTCACGGAAACCTCCGCAAGCGGGTCAGCGACAAGACGATCTCGGCGAGCAAGAGCGCCAGCGCGGGCCAGGCGAACAACGGATACAGCTCCCGCCATCCTCGACGCTGGGTGCGCTGTTTGGACTTGTCGAGGTCTTCGAGGATGGCCTGGAAGCGTTCTTCGAGCGAGCCGGCGTCGGTGGCCAGATAGGGGACGCCGCCGGTGGCGTCGGCGATTTCTTCGAGCAGGCGCGGGTTGACCGGGTATCGGCTGTGGCCGATGACATTGCCGAAGCGGTCGGTGCCGCCCGGCACGGCCAGGGAGTCGCGCCCGATGAGGATGGTGAAGACGCGCACGCCGATTTTTTGGGCGAGTCGCGCGGCCTCATGGGGATCGAGCTGGCCGGCGTTATTGTCCCCGTCGGTGACGAGGACGATGACCTTGCTCTTTTTGCGTTCGTTCTGACGCTCTTTGCAGCGCTTGATTTCGATTTCGTCTTTCTTTTTCTCGCAGTCGGGCTCGCGCAAACGATTGACCGCGGTGCCGATGGCGTTGCCGATGGCGGTCATCTCGCCGTTGATGAGGCCGAGGCGGACGCCAGCGAGGAGGAAACGTAGCGAGCGGGTGTCGAGGGTGAGCGGACTCTGGACAAAGGCTTCTTTGCCGAACAACACCAGACCCAGGCGATCGCCTTCGCGCCGCTTGATGAAGTCGTCGATGACGCGCTTGGCGGCTTCGAGGCGGTTGGGCAAGAGATCGCGTTCCTGCATGGAGTTGGATACGTCGAGCACGACCATGATGTCGATGCCCTCCGACTCGATTCGTTCCGACGCGAGTCGCTGCGGGCGGGCCAGAGCGACGGCAATGAGGCCGACAGCGACGATGCGGAGTGCAGCCGGCAGCCAGACGAGGTGTGCCGACAGGCCCTGCGGGGACGCGCTGAGATCGTGGACGCGGGAGTAGACGAACGTGCCGACGCGGCGTCGCTCCAGGTGAAAAGCCGACCAACACAAGAGGGGCACGGCGGAGAGCAACAACAGCGACGACAGATGGAGCCAGACGATCTCGGTGGCCGACTGACGAAAGCGCCACCAGATGAAGAGCGAGATCGGTGCCGCGACGAGCACTACCAAAATGTAGGGGGCCATCAGATCCAAGAGCTTGTTGGGCTTCTGGCTCATGACGGATCCCCGTCGATGTTGGGACGAACCGTGGACGTGACCATGCTGGCGGCGCTCTCGAGAACGGCCGAAGTCGACAGGACCAACGCCTCGGCGGCGGTGAGGATCGCGGCGGCGGCGACGTCGGTGGAGCCGGTCTTGGCGAACTTCACCAGATCGGTTTCGTCGAGAAACCGGGCCACTTCTCCGTCAGGAGCGGCGAGCTTGGGGGCGCGGGTGACGAGCGCCTCCATCAGCTCCGAGCTGGTCAGCTCCAGCGAGTCGAAGCCGTAGCGTGCGCCCAGATACTCACGCACCACCTCCGCAACCGCGAAGTAGAGCGGCCGGTATAGGTCAGTGCTGAAGTTGGCGGCCTCGCGTAGAGCGCGCAGCTTTTCGATGGCCACCTCGTCGGGCGGGCGCTTGGGCGCGGCGGCGGCCACCTCGGCGGCAGCGACTTCGGTACGACGCATTGCCCGCCGAATTAGCCAAAAGGCGAGGCCAGCGACGACAAGTCCACCAGCGACGAGCCCGGCCCACCGCAAGATGCGGAGGAGCCGCTTGTCCTCGACGAACGCCGAGCGCACCGGACGCAGCGGCTGCAGCTCGAGCTTCTGTTCGGCGGTGGGATCTGCGCCGGGCTGCGGATCGTCTTTGATGAGGCCAGAGATGTGGACGAGGAGCGGCGCGGTGGTGACCACACGGGCGTCATCGTTGGACAGCGAGTAGGACACTTTGAGACTCGGGATCTCGAGGTCGCCGAGCTCGTAGCCGGCCACACCGAGTACGAAGCGGTACGCGTGACGTCCGTCGCCGAGATCCCGACCGGCTGTGTCGCCGTCGTCGCGATCGAGTATCTCGAGCTTGCCGAGGTCGAGCTTCTCGGCGAGGGTGACGCGCATGCCAGCCTTGGCCACGGCGCTCACGGTCAGCGTCAGGCGATCGCCGAGCAGCGCCTCGGTGCGATCGAGAGATGCGCCCACCGTCGGTGCGTCGGGATCGGTCGTTGGATCGGGCCCCAGATCCGCAGCCTGAGCGAGAGTCTGTAAGGTGACCAACAGCAACAGCACGCGGCTCATCGGTGCAACCTCTGCTCGCGGGCACGGAAGAACTTCACCAGCGCGGCCACATACGGCTGATCGGTGCGGACGTCGACGAAATCCATCTTGTGACGGCGGAACAGCGCCTCACGCTCTTGTCGCTGCGCCGTCACCCGCGCCTGAAAGCCACGCCGCCCCGCGCCGCTGGTGTCGAAGGACAAGACCTCGCCGGACTCGACGTCCTCGAACCAGACATAGCCGAGGTTGGGCAGCTCTTCCTCGAACGGGTCGACGATGGTGACCGGCACGAGGTCGTGTTTGCGTTTGGCAATGCGCAGCTCTTTTTCGAAGCTCGAGGCGCCACCGTCGACGAGAAAATCCGACACCAAGAACGACACCGCATGCCGCCTGGCCACGCGCGCCAAAAACGTAAGGCCCACAGCGAGGTCGGTGCCGCGCGATTTCGGCTGAAACGTCAGGATCTCGGTGATGAGCGCCAGCACATGGCGACGGCCTTTTTTCGGCGGCACGTAGCGCTCGATACGATCGGTGAAGATGATGAGGCCGATGCGATCGTTGTTCTTGATCGCCGAAAACGCCAGCAGCGCGGCGACTTCTGCGGCTACCTCGCGCTTCGGCTGCGAGCGACTGCCGAAGGCCAACGAGCCCGACGCGTCGACGAGCAGCATGACCGTCATCTCGCGCTCCTCGACGAAGAGCTTGATGTAGGCGTCGTCCATGCGGGCGGTGACGTTCCAGTCGATGAGCCGCACGTCGTCGCCGTCTTGATACTGGCGCACCTCGGAAAAGGCCATGCCGAGGCCTTTGAACGCCGAGTGATAGGCGCCGGCGAGCTGGTTCTGTGCCTGCCGGGCCGTCACGATCTCGATGCGGCGGATCTTCTTGATGAGCTCGCGCGGGAGCATCGGGAATTACGGAACCTCGACGGTCTCGAAGATCTTGCGCACGATGTCCTCGGACGTGACGCTCTCGGCCTCGGCCTCGTAGGTCAACGACACACGATGGCGAAGCACGTCGAGGCCGACGCTCTTGATGTCCTCGGGCGTGACGTAACCGCGCCGCTTCAAAAAGGCGTGCGCGCGCGCTGCCAGATTGAGAAAGATCGACGCACGCGGGCTGGCGCCGAACTGGATGAAGACCGCCAGATCTTTGAGGCCATGCAGCGCGGGCTCGCGGGTGGCGTGGACGACATTGACGATGTAGTCGCGGATCTTGTCGTCGATGTAGATCTGCGGGATGACCGATCTGGCTTGAACCAAGGCGTCCAGCGACGAGGGATTCTCGATGCGAGTGGCCACGCCGGCGGTCATGCGATCCATGATCTCGCGCTCTTCGACCTTGGAGGGATAGCCGACCTTGACCATCAGCATGAAACGGTCGAGCTGCGCCTCGGGGAGCGGGTACGTGCCCTCCTGCTCGACGGGATTCTGCGTGGCCATGACCAAGAATGGGTCGGGCAGCTTGTGGGTCTCGTCGCCAATGGTGACCTGGCGCTCTTGCATGGCTTCCAGCAAGGCCGATTGCACCTTGGCCGGGGCACGGTTGATTTCGTCGGCGAGGACCAGGTTGGCGAAGATGGGCCCGCGACGGGTGCGGAACTCTTGCGTGGCCGGGTTGTAGATGGTGGTGCCAGTGATGTCGGCGGGGAGCAGATCCGGCGTGAACTGGATGCGCTGGAACTTGGCCGCCAGGCTCTCAGCGACGGTACGAACGGTGAGCGTCTTGGCCAAACCCGGCAAGCCTTCGAGCAGGACATGGCCGCCAGTGAGGAGGCCAATGAGCAGCCGCTCGACCATGTACTGCTGGCCGACGACGATCTTGTGCACGTCGTCGACGAGCTTGGTGGCGAAAGCGCTTTCCTTCTGGACGAGCTCGTTGATGATCTTGACGTCGTAAGCCATGTGCCCAAGGAATTAGCACAAAGGCGATGGCTTGGCCTCATTCTGTCGACGGACGATTGACGTCGTTGGCTATTCTCATGCTAGTGTCCGCCCATGAAGTTCGAACGGGCCTTGGTTTTTGCCGTTTTGTCGTCGGTGGCAGGGCTCGGATGTGGGGGTGGGACACCGCCCATGCTGGGAGATGGAGTGGAGGGCGACGCGCCTCCAGACGGTGGGCCGGTGATTGCGACCTTGGATCTCGGTCCGACCACGCTTGGCGTCGGCGTCACGGCGCGGGTCACGGCGGGCAGCCTCAACCTGCGCGACGCTGCTGGCACCAGCGGCAATGTTCTCGGTGCCATGCCCTGTGGGACCGCAGTCCCGCTGCTGGCTGGCCCATCGACCACGCCGAGCGCCGGCTGGTGGCAGGTGACCTACTCGCCCACTGGCATGCAGCCCGTGACCGGCTGGGCTTCGGGCAAATACCTCGTCGCTGACGCCGCGTTCGACCAAGCCCTGTGCGGCACCTCGCGCGTCGACAGCGGCAGCGGCGACCAGACCGTCGACGACATCTTCACCCGCGCCAAGCTGGGTGTCGGCTACTCGTACTACTGGGGCCACGGCTCCTGGCGCGACGACGGCACCTTGCCCGGTAGCTGCGCCGGCTCGTGCCCGAGCTGCAGCCACAACGGCCAGTACGGCGCCGATTGCTCCGGCTTCGTCGCCAAATGCTGGCAGGTCCCGGGCCCGAGTCCGCTCACCCAGGACGCGCACCCCTACTCCACCTACAATTTCTTCAACGAAGAGACCCATTGGACCAAGCAGCCGCGTGCGTCGACCAAGCCCGCCGACGCCATGGTCTACCGATCCGGCTCCGCGGGTCACATGGTCCTCGTGGAGTCGACCACCGACCCGTTTGGCCAGCTCTGGCTCTACGAAGCGCGCGGCTGCGCCACGGGCGTGGTCCACAACCTCCGCAGCCTGTCGTCGGGCTTCATCACCGTCCGTCGCGAAGGCCTGTAGCAAGCGACGGCGAGGCCGCGACGGCGAAGCCTGCGCACTTGACGCCGAGGCCCCGACGGGGTAGACCCTGCCGCCATGACGATCACGCGTGAGGATCCGCGCTTCTGGGATGTTCGTACTCTCAACCGCCGCGTACGCAAGGGGCAGGTTACCCGGAAGGATATCGACAAGCACCTGAAAGCGCTTCCCGATGTCGCCGACAAGGCCGAGACCGTCGCTGTCAGCGATGTCGACGACGACGATGACGACCGCCGCGACTACGACGACGCCGACGGACACACCAACGGCGTCTAACGCTTTCTAGCTTTGGCGTTGAGGTTGGCTTCGTCGTTGTCTGGGCCGGCCAGCCCGACTACACTCCCCGCCATGACCAACGAATCGGCCGACGAGCTCCCGCACGTCGACTTCGGTACCTTCATCATGTCCATGGCCAGCTCGGTGCTGGTGCACCTCGGGGAGATTCCGCATCCCGAGGACGAGCACGCCGCCGCCAATCTGGGGATGGCCAAGAACACCCTCGACATCCTCGGCATGCTGCAGGACAAGACCCGCGGCAACCTCACCAAGGAAGAGCAAGAGCTCCTCGAGCACTTGCTCTACGATCTACGGCTCAAGTATGTGGCGGCCAAGAAGGCTTGAGCTTCTGGCGGCGGCTTGTTGCGCCGTCGCTGGCTGTCAAACGTCGGAGGCCCCTCGCGTCGCCGCGCCGGATCTGACGACGTCGCGGGTCGCGCCCGAT